>JACCDN011159769.1_pt1 | contig 18965 bp, 18 predicted proteins | sample 7441691 | NCBI WGS metagenome assembly JACCDN01 (sample SAMN15323439, study PRJNA562643) | freshwater metagenome | isolation source: river surface water | place: USA:Blue River Watershed | collected 2017-08-16 | reverse complement strand
CGGTGAAGGTGTGACAGCACGCGCAGTGCTGAATTTTTTCGACCGCGTTGTTCAGTGCAGCCGCCAATTGACGTGCTGTGGCACGGTCGTTTTGCAGCAACTGAAACGCCATGCGCTGGGCCGACTTGATGCCCACCCCCGGCAAACCCTTGAGGGCCTGCACCAGAGTAGCAAGAGCGTGGGTATCGGCCATCGGTCAAGCGGTCCGCGGCTCAGAAAGGCAACTTCATGCCGGGGGGCAAGCCGGCCGTCAACTTGCCCATTTTTTGCTGTGACACTTCTTCGGCTTGGCGCACGGCATCGTTGAAGGCGGCAGCCACCAAGTCTTCCAACATGTCTTTGTCGTCGGCCAGCAAGCTGGGGTCAATGGTGATGCGACGCACGTTGTGTTTGCACGTCATGACCACTTTGACCATGCCCGAACCCGATTGGCCCTCGACCTCGACAAAAGCCAGTTCATCTTGTGCTTTCTTCAGGTTGTCTTGCATGGCTTGGGCTTGTTTCATCAAGCCTGCGAGTTGTCCTTTGTTGAACATAGGTTTTCCTTTGAATGGAGAAAAATAAAGCGTGAAATTTCAAATCAGCTGAATGCTGCCGGGCACAATTTTGGCGGCAAAGTCGCGCACCATGGCCTGCACCAAAGGGTCGTTTTGAATCAATTCTTGCGCGGCTTGCATTTTGGCCGCCGCCTGCACGGCCAGTCGCTTGGCCGGGCTGTCGGTCACCGTGCCGATTTCGATGTGCAACTTGACCTCACCATGCCCTGCCGCCATCAAAGCCGCTTGCAAACGCTCGCGGCTGGCCGGGTGATTGAGCGTTTCGCGCTCCACGCGCAATTGCCACTGAAGGCCATCGCGCGCCACCAATTGCGACTGCAAAGCCAACTCGCGAACCAAGGCGGTGATGGCATCTTGGTCCACCAGCGCCTGCACCATGCCCAGCCAAGCCTCGCCCTCGGGCGTTTCTTGCATGGGTGCGCCACTGTTGGCCCGCGGCAAATCAACCCGTGCAGTGGGCTCAGATGACTCACGCACAGGCAATGAGCGAAGCGCAGGTCTGGCCACTGGCGGCGGTGTCACATCCAAAGGCATCGCGTCCATCATCGACATCTCGGGGTCAGCCCAAGCCACATCGTCAGGCAACTCTTCCCAAGGCGGTGGCTCGGGCTGGCTGACTGGCTGAATCGAGGGTGCGGGCGCAACTGCATGTGCGGGTGCAGGTGCAGGCGTGAGAGATGGAGCGGATGCGTTGGCGGCCATCGGTGCAGCCGAAGCCGGTACCACAGGCGGCGGCTGATGTCGGGTGATGGGTGAAGATACGGATGCGGATGCGGAATCAAGCGGGGTTTTAGCCGCAGTGGCGCCCGCATTTGCCTGCGCAGTCGGGCGCTTCAGGGGTTCAGGGCTGGTGTGCGGGCTTTTTTTTTCCGCGTTGGTCGGTTGCGGCTTGAAGGCCAACAAACGCAGCAAGACCATGGTCAAAGCGGCATATTCATCCGGCGCGAGGCCCAACTCAGCTCGACCATGCAGGCACAGGCTGTACAACAACTGGGTTTCTTCTGGCGGCATGGCTTGCGCCAACGCGGCCAGCCCTTGGGTGTCGGGGTCGTCGCCGTCTTGCGCCATGCTGGGCACCAACTGCATGACCGCCATGCGCTGCAAAATCATGGCCATGTCTTCCAGCGTGGTGGCGGCCGACACCCCCTGCAAACGCAAATCATTGACTTGCGCCACCACGGCCGCACCATCGCCATCGGTCAAGGCGCGTACCATCTGCAACACATGGCTGCGGTCCACACTGCCCAGCATTTGGCGCACGCCCGCTTCTTGCAGCTGCCCATTGCCAAAAGCAATGGCCTGATCGGTCAAGCTCAGGGCATCGCGCATCGAGCCTCTTGCCGCGCGGGCCAGCAAGCGCAAGGCCTGCGGCTCTGCCGTCAACTGCTCGGCCGAGAGCACTTGCGTGAGGTGCTCAAAAACCGTCTCGGGGGCCATGGGACGCAAATTGAATTGCAAACAACGCGAGAGCACCGTGACGGGCACTTTTTGCGGATCGGTGGTGGCCAATACAAACTTCAAATACTCGGGAGGCTCTTCGAGCGTCTTCAACATCGCATTGAACGCGGTGTTGGTCAGCATGTGCACCTCATCGATCATGAAGACCTTGAAGCGGCCCTGCACCGGCTTATAAACCGCTTGCTCCAACAGGCTTTGCACCTCATCCACACCCCGGTTGGAGGCCGCATCAAGTTCGGTGTAATCAACAAATCGGCCCGCATCAATGTCGCGGCACGCTTGACACACGCCGCAGGGCTCGGCCGTGATGCCGCCCTGGCCATCGGCGCCTTGGCAATTGAGCGATTTAGCCAAAATACGAGACACCGTGGTCTTACCTACCCCGCGGGTGCCCGTGAACAAATAGGCATGGTGCAAGCGCTGCTGCACCAACGCATTGGTCAACGCTTGAACCACGTGCTCCTGCCCGACCATTTCAGTGAAATTTCGGGGGCGGTATTTGCGCGCAAGAACAAGATAAGACATGGGCCTGATTCTATCGGGCCAGAAAGCCCTCTTGAGCCTCGGAGCTCTAGAGCAGAGTCAGGAAAATTGCCCGTCTGTTCAAAAGCCAAGGCAAGCTCGCCTACAATTCCAACTGACGGGCCTTCCCGCATGGTGAAGCGGCCAACCGGGTCAGGTGGGGAACCAAGCAGCCCTAACTGTGGAGCCAGTGCCGGGGTCAAGGCTCGTCAACTTCTTCCTCTCAAGTCCATATGAATCAAGGACTTGGACAATTGCTGCAGGCCCTGACGGGCTCCAGTCTCAGCAAAGCCCCTTGAGAATCGTCGGTCAGCAGGTACACAAAACCGTCTGGCCCCATTCGAACATCTCGAATGCGACCGACACGGCCTTGCAGCAACCGCTCTTCGCGCAGGACTTTTTCTCCATCCAGTGCCAGACGCACCAGCATCTGTCCCCGCAAGGCACCCACGAGCAAATCGCCGTTCCATTGAGGAAATTGTGTGCCGTTGACGAAGGCCATGCCCGAAGGCGCAATCGAGGGCGACCAGATATGCAAAGGTTGCACCATGCCGGCTTTGCTGTGCCCTTCACCGATGCGGGTGCCCAAGCCATAGTTGACGCCATAGGTGATCACGGGCCAGCCATAGTTTTGGCCAGCGCGCATCACATTGACCTCATCACCGCCTTGCGGACCGTGCTCATGGGTCCACAACTCGCCGGTCTTGGGGTGCAACGCCGCGCCTTGTATGTTGCGATTGCCAAGCGTCCATTTTTCAGGAAAAGCCCCGGCCCGATGGGCAAAAGGATTGTCGGTGGGCACGCGCCCATCGTCGTGCAAACGGATGACCGAGCCCGCATGATCGTCCCATTTTTGCGCACGCTCCTTGTCGCCTCTGTCGCCCAGGGTCAGGTACAACATGCCCGCTTTGTCGAACACAATGCGGCCGCCAAAATGCTGTCCAGAGCGTGTTTTGGGCTGCATGCTAAAGAGCAACTGAACCTCGGTCATGCGAAGACCTTTTAGCTTGCCGCGGGCTAAAGCCGTGCCCCAACCGCCCGGTCCCGGCGCGTTGAAGGCCCAATAAATCCAGCCGTTTTGTGGATATTGCGGATGCAGTGCCACGTCAAACAAGCCGCCTTGGCCTTGCACCGACACCTGAGGCAAACCCTCAATGGGTTTGGGTTCCAGCCGGAAATCCTGTCCCACCAGCCTTAGCCGGCCAGCGCGCTCGGTGACCAGCATCCGGCCGTCTGGCAAAAACACCATCGACCAAGGGTTTTCGAGCCCACTTAACAACCTGACCACATGGAAGGCATGCTTCTCGGACTGAATGACGGGGGGGCGATCCTGTGCCCAAGCGGGCATGCAGACCCAAATGGTCAAAATCAAGATGCCCAAATCCCGAAAGAAAAGTTGGACTTTCATACCAACACACCTTGAGGGGAAACAGCCGATGACGCCCTCATCATGGCTGAAAGAGTGACAAATGCCAGGACATCTTCGGGTCTTGCTGCGCTACAAAACCCGAAAAAACGGATGGGGCATCAAGCCATGCGACGGCGCAGGGCTGGGAAGGGCAAAGATTTGACTTTGGCAGGCGCCACTGCCGGGGCCACCACAGTGACCGTAGGCGCGGCGCGCAGCATGTCAGACACCAATTGGTTGGCGTTTTTGTGGGCACCGTGACGGTTGGTCTCAAAGGTCAAACGGGTCTGTTGTGCCATTTGAACGACGAAATTCTGGGGGTAATCTCGAACATTGAACCCGCGCAAAGCCATCACCTTCATGAAGGCGTTGGCGGCCTCTTCTACGGCGCGCTGGTATTCCTGGGAAGTTTCTGGAGACATGTCCACCTCGGTTTGAATGAAGTTATTCACTGAACTTCAACGCACCACACGGTCATACGGAAGACACAATTTGTATGAAATTGTTACAAAACCGACAAAATAGACTGTCCAGCGCGCCTGCCACTGGCCAAACAAGCCGTCAGCAAATAGCCGCCCGTGGGAGCTTCCCAGTCCAGCATTTCGCCAGCGCAATACACCCCCGGACGCTGTGAAAGCATCAAATTCGGTGTCAGCCCCTCAAGGGCCACGCCCCCTGCGGTGCTGATGGCTTCGGCCACCGGCCTGGGGTTTTTTAGGCGAATAGGCAACTGTTTCAAGGCTTGCGCCAAAGCGTCGGGGTTGGCCAGCGTTTGCGGTGAACACAGTTCGTACAGCAGCCCTGACTTGACCCCCTCGAGGCCCAAACGGCTCTTCAAATGGCTGGACAAACTCCGACTGCCGCGCGGCCAACGAACCGCCGATTGAACTTGCTCTATGCCCAAATGCGGCAGTAAATCCAGCAAAAACTGGGTCTCGCCTTGGGCCAAATCGTCTCGCAAGCCCGCCGATGCGGCATAAATCAGGCTGCCTTCGACACCTGTTTCAGTGATCACAAATTCGCCTTGGCGCTCAAACTTGGTGGCCAAGGTGCCGTCCCCAGCACCCACCCCAGCAGATGCCACGCGGAGCACCACCGACTTGAGGGGGTGGCCGGCAAAGCGGCTGCGGAAGTGCTCGGTCCAGCCAGCGCCGTCTCGGCCCCACACATCAAACCCGCAATTGGCCGGCTTGAGAGGAGAAATCGGCACCCCCTGTTCGGCCAACAAAGGCACCCAAGCACCGTCCGAACCCAAACGTGGCCAACTTGCGCCACCCAGCGCCAGCAAGGTCGCACGGGCCTTGACCCGCGTGACCCCAGCGGGGCCTGTGGGTTGAAAAATCAGGTGCTGGCCGTCCCAGCCTTGCCACCGGTGGCGCATATGAAATTGAACCGGCACACCCGACGCCGGATGCCTCAATCGGTGCAACCACGCCCGAAGCAAGGGAGCGGCTTTCATTTCTTGCGGAAACACCCGGCCTGATGTGCCCACAAAAGTCTCTACGCCCAAGCCTTTGGCCCAATCGCGCACGCTTTGGGCGTCCATCTGGTCGAGCCATGCGCCAACCGCAGTTTGCTGCTGGCCATAGCGGGTGCGAAACACATCTGGCGACTCGCCATGCGTGAGGTTCAAGCCCCCCTTGCCGGCCAACAAAAATTTACGCCCCACCGAGGGCATAGCATCAAACACATGCACCGATTGACCAGCGCTTGACAACACGTCGGCCGCCATTAGGCCCGCGGGCCCACCGCCCACAATGGCCACGTCGACGGTCAGATCTGCCACGCTACTTGAAACCGAATCGGGCGAAGGAAATGTCATGCTTTTGTGTGTGGACCACGCAAGCGTGACAAGCGCGGCCGTTGGATTCTGTCAAAATAGCCGTGACTTTAGCCGCATCTTCAATGTTCACAAGGAATAGGCCATGGCCAGCGATTTGATCAAACACATTACCGACGCCACTTTCGAAGCCGACGTACTCCAGTCGAGTCAACCCGTGGTGGTTGACTTCTGGGCCGAATGGTGCGGCCCTTGCAAGATGATTGCCCCTATCTTGGACGAAGTGGCCACGGCCTACCAAGGCAAATTGCAGATTGCCAAAATGAACGTTGACGACAACCGCGATGTGCCTGCCAAATTTGGTATTCGTGGCATCCCCACGCTGATGGTGTTCAAAGACGGTCAGTTGGCTGCCACCAAAGTCGGCGCCATGAGCAAGTCGCAACTCACCGCTTTCATCGACCAGCAATTGGCCTGACCCCCTGAAGGGCCCGTTTTCGCGGGCACCTTCAAACGCAAAACCGGGGAAAACAACCCCGGTTTTTTTGTTTTCAGCCCCCCAGCAAAACCTGTCATAATTTCCACAAGGCAACCCGAACAGGGACCAACGCCTTGATTGACGGATGTACCAGCCCCAACCCCGGGCGCCCTCCGACTCTAAATATTTCCACTCGGTTATCTGAAAACGGTCGATATTAAGACCGCTTCGACACAGGCCAATTCCCATGCATTTGAATGAACTCAAGGCACTTCATGTGTCCGAACTCCTGAAGCAAGCCGACACGCTCGAGATCGAGAACACCGGTCGCATGCGCAAACAGGAGCTGATGTTTGCCATCATCAAAAAACGCGCCAAAGCGGGTGAGCAGGTGTTTGCTGATGGCGTGCTCGAAATCTTGCCTGACGGGTTTGGCTTTTTGCGCAGCCCCGACTCCAGCTACACCGCCAGCACCGACGACATCTACATCAGCCCCAGCCAAGTGCGCCGCTTCAACCTGCACACGGGCGACATGATTGAAGGCGAAGTCCGGATTCCCAAAGACGGTGAGCGTTACTTTGCATTGACCAAACTCGACCAAGTCAACGGTGACTTGCCCGAGAACAACAAACACAAGGTGATGTTTGAAAACTTGACGCCCCTGTTCCCCAAAGAACAGATGCGCTTGGAGCGCGACATCAAAGGCGATGAAAACATCACCAGCCGCGTGATCGACATCATTGCGCCATTGGGCCGCGGCCAGCGTGCCCTGATCGTGGCGCAGCCCAAATCGGGCAAGACCGTGATGATGCAGCAGATCGCCCACGCCATCACAGCCAATTACCCCGATGTCCACCTGATGGTCTTGTTGGTCGATGAGCGTCCTGAAGAAGTGACTGAAATGCAACGCAGCGTGCGCGGCGAAGTGATTTCTTCCACTTTTGACGAACCCGCCTCGCGCCACGTGCACGTGGCCGAAATGGTGATTGAGCGGGCCAAGCGCCTGGTCGAATTGAAAAAAGACGTGGTGATCTTGCTGGACTCGATCACCCGTCTGGCTCGGGCCTACAACAACGTGGTCCCATCGTCAGGAAAAGTGTTGTCCGGCGGCGTGGATGCCAACGCCTTACAACGCCCCAAGCGTTTCTTCGGTGCGGCCCGCAATGTGGAAGAAGGCGGCAGCCTGACCATCATCGCCACCGCATTGGTCGACACCGGCAGCCGCATGGACGAGGTGATCTTTGAAGAATTCAAAGGCACTGGCAACTGTGAAATTCACTTAGAGCGCCGTTTGTACGAAAAACGTGTTTTCCCGGCCATCAACCTGAACCGCAGTGGCACGCGCCGCGAAGAGATGCTTCTCCAGCCAGAAGTACTGCAAAAAACCCGCATCTTGCGTCAATTCATGTACAACATGGACGAAATTGAAGCCATGGAAATGGTCTTGAAGAGCATGAAAGCGACCAAGAACAACTCCGAATTCTTCGACATGATGCGTCGAGGCGGCTGATACCCTATAATTGACAGGTTTTGCGGAAAGTGCACTCGGATTGGCCGTGGTGTGGCTACCGTAGCGAAAATAAAAGGATTTCCCCATGAAAGAAGGCATTCACCCCAACTACCGTGAAATTTGCTTCCAAGACATGTCCAATGGTTTCAAGTTCGTGACACGTTCATGCGCTAACACCAAAGAGACCATCACCATGGAAGACGGTCGCGAGTTGCCCCTGTACAAATTGGATACGACCAGCGAGTCGCACCCCTTCTACACTGGCACACAAAAGTCGGTCGACAACATGGGCGGTCGCGTGGAAAAATTCCGCAACCGTTTTGGCAAGACCACCGTCACCAAGTAAAACTTGTTTGGTGTCAGTTAAGGGCAGCCCGGGCAACCGGCCTGCCCTTTTTCAATGGTGAACTGGCGCGCCAGCAGTCATCGACAGCCTCGAATGTGCAAATAACTTTTTAAGCCGTGAACCAACCCAGCCCCGCCATCGTTGCGCAAAGCGCTGTGCGCAGACTGCCCCGTCTGGCCTTGCTGCTGTTGTGCGCGGCCTATGTGTTGCCCGGTTTTTTGGGGCGCACGCCTTGGAAGTCGCAAGACATCGAAGCCTTTGGCTACATGTTGCAGTTGGCTCAATCCTCCAGTGCCAATTTCACCCAATGGCTGCAGCCCATCTTGCTGGCCAGCCCCGATCCCCAGTTGGCACTGCTACCTTATTGGCTGGGTGCCTTATTTGTGCAATGGGCTCCCGCGGGCCTTGAGGCTTTGTTTGCCCGCTTGCCTTTTGTGGCGATGTTGACCGGGACCTTGGCCGCCACTTGGTACGCGGTTTATGCTTTGACCCGACATCCTTCTGCGCAGCCAGTGGCCTTTGCTTTTGGAGGCGAGGCGCAACCGGCAGACTACGCCCGCGCCATGGCCGATGGCGGCCTGTTGGCCCTGCTGGCTTGTTTGGGCCTCGCGCAGTTGTCGCACGAAACCACGCCCGCGCTCACACAACTTTTCTTCACAGCTTTGTTGTTCTTTGGCTTGGCCAGTTCGGGGCGGCACCGCCTGCAAAGCCTGCTGGCAATAGCGGCCAGCATGTTGGGGTTAACGCTTTCGGGCGCTCCCGCTGTAGCGCTTTGGCTGGGCATTGGCGGCGCGTTGCTCTGCGCAACAGCGCAAGCCGACCCCACGCATCATCGGCTGCGCATGTTGGACTGGGGTCTGTTGGGCCTGATTTGTTTGGTCTGCATCACCACTGCGGGAGCGCTCGATTTGTGGCGCTGGCGTGTGGTGCCGCACCGCATCGGCGATGTGCACGTCTTGGCCAAACTGATCGCTTGGTTCACCTGGCCCGCATGGCCATTGGCACTGTGGTCGTTGTGGCGGTGGCGCGGTCAACTGTCGCAAGGTTGGCGCTTTTTGCACTTGGCCTTGCCCTTGTGGTTTGCCTTGGTCACCGTGGGCGCAACGTGGTTCACGGGCTTGTCAGACCGCGCACTCTTAACGGCTTTACCGGCTGTAGCCACTTTGGCGGCCTTGGCGCTGCCCACACTCAAGCGCAGCTTGGGAGCCTTGATCGACTGGTTCACATTGCTGTTTTTCAGCGCCTGTGCGCTCATCATTTGGGTGGTCTGGGTGGCCATGCAAACGGGCACTCCTGCCAAAACGGCCGCCAACGTGACGCGTTTGGCACCTGAGTTCTCCCCAGAGTTTTCCATCGGCCTCACGGCTGTGGCCGTGTTGGCCACGGTGGCTTGGGCCGCCTTGGTGCGCTGGCGCACAGGCTACCACCGCGCCGCCATTTGGAAGAGTTTGGTGTTACCGGCGGGCGGTGCCGTGCTGTGTTGGTTGTTGCTCACCACCTTGTGGTTGCCGTTGCTCGATTACGCACGCAGTTATGCGCCACTGGTTCAAAAAGTCATGCGCGTCACGGGCCCGACGCTGTGCATGCAATATGCCGGCATCAACAAAGCGCAAGGCACGGCTTTGACTTACCACGCCAATGTCAAGTTGAAGCCCCTGCAAGCCCCTCAAGCCGATTGCAACTGGTTGGTCGTCGACAAAGTCAATCAAGGTGAGTGGTCTGAAAAAATCGACGCTTTGGGCTGGATGGAAGTCACTGCCATCAAGCGGCCGACCGACAAAACCGAAACCTGGGTCATTTACCAACCGGCCACGGGCTTGCCCCTGCCCGCCGCGCCACCGCAAAACTGACCCATGTCCGAGTTGCGCATCATCGCCCGCCATGCAGGCACCGTGCTGGTGGGCCAATTGGCGGTGATGTCTTTCAGCATTGCTGACACTTTGATTGCCGGACGCTACAGCCCACAGGCCTTGGCCGTGTTGTCGCTGGCCTCGTCGATTTACATCAGCATTTACGTGGCCTTGAACGGCTTGATGCAGGCTTTGCTACCCGCATGGGCCGAGCTGCATGGCGGCGGACGCCATGCCGAGTTGGGGCGCGCCGTCAGGCAAGCGCTTTACATTGCTATTGGGGCTTCGGTGTTGGGCATCGGTGGTTTGTGGTTTCCAGAAATTTGGCTTTCGCTGACCGAGGTGCCCACAGAACTGTGGCCCGAAGTGCGGGCTTATCTGCGCATCTTGGCCATGGCGCTGGTGCCCTCACTGATGTTTCGCATGTACAGCACACTCAACCAAAGTTTGGGGCTGCCCCGCTTGGTGACTTGGTTGCAGGCGGGTGCATTGTTGGTGAAGGTGCCTTTGTCTTACGCCCTGACCTTTGGCTTGCCTGGAGTGCCCGGCATGGGCGTTGTGGGTTGCGCTTGGGCCACTTTGGCGGTGAACCTGCTCATGCTGCTGGCCGGGTTGTGGCTGCTGCGCACACAAGACATTTACCAACCCTATGGTTTGTGGCGGTGGCCAGAAAAACCCAATTGGCCCATCATTCGGCGTTTTTTGGGTTTGGGCATTCCCGCCGGTTTGTCGATCATGGTCGAGGTCACCTCGTTCACCTTGATGGCTTTGTTCATTGCGCGCTTGGGGGCAGTGGCCTTGGCCAGCCACCAAATTGCCGCCAGTTTGGCCGCCCTGTTGTACATGGTGCCGCTGGCCTTGGGCATCGCCTGCAGTGCCCGAACAGGGTATTGGATTGGAGCCGGTCAAGCACTCAAAGCGCGCCGCGCCGCTGGCCTTGGCATTGGCTTGGCGATAGGCGCGGCCTTGATCGGCGCTGCACTGTTGTTCATGGGCCGCGAAGTGGTGGCTCAGGCCTTCAGCACCGATGCCCAAGTGGTGCAAGCAGCCAGTGTCTGGTTGGCCTGGGTGGCGCTTTACCACTTGGCTGACGCTGTGCAAGCCGTTTGCGTCTATGTGCTGCGTTGCTACCGCATCACCTTGCGGCCCTTACTGATTTACACCGCGCTGCTGTGGGGTGTGGGTCTGTATGGGGGCTATCTTTGGGCCTACCAAGGCGGGGGCTCGGCGTGGCCCATGCGCGCCAGCGTGGACACGTTTTGGATCACCAGCACTGCCGCTTTAGCGGTGGTGTCGGTGTTGTTTGCCGCCATGGTCTGGCATGCCTCTCGCCCCGCATCGGGCACTTCAGCCGCATCGCATTTGCGTTAAGGTTGATGGCGTTAAGGTTGAGCCCTTCATTACCCCCCATCACCCCCATCACCAACTCACTTGAAAGCCTCCCCATGATTCTTGAACTTGCCGACATCCGAATTCATCCCGGCCAACAAGCTGACTTTGAAAAAGCCATCGAACATGGCTTGAACACCGTGGCCAGTCGTGCCAAGGGGTTTCAAGGCGCCAAAGTGAACCGCGGCATCGAAAGCCCGGAGCGCTATGTGTTGCAAATTTTTTGGGACACCTTAGAGGACCACACGGTGGGCTTTCGCCAATCGCCCTTGTTCACCGAGTGGCGCGCCATTGTGGGCCCATTCTTCGCGGCACCGCCCCATGTGGAGCATTTTGAATTGGCCACCAAGTCGGTCTGACCTGCTGCCAAAAGGGCTGGCATTCTGACCGAAGAGATCAGCCCTCACCTTGCTCATGCCCCGCCACCAATTGCGTGAGCAACTGCATGAACTGCGCCTGCGCGGCTAAGGGCAAAGGTGCCAAAATTTCTGCCTGCACTGCCGTGACCGCGGCGTGCATGCCTTGCAAGGCCTGCAAGCCCTGAGACGTCAGCACCAGCAGTTTGCGACGGCGATCGACTTCATCGGCACGCCGCTCAACCCACCCCTTGCTTTCCAGCCGTCCGATTACCGAGCCCGAAGTAGCGGGATCAAACGCGACATGCTTTGCCAAAGTGATTTGGTCCACACCGGGTTTGTTTTGCAACGCATTCAGAATCGCAAACTGAACGGGCGTGACATCGGCTGCTGCCAAATGCGCGTTGAAGATGGCCACAGAGATTTGGTGCGCACGCCGAATCAAATGACCGGGCGCGGCATTCACATCAAATCGGGGGGTCATTGGGGGTGCTCTCCATCCCATAAAGGGTTATCACCAGTCACGGGGGTGTGACAGGCTCCTATAGTAAGCGCACTTAGCAAATAGTTGCTCCCGCAGGGCTTCAACATCTTTATTGAAAGTGATTCATGAGTTTTGTTTTTCCCCCAACACCCACTGTTTCAGTGCCAGTCCTCGGCCAAACCGAGCGCTTTCCCGTTCACCGCATTTACTGTGTGGGTCGCAATTACGAAGAACACGCCAAAGAAATGGGCTTCACCGGGCGTGAACCCCCTTTCTTTTTCTTGAAACCCTCCGACAGCTTGGTGGTGGTTGAAGCCGGGCAAACCGGGCACATGCCCTACCCCAGCCTGACGCAAAACCTGCACCACGAAATCGAGTTGGTGGTGGCCATTGGCCAAGGGGGGCGCAACATCACAGAAGCGCAAGCGGCCCAGCACATTTATGGCTACGCCGTGGGGCTGGACATGACGCGGCGTGATTTACAAAACGAGATGAAAAAACAAGGCCGCCCTTGGTGCATTGGCAAAGCTTTTGACCACTCTGCACCCATCGGCCCGATCACACGGTGGGCTCAAGCAGGCGAGGTGAACCAGGCCGAGATCAGCTTGCAAGTCAACGGCGCCGACCGCCAGCGCAGCCAAGTGTCTAAATTGATCTGGAATGTGGCCGAAACCATCGCGCATTTGTCAGCTGCTTGGGAGCTTCAGCCTGGCGACCTGATTTACACCGGCACCCCCGAAGGCGTGGCCGCCGTGGTGGCGGGCGACCTGTTGGTCGGCCAAGTGGCCGGCTTGGAGCCGCTCAAGGTGAAGATCACTTAATGAACAAAAGTGCAAAATTCACGAAAAAATCAGTGTTAACCCTAAATTTATTCTGAAAATCTTGCAACATAATTCATGTTTAGATCCATAATCCGGCCCATCGGTTGGTTTACTATGTCATTTTTATCAAACAACAGGAGACTTCGAATGACCCCATTTTTGAAAAAATCGGCTCTGGCCATGGGCCTGATGGCCGCTGGCTGGGGCGTTCAAGCCCAGACCATCACCCTGAAGGTGCACCATTTCTTGGGCCCGCAGACCATTCAGCACACCACCATGTTGGGCGAGTGGTGCAAAAACATTGCACGCGACTCTAAAGACCGCCTGAAGTGCGAGATTTTCCCCTCCATGCAACTGGGTGGCACTCCCGTGCAACTGTATGAACAAGCGCGTGATGGCGTGGTCGACGTGGCTTGGACTTTGCAAGCCTACACCCCCAAACTGGCCAAGTTGGAAGTGTTCGAGCTGCCCTTCATGATGACCAATGCCGAAGCCACCAGCCGCGCGGCTTGGGACTTTGCCCAAAAATATGTGCAAGACGACTACAAAGACGTGAAGATGTTGGCCATCCACGTGCACGGCCCAGGCAACATCTACACCAAGACCAAAGCCGTCCAGACCATGGCCGACCTGAAGGGCTTGAAGGTTCGCGCACCGACTCGTCAAGTCAACAAGATGGTGGCGATGATGGGTGCCACCCCCGTGGCCATGCCCGTGCCGCAAGTGCCCGAGGCTTTGTCTAAGGGTGTGATTGACGGTGCTGTGATTCCTTACGAAGTCGCGCCTGGTCTGAAGGTCAACGAGTTGACCAACTTCACCGCCGAAACCGACCGCAGCTACAACGCCCTGTACACCACCGTGTTTGTGGTGCCCATGAACAAGGCCAAGTACGACTCACTGCCCGCAGATTTGAAAGCGGTCATTGACAAGAACTCGGGTCGCGAACTGTCTGCTTTCATGGGCAAAACCCAAGCCGGCCATGACGTGCCCGGCAAGAAAGTCTTTGAAGCTTCTGCCAACCAAAAAATCAGCATCATCCCCAAAGCTGAATTGGAAAAGTGGAAGAAAGCCACCGACGCGCTGGACGATGCTTGGGTGGCCGAGATGACCGGCAAAGGCATGGACGGCAAAGGCATGTTGCAAACCGCCACCGACCTGATCAAGCAATACACCAAATAAGGTGGGCTTGAACTGAGCAAAGAGCAGGGACCGCCCTGCTCTTTTTTCGACTGCCTAAGGGCAATGGCTTCATGCTGGTCCACCCATAAAAATTCGATTTCTCGTCTGCCGAACCTCACCATGATGTTTTCAAATTCTCTGGAGCGCCTGGCGCGCATCTGCAGCATATTGGGCGGCATGGTCATGACCGCCCTGATGCTGATGACCTGCTACAGCCTGATTGGGCGCAACTTCTTTGACTCAGCCTTGATTGGTGATTTTGAGCTCACCGGGGTCGGCGCGGGTGCAGCGATTGCCTTGTTTATGCCCTTGTGCCAGCTCAAGCGCGAAAACATCATCGTGGATTTTTTCACCTCTAAATGCAGCGAGTCCACCAACTTCAAGCTCGATCGCTTGGGTGACTTCTTCATGACCGTGATTTTTTTCTTGTTGTCATGGCGCTGCGGCGTGGCCGCCATCAATGCCAAAGAAACCATGGGCGCCTCCATGTTGCTGGGCTTTCCAGACTGGATTGTTTTCACCAGCATGTGCATTCCTTTTGGCATCAGCGCCTTGATTGCAGCCCTGCAAACGCTCTCTGCATTTAACAACTCCAACAAGGCCGCAGCATGACCCCGATCACTTTGGCCTTGTTGATTTTCTGCATCATGCTGGTGCTGATGGTGGTGCGCGTGCCCATTGCCGGCGCCATGTTTTTGGCAGGTTCTGTCGGGTTTGTTTTGCAGTCCGGCATATCGCCTTTCTTGAACTTTTTGAACAACTTGGCCTTTGCCCGTTTGGCCAACTACGACCTGTCGGTCATCCCTTTGTTCATCTTGATGGGGCACTTTGCCACCCAAGGCGGCATCAGCAAAGCGTTGTTCCAATTTGCGGCCGCGGTCATGGGCCGCTTCAAGGGTGGCTTGGCCATGGGCGCTGTGCTGGCCTGCGGCGCATTTGGTGCGATTTGTGGTTCGTCTGTGGCCACGGCGGCCACCATCACGGGCGTGGCCTTGCCCGAGATGAAGCGTCATGGTTATTCGGGCCGTTTGTCCACCGGCACACTGGCCGCGGGTGGCACTTTGGGCATCTTGATTCCGCCTTCGGTGCCCTTGGTGATTTATGCCATCTTGACCGAACAAAACATCGCCAAGCTGTTTGCTGCTGCGATGCTGCCCGGCATCATTGCCATGGTGGGTTACATGATCGCGATCGCCATCTATGTGCGCGTGGTGCCAGGCCAAGCGCCTGACCAGGAAGACCGCGAAGAGCTGACCTTCGAGTCACTCAAGGGCATCTTGCCAATTGCCACCATTTTTGTGATCGTGTTCGGTGGCATTTACGCCGGCTTCTTCACCCCCACTGAGGGTGCGGCCGTGGGCGCAGCATCCACCTTTTTGGCGGCCTTGCTGAGACGCGAACTGACCTGGGACAAGTTTTTGCATTGCTTCCACGCCACGGCGCTGAGTGCGGCCATGATCTTCATGATTTTCATGGGGGCCGATGTGATGAATGCCTCGTTGGCGCGCACACAAGTGCCGGCGCAACTGGCTGAAATGGTGGTGTCCATGAACTTGGCGCCCCTGTTGGTGGTCTCTGGCATCTTGCTGCTGTATGTGGTGCTGGGTGCAGTGATGGACGAGCTGTCGATGTTACTGCTGACCATCCCGATCTTTTTCCCCATCATCATGAAGCTCGATTTCGGCATGACGCCTGAACACACCGCCATTTGGTTCGGCATCATGGTGCTCATGACTGTGGGCTTTGGCATGCTCGCGCCCCCGGTTGGCCTGAACGTGTATGTGGTCAATGGCATGGCCAAAGACGTGCCCTTAAGCGAAAGCTACAAAGGCATCATGCCCTTCTTGATCAGCGACACCCTGCGTACTTTGCTGCTGCTGTTCTTCCCGGGGATCTCGCTGTTCCTGATCCAATACCTGACCTGAACAGGGGCTAAGCCAAGAGACCTGCACGCCTCCAGAGCAATCACTTCTGGAGGCGTTTTTTTTGGGCGAAATGGTTAGACTCTCTTTCACCTATGACCTGCCCCTCAACCCACTCATCTTCGCCATGATGTTTGACCGCACCATTCGCCATTGCCGACAATGCGGCGCCCCTGTGGACCGCCGCTTGCCAGACGACGGCGACACCAAGCTGCGGGCCATTTGCACCGTCTGCAACACCGTGCACTACGAAAACCCCCTGAATGTGGTGGGCACAGTGCCCTGCTGGGGAGACCAAGTGCTTTTGTGCAAACGCAACATCGAACCCCGCAAAGGCAAATGGACCTTGCCCGCTGGCTTTATGGAACTGGGCGAAACCACCTCAGAGGGTGCGGCCCGCGAAACCACCGAAGAAGCCGGTGCGCAGTTCATCATGGAAGACCTGTTCACGGTGATGAGTGTGCCCCGCGTGGGCCAAGTTCATCTGTACTACCGGGCCCGACTGACCAGCGACCAGTTCGACCCCGGCCACGAAACCATGGAAGCCCGCTTGTTCAGCGAGGCCGACATTCCATGGGACGAATTGGCATTTAGAACCGTGAAAGAAACCCTCGAGCATTACTTTGCCGATCGGCAGGCGGGCCAATTTGGCACCCACGCCTTTGACATCACTTGAACCCGTCACGGGCTAACCCCCGACCGCCCAGATTTGTCTTGAAAGACGTGCCGAGTTACCCCCTGGAAGTGGCCCCTAATCGGCGAAAATAGCCCTATGGCCATCCCCCAGTCTTTCATTCAAGAGTTGTTGTCGCGCATCGACGTGGTCGAGGTCGTGGGCAAATACGTGCAACTCAAGAAAGGCGGCGCCAATTTCATGGGCCTTTGCCCCTTTCATGGCGAGAAATCCCCCAGTTTCAGCGTCAGCCCGACCAAACAGTTTTTCCATTGCTTTGGTTGCGGCAAAAACGGCAACGCGATTGGTTTCTTGATGGAACACGCGGGCATGACCTTCATCGAAGCGGTGAAAGACTTGGCCCAGCAAACCGGCATGCAAGTGCCTGAAGAGCAACAATCCCCCGAAGACCGGGCCAAAGCTGCCGCCCAAAAGGCCAAACAAGACAGCCTGAGCGATGTGCTCGAAAAAGCCGGTGACGCCTACCGCGAGCAACTCAAGTTAACCCCTCGCGCCATTGACTACCTCAAAGGCCGTGGCTTGTCGGGCCAAATTGCCAAGCGTTTTGGACTCGGTTATGCCCCCGAAGGTTGGCGGTCATTGGCCAGCATCTTTCCTAAATACGATGACCCTTTGTTGGCCGAAAGCGGCTTGGTCATCGTCAATGAAGAAGATGAAAAACGCTACGACCGATTTCGCGACCGCATCATGTTCCCGATCCGCAACATCAAAGGCGAGTGCATCGGCTTTGGGGGTCGCGTCATCGGCAACGGCACACCCAAATACCTGAACTCGCCCGAAACACCCGTGTTTCACAAAGGGCGCGAACTGTATGGTCTCTATGAAGCCCGCGAAGCCTTGCACAGTGCAGGCTACGTGCTGGTGACCGAAGGTTATATGGACGTGGTCGCACTGGCCCAATTGGGCTTTGCCAACGCCGTGGCCACGTTGGGCACCGCCTGCACCCCTGACCATGTGCAAAAACTGTTTCGCTTCACCGACTCGGTGGTGTTCAGTTTTGACGGCGACAGCGCAGGCCGCCGAGCTGCGCGCAAAGCCCTCGACGGGGCCTTGCCCTATGCCACCGATGTGCGCAGCATCAAGTTTTTGTTTTTGCCAGCCGAACACGATCCCGACAGCTATGTGCGCGAGTTCGGTCAAGACGCCTTTGCGGAGCAAATCAAGCAAGCCATGCCTTTGTCACGTTTCTTGATCGAAGCGGCCAGTGCTGACTGCGACCTGCAAACCGCTGAAGGGCGTGCACGGCTGTCCAGCCAAGCCCGTCCGCTTTGGCAATGGCTGCCCGAGGGCGCGCTCAAGCAGCAATTGCTGTCCGAGCTGGCGCAATTGATTCAGCTCGAAACCGCTGGGCTCGAAAAACTCTGGAGCCAACAAGCCGCCAGCGACCAACGCTTTGCCAGCAACGGCGGCAGGGGCCATAACCTCTCTCCCGCCCCTGCTGCAAACGCAACTGGCAACGCCGCAGGCTTCAATGCGGCTGTCAGTGCCTTGAGTGAGCCATCCCCGCATGAGGGCCAATTCAGCGAGCCCCCGTCGTGGGACGGTGCCTACGCCAGCGGCAATCCGACGTGGCAACGCAAAAACACCCCTTGGACACCCAACAGCAAATTTGGCAACAACCGCTTCAAGCGCGAGCAACCCCCGGTGTACACCGGACCACGCACGGTGCCGGCCAGTCGGGCCGACCATGCAGCGCGCCTGCTGTTGGGCAACATGGCGCTGTGGGAGTCTTTGGCCAGCGAAGACCACGCCATGCTGTGCGCCCTGCCCGACCCGCATGGGCCCTTGTTTGCGTGGCTGGAGTCGCAGTTTCATGAGCAAGGTGCTTTGGGCTGGTCCACCTTGCGCGAGCTGATGGCGGGTCAGTCTTTTGCAGAAGAAGCCACGCGCTGGATGGCACAAGACAAATTGAACGCGATTGCAGGCAGCGAAGAGGCCACGCCGCCCGACCCACAAGAGGCCAGGCAAGAGCTGCGCCGATTGCTCAACTTGTTGATGATCGACCGCCTGAAACAACTCGAGACCGAAGCACTGACCCAAGCCAGTTCTGGGCAAGACCCGGAGGCGCAGCAACGCTGGCGCAGTTTGCACGAGCGACGCAAAGCGTTGATGGCGGCGGCTGCGGCCCTGCCCAGTGATTCTTAAATCTTTGGGGCCGGCTCAGAATCAATCGAGCCGATTCAAGCGCGACTGAAAGCGAGACTGAAAGCG
>JACCDN010244181.1_pt1 | contig 18967 bp, 15 predicted proteins | sample 7441691 | NCBI WGS metagenome assembly JACCDN01 (sample SAMN15323439, study PRJNA562643) | freshwater metagenome | isolation source: river surface water | place: USA:Blue River Watershed | collected 2017-08-16 | reverse complement strand
TTTCTTCTATCGACTTTAGTTTAAAACACAAAGTAGCGGATATCAGTCTTGCAGATTGGGGCCGTAAAGAAATCAGATTAGCTGAAGCAGAAATGCCAGGTTTAATGAGTATCCGTGAAGAGTACGGACCAAGTCAACCATTAAAAGGAGCTCGTATTGCGGGTTGTTTACACATGACCATCCAAACAGCTGTTTTAATAGAAACTTTAACTGCTTTAGGTGCAGAAGTAAAGTGGAGCTCATGTAATATCTTTTCTACACAAGATCAGGCTGCTGCGGCAATCGCTGCAACTGGTGTTGGTGTATTTGCTTGGAAAGGCCAAACCGTTGAAGAAGGTGACTGGTGTATCGAGCAAACATTATTTTTTGGTTCTGAAGACCGTCCATTAAACATGATCTTAGATGATGGTGGTGATTTAACCAATATGGTATTAGATAAATATCCTCAGTTTGTGAGTGGTATTAAAGGTTTATCTGAAGAAACAACAACAGGAGTACACCGTTTATATGAGCGTATGGCTAAAGGTACTTTACCAATGCCTGCAATCAATGTTAACGATTCTGTTACCAAATCTAAATTTGATAATAAATACGGTTGTCAAGAATCATTAGTAGATGCGATTCGTCGTGCTACAGATGTTATGATGGCTGGAAAGGTTGCTGTAGTGGGTTCTTACGGTGACGTGGGTAAAGGTTCAGCTGCTTCTTTACGTGGTGCTGGTTGTCGTGTAATTGTAACTGAAATTGATCCAATTTGTGCTTTACAAGCTGCTATGGATGGTTATGAAGTAAAGCGTATGATTGACGCAGTTAAAGAAGCTGACATTGTTGTTACCGCTTCTGGTTGTCGCGATTTGATTACTGAAAAACATTTCCGTGCAATGAAAGACAAAGCGATCGTTTGTAATATTGGTCACTTTGATATTGAAATTGATATGGCTTGGTTAAATGCTAATTATGGTCATACAAAAGATACCATTAAGCCTCAAGTAGATTTATACAATATTGAAGGCAAAGATGTAATTGTACTTGCAGAAGGTAGACTTGTAAACTTAGGTTGTGCAACAGGTCACCCATCATTTGTAATGAGTAACTCTTTCTCTAACCAAACACTTGCTCAAATAGAATTATGGACAAACCATAAGAACTATGAAAACAAAGTGTACGTTTTACCTAAACATTTAGATGAAAAGGTAGCTCGTTTACACCTTGCAAAAGTGGGTGCTCAATTAGATGAGTTAACTGCAGAACAAGCTGCATACTTAGGTATTCCACAAAATGGTCCATTTAAATCTGACCTATACAGATATTAATAGTTCCCCCGGATTTAAAAAATGCCCGACCTTTATGGTTGGGCATTTGTTTTTAGCCCCAATCACACATGATCCAAAACCGTTGCTACATAATCCTATTGCTAATAACACTTATTTTGATAAGTGAAAAACTTAGTGCGCAAGAAGACACTTCTATTCATAGCCTTCGAGATTCAACATTTATTTTACGAAGCAAGAAAGGAGTATTAAAAAAATTAGGCGACGCCATATGGATCGAGTCTCCACAATTTGAATTTCAAAATAACGCATCAGTTGTAAAAAACGAATCTCGATTTGAAATATTCAGGGGAAAAATAATCAATCAAATTCAGGTAAACAGCGTTGTATACAGCACAAATTTTGAAGATACTTTATTAAAAGGAAATAAAATTAAGCAAGCAGTACAAGACGTACTTTACAATAGTACTACCACTAAAACAATGCTTAAAAATTTATTCTTTTCTATTGGCGATACGCTATACCCATATTTAATTGCCGATAATGAAAAGTTTTTAAGAGAAATTACTTTTATCCAAGATGCTCAAATTTTTGCAGAAAATGACCCAATCGACAATAACGGCGTAATCATTTATGTACAATGGAAAGACGTTTTTCCAATAGGCGGCAGCGTAAATATTGGAAGCCTGCAATCGTTTAGTGCAGAAATGAATCATGATAACTTTTTAGGACTTGGTGATAAAATTCAATTTAAAACTTTGTATGATTTAGACAGAAGACCACTTGCTGGAACAGGCTTTGAATATATTAAAAGAAATATTGGAGGTAGTTTTTTAAATCTAACATTTGGCATTGACAATATCTATCCTACATTCAACAGTGGTAAAAAAGAAGAACGAGCATTTTATTTAAAAGGAGATTTGCCACTCGTAAGCCCTTATCATAGTTTTACGGGTGGTTTTGAAATTGGTAAACATGAGGCTTATAATACTTACGCTAGTTCTATTGTATACAACCAACAATTTCAATATAAGTACGGCATTTTAGATGGCTGGATGGGTATTAATATTGGCGCAGGTCTTAAGGTTAAAGATAATTTTCAATCCCGTTTGCGAAAGTTTGTAAGTTTTAGAGCCTTGTCAAAAAGGTTTAGTGAAATACCAGATACTGCTAAAGTCAAATACAACTATAATTATAGTAGTATAGATGCGGGGCTTGTTTCATTTAGCATTTTTAAACAAGAGTATTACCATACCAACTTTATTTATGGTTTTGGCCGAAACGAAGACGTTCCGGAAGGATATAGCTTTTCTGTAGTTGGAGGCATTACGCAACGTAATAATTTAACAAGACCCTACTTAGGTATAGAATACGAAAGAGAATACTTTTCTACTAATAAAAATTATCTCAATTATGTTTTTAAAATGGGAGGCTATTATAAAAATGCGACACTCGAAGATATAAGCATATTAACATCGCTACAATATTTTACACGTTTAAAAAAGTTATCCAATCCAAAATGGTCTAAAAGACTTTTTGGAAGCCTAAGTGCAACTCAACAAATAAAAACCATATTAAACGAACCTCTGTATTTAAGGAGCGATTTTGGTATACCAACTTTTAAAAACGATAACATTTTAGCTTCTACCAGAATATCATGCAATTTTGAGCAGGTCTATTATAACTCAGTCAAATATTATGGATTTAGCTTTGCTCCTTTCGTATTTGTAAATAGCAGCTACATTAAGTTAATAGGTGAAGCGATTCAAAAAGGAAGCATTTATACAGCATTGGGGCTTGGATGCAGAACCCGAAATGAGAACCTGATTTTTGGAACCATTGAGCTAAAAGCCTACTATTATCCTCGTACTTTATCTACTATGACGCCATTAAATATAAGCCTCACAACAGGCTTACGATTTAGGTACAATAGCCAACTTATACATAGGCCAGATTTTGTACAAATGAATTAAGTTTTTCATATATTTTACAACCTTTACAACATCCGTTTGTTATATCATTATTAACTCTTTTACTATGGTTCAAGCCTATAATTTCTTAGCCAGCTGGCAACTATTTCCTGAAAAATGTACTTTTGAATTTGGCATTGCACCAAAGAGTGGTAATTATAAAATCGAAAGTATCAATAATGGCCATAGTTTGCTCATTAGTAGCAATTGGGTGAGTATCGAAAATGAAGCTTTTTACACCCAACATGAAGTGGTTCCTGATGCTACCTTTCGCCCTTTCGAAAATCAAACATTAGCTGATACCTTATTTGCTGAAATACCCAATGCCTCTACCCTAGTTACACGTTTTATTCAACAAGAAAAAACGGTTCTAGATGTAACCCATGAAATACTTGCCAATGGGTATTTAAAAATCACACAAAAAGGAACCAATACAAGTGGTGATGCATTTACAAACATTGAAATCTACCACAAACAATTAAGTGTTATGCCTTACGCTGCATCGGCGGCAGGTGTTGCTATTAGACCTACTAAAGAAGGGGTTATAAAGCACAAAGCTTTGTGGGCAATGGAAGAGCAAACTAATATGCAGCTTGATCAAATCAAGCAACAAATAGAGTTACTCGCTAAACAGGCACAAGAAATTAGAAAGCGTAAAGAACTAAGTTTAATGATTTATGAAGCCAAGCTTGGCTTTAAACCTCAAATTGGACATACCTATCATTTATATGAGAAAAAAGATGGAAACCACATGTTGTCATTGGTAGCTCCTCAGGAATGGGGCGGTCATGGCCCTTTCAAACAATTTATTTCTAGTGTTCGTTTATTAGCAGATCATACCTGGGTAGAAATCAGTGAATAAAGACTTCCTCCTTTTTCAAATAATCGATCTACATTTTTTTCTACTGCCTCATCTTTAATTAAAACAGGTGCATGATGTGGTTTAATTCTTGCATCAATTACAAGTGGCCCTGTACATCCCCAATGTTTATTTTGCGTAAAAGATCCAATGCCATAAATATCATGAGATGGATTACTTCTTGTATAAGTTACCCATAAATAATTATTAAGTGTTTGAGCTGTAAAATTTGCATCATCACAAATTACAATAATGGCAACACCTTCTAATGAAGCACCTGATAATTGGGCATCTAATGCATTCATTTGACTAGCAGCTTCAATTGCATTTGTATACGCTTTAGCTGTAACACAAACAACGCCCGGCATTGCTAAACTCGCATCACCAAAGCCTTGTAGGCCAACGAATACAGCAGGAACTTGGTTAGACAATTCACGTATTTTATCACCATAAGCTGCAAATACCACTTTGCTCCCACTATTAATGCCCGTGCCGGAATAATCTAGGGTATCCATGGTAGTGTTCGTATAAAAATGAACATCACGTGAAAGATTGATACGTTCTAATAAATAAGTCATAAAAGAAAGCGTGTCTTGGGCATCAATATGTTCATTGTCTGAACCAGTAATAAATAAAAACTTAGCTAAACTTAATTGCCCAGTTCCTAAAATATGATTGGCAATTGTAAGTAGCTCGGCGGGTTGTTTGGTAGGTGTATATGGAGTATAACGCTCACTACCTACTGCTAATAACAAAGGATGCACCCCTGCAGCATCCACTGCATGTACCGATTTTAAACCAGGTATTTCTTGCGGTATTGCATCACCTGTAATTTCATGTATCAGTTGTCCAAAACTCGTGTCTTCTTGTGGTGGTCGACCCACTACTGTAAAAGCCCAAATAGCATCTTTTTTTGCATAGACCTTATGAACGCGCATCAGTGGAAAAGGATGCTGTAAACTATAATAACCTAAATGATCTCCAAAAGGGCCTTCAGGTTTATTTTCGTTGGGATATACTTCACCTGTGATCACAAAATCTGCATCGGTACTTAAGCAATATCCTTCTTCGTATGTGTATCTAAATCTTCTAGAACCCAATAACCCTGCAAATGTCATTTCGCTAATACCCTCTGGTAGCGGCATTACAGCTGCTACACTATGCGATGGTGGACCTCCAATAAAGCAACTTACTTTAAGTGGTTGTCCTTTTTTATTTGCTTTTGTTTGATGTACACCAATACCTCTGTGTAGTTGATAGTGTAAGCCTATTTCTGTGTTTAAAGCATAATCGTTACCCGTTAATTGAATACGGTACATGCCTAGGTTGGCATTAAAAATGCCGGGTTTATCAATGTCTTCGGTATAAACTTGAGGTAATGTTACAAACGCGCCACCATCATTTTTCCAATGCTTAATTAAAGGTAAATCTGAGATATTTATTTCTTGGTATTTTACCGGTTGTTTGATTGGATTTTTTAATGGTAGTGCTTTGATGGCAGCAAGTCCTGCAGATAAATTATCTAATGGATGCTTGAGGGCATCTATTGGATTGTTTCTTAATTGAATGAGCTTTTTTACCGAATCTAAACTATGTCTAAAAATATATTTGCTACGGTCGAGGGTTCCAAAAAGGTTAGAAACAGCCCTAAATTTAGATCCTTTTACATTTTCATATAAAATAGCTGGCCCTCCCATTTCATATACACGAAGATGAATGGCTGCCATTTCTAAATTAGGGTCAACTTCTTCTTTAATGCGTACTAAATGACCTGCTTTTTCTAAATCTAATAAACAGGCTTCTAATGATGGATAAGACATACTATTCTAACAATTTTGTATCGATATAGTTCGTAATAATTGACTGCAAATTAATGCATAAGGAGTCAAGATTTTAGTATTTTTACAATATGACCCATTTAAGTGTAAACATCAACAAAATTGCCACTTTACGCAATGCAAGAGGCGGCAATAACCCAGATGTCATTAAAGTAGCCCTAGACTGCGAAAAATTTGGTGCCGATGGCATTACAGTTCACCCCAGACCCGATGAACGTCATATCACGTATAAAGATGTACAGGATTTAAAAAATGTAATCACTACAGAGTTTAATATTGAAGGTAACCCCACCGAAGAAAAGTTTGTAAAACTCGTTTTGGATACAAAGCCCCATCAGGTAACATTAGTACCGGATGCTCAGGGTCAACTCACCAGTGATCATGGTTGGAATACCATAAAACACCAGGACTATTTAATTGACATTATTGCCAAATTTAAAAATGCTGGAATTAGAGTTTCAATTTTTGTAGATCCTATTACCGCTATGGTGGAAGCTGCTGCTACTACAGGTACTGATCGTATCGAATTATACACTGAATCTTATGCTTCTGCCTTTACAAAAGGCCTTCAAGAAACTGCGGTAGAGCCGTATAAAAATGCATCTATTCTAGCCCATCAATTAGGCCTCGGTATTAATGCGGGTCACGATTTAGACCTACAAAACCTGGCATTTTTTAAAAAATCGATTCCTTATTTACATGAGGTAAGTATTGGGCATGCACTTGTGTGCGATTCCTTATATTTAGGATTACATAATACCATTCAATTGTATAAAAGACAACTTCAATAAACGCCATTATGAAAAAAACAATCCTTGCGCTAATGGTACTACTAATTTCGGTAGTTGGCATTGCACAAAAAATCAAACCCGTGTTACCCGTTCCTACCAAAGAACATTTGGTATGGCATGAAAAAGAATTTTATTTGTTTATACATTTTGGCCCCAACACTTTTACCGATAAAGAATGGGGAGATGGTAAAGAAGATCCAACAGTATTTGCGCCTACCCAGCTTGATTGTAATCAGTGGGTGCGTGTTGCAAAATTAGCGGGGGCTAAAGGAATTATCTTAACGGCTAAACACCATGATGGCTTTAGCTTGTGGCCTTCTAAATACAGTACGCATACTGTTAGAGAAAGCAAGTGGTTGGATGGAAAAGGTGATGTAGTAAAAATGCTTTCGGATGCTTGTAAAAAAGGTGGTATTGAAATGGGTGTTTATATTTCTCCATGGGATAGAAACCATCCAGACTATGGAACACCTAAATACAATGATATTTATATCGCTACCATGAAAGAATTATTAACTGGCTATGGTAAGTTTTTTGAATTATGGTGGGATGGGGCAAATGGCGAAGGCCCTAATGGGAAAAAACAAGAATATACATTTAGAAGATTTGAAGATTCTGCATTTAAATATCAGCCGCAACTCATGATCTTTAGTGACATTGGGCCTAGTATTAGATGGTGCGGTAATGAACGCGGTATCATTGGAAACACCAATTGGAATTTATTAGATACAGCAGGTTTTTACAGAGGTCATGGTGGGCCACCAGAAGACACTTTAAACCAAGGTAATGTAAATGGCAAATTATGGATCCCTGCCGAAGCGGATGTGTCTATCAGACCAGGATGGTTTTACCATGCTAAAGAAGACAACAAAGTGAAGTCACCTAATGCTCTATTTAATTTGTTTTTAAAGTCTGTGGGTAATGGCGGTAACTTATTATTAAACGTTCCTCCTGATAGACGTGGCCTTTTTAACGAAGCAGATTCTGCATCTCTGGTTGGTTTTGCAGCACTTAGAGAAAAAGCTTTTAAAACCAATGTATTTGCAGGCATTAAACCGGCAGTTAAAACAACCCAAGGACTTCCTACTTTAACGTATACGTTTAGTAAGCCTACAAAGCTAAATGCAGTTGTATTACAAGAGCTTATCGAACATGGTCAACGTGTTAAATCTTTTACAATAGAAGCTAAAGAAGAATCTGCTTTTGGAAAGACCAACAATTTTGTAAAGATTTTTGACGGCACAACTATTGGCCGCAAAAAGATTGCCACTTTTGACCCAATTACTACAACCTCTATCAAAATAACCATCACAGACGCTAAAGCAGCCGTATATCTAAAACCTACAGCAGCTTACGATTTTGGCTTTGAGATAAAAAAATAAAGTAATTTTGTACCATAAACAATGCTTATGAGCACCGTTCAACCAATAGTAGGTATAATCATGGGAAGCGACAGTGATGTAACAATCATGCAAGATGCTGCCAATATTTTGAAGCAGTTTAATATTCCATTTGAACTTACCGTGGTATCTGCGCACAGAACCCCTATTCGTATGGTAGAATATGCCACAACTGCCAAACAAAGGGGCTTACAAGTTATTATTGCTGGTGCAGGTGGAGCGGCTCATTTACCTGGCATGATTGCTGCCATCACTACCCTACCTGTTATAGGCGTTCCTATTAAATCATCCAATTCAATTGATGGTTGGGATTCGGTACTATCTATATTGCAAATGCCAAATGGTGTTCCTGTTGCTACAGTAGCACTTAATGGCGCAAAAAATGCGGGTATATTAGCTGCACAAATTATTGGAGCTTCTAACGAATCTGTTTCTGCAACAATTGCTGCATATAAAACAGAATTACTAAATGAAGTGTCTGGAAAAGTAAATAAATTAAAAGGAGATTGGAATAATAGTTTTGATGTTTAAATCAAGCAACTAATCCTTAAGATACAAAAGGGTAAATCCTTTACTAAAATCATCAGAATTTTCTACTATGGCACGCACAAAATGCGTGCCATATATTTTATACCAGTCAGCGATATTTTCTACACGCTCTTGCAAACTTCCGCCCGGAAATAACTGATCCATAATTTTTGTTATTTGCTGCTGCTCCGTTTCAAACTTTCTTTTTTCTGAACGAAGCATTTTCTTTTGTACCTGCAATAATTTTTGCCCTTGCTGGTGTGCCAATGCCTCTATATGTTGCACCAGACTTGCATCAATGCGACCAGCTTGTTCTTTTATAAGCGTATACTGTGCATCTATAGCAGCTATTTGCGTATCTATTTGCAAATGATTGGTTGTATGTTCTTTTACAAAATTATCAATAATAATTTGCAAGCCTTTAAATAAAGAAATCGTACTCATTTGTAGCTTATGCAGTTGCTGCGCATGTTTGGAAGGAACGAGTAAAAATGAATTACGTAATAATAAAACCGGATAAGGCACTGCAGCTTCAGCAAAAACTTGTTTAAGTTCTAGCCAATAAGCAAGCTCTCCTCCTCCTCCAATAAATGCAATATTTGGTAAAATAGTTTCCTGAAAAACACCACGTAAAATAACGTTAGGGCTATAGCAAGAAGGATTGTTTTTAACATCCTCTAATATTTGCTCTGTTGTAAATTGCAATCCTAGCGCTGTTACTTCAAAGCCATTACTAGTTTGAACAATGCGCTCTCTTTTATTATCTTGTAAATAAAATAAATTGATTTCTCTGCCGGCAGCCTGCACTTTATAATGCGCACTTAACTCCTGAATTGTTTGTTGTACTGCCTTATTAGAAAAACCATTTGTTAATTCTTTTTCGATAACACTGGTAAAGAGTGTTTTTAAATTGTCACTATCTGGGAGAATCACCACAAGACCATATTCGCCAAATAAATGGTTTACGATTTCAAAAGTTGCTTGAGCAATTGTTTTGCCAATCGTAAATGATTGTTTTAAAAGACTAATCCATGCAGTTCCATGAACCGAAACGCCTATTTGACCTTCAATTAATTGAATGAGTTTTATTAACTCAGCGTCTACAAACATACGGCCTACTGCACCAGTTTGGTTGGTTTGCCACACTAATTTTTGGCCGCCAACTGTTACAAATCCAAGCTCTTCGATGTCTGCATCTTCGGAACCCATATAATAAACCGGCACAAAACGATACCCTGGTATTTGCTTTTCAAGTGAACGTGATAAAGCAATGGTATGTGCTATCTTATAAATAAAATAAAGAGGGCCAGTAAAAATATTGGGCTGATGTGCTGTTGTAACCGTATAAGTTTTGTTGTTAACTAAAGATTGGATATTAGCGGTTACTAGTTCAGAAGGCTGGGTGTTTTGATACTGTTTGTTGAGTGCATCAACAAGCGCTACCCTTGGCGTGTTAAACAAATCACGTGCTGCCATGGATTCCTTTATTCCACCGATATTGGGCTGATGGGTGTAAAAAGACGCTAATTTTTTATTGGCTTCTAGGTAATCAGAAACCAAGCTAGAAAAATAGCCAGTTAATGGATAAGCAACTTGCTCGGCAGCTTTTATCATAATTAGGGTTAAAATTACAACAAGGGCAGCATATAATGGAAGATTCGTCAGAATAGTTACATTTGTAAAGGGTCAAATCCCTCATTACTTGCTATGGAAAGCTATGGTAAAATATTATTAATTGCCATGCCGGCATTTTTGTTACTCGTATTAATAGAAAAATGGTACGGTATATTAAAGGGTAAAGAAACGGTAAGAACATTTGACATGATTGCAAGTTTAAGCTCTGGTGTTACCAATGTAACCAAAGATGTACTAGGTTTAAGTATTGCTGTTATCTCCTATGGGTGGATGGTTGAGCATTTATCGTTAACCAAAGTACCGGACGGCCCACTCACTTATATTATCGCTTTTTTTGCACTTGATTTTGCCGGTTATTGGATCCACAGAATAGCCCATGAATACAATGTATTTTGGAACAACCATATAGTTCACCATAGCTCAGAAGAATATAATTTAGCCTGTGCTCTAAGACAAAGCATTTCTTCTATTGTAAAAATATTTGTGATTTTTTTATTGCCCGCAGCTTTATTAGGTGTTCCTGCAAAAGTAATTGGGATTGTTGCGCCACTTCATTTGTTTGCGCAATTCTGGTACCACACACAGCATATTGGTAAAATGGGTTTTTTAGAAAATATTATAGTAACGCCTTCGCACCACCGAGTACATCATGCCATTAACAAAGAGTACCTAGATAAAAACTACAGTCAGATATTTATTTTTTGGGATAAATTATTTGGCACTTTTAAAGCGGAAGATCCAAATATCCCTGCTGTATATGGTATAACAAGGGCTGTTCAAACATGGAACCCTATCAAAATCAATTTCATGCACTTATGGTTACTCATTAAAGATGCATGGCGAACTAAAAGTTGGTCTAGTAAATTTAAAATTTGGTTTATGCCAACAGGTTGGAGACCCGCCGATGTTGAAGCGCAGTACCCTGTAGATAAAATTGAAAACGTGTATGATTTTGCAAAATACGATACAAACGAAACAAAAGGATTGGTTTTGTGGTCGTATATACAACTCGTAGCACTCTTATTATTTGTAAGTTATTTGTTTGGTAATATCGCTACCATTGGAAACCCAAATATGTTTTTATATGGAGCTTTTGTCTTTGCATTTGTGTATGCCCACACCGAACTTATGGATAGAAGTGGTGAAGCACTAATAGCAGAGATCGTTAAAGCAGCAATCGCTGTAACCGTTTTATACTACCAAAAAGATTGGTTTGGTGCAAACGCATTTTTTGCAAATGCAAGTATTTTTGTTACGCTATACTTAATAGTATCCTTAGCCGTAACGTTTTACTTTCATTATATAGAACGCCCTTCGCTATCTACTAGTTCACCTTCAATGTCGTAATCGTAGGCTTTGGTAATTTTAACCCAAACAAAATCACCAATGGTGAGTTTCTTTTTGGTATTAATAACTACTTCATTGTCTACTTCAACGCTATCAAACTCAGTGCGCCCTAAATAACGTCCAGCTTCTTTTTTGTCGATAATTACTTTTAAGACCTGTCCTACTTTCTCCTGATTTTTTTCGAGTGAGATTTCTTGTTGCACTTCCATAATAGATTGTGCACGTTCTGCTTTAACATCGGCAGGCACGTCGTCTACTAAATCATGAGCGGTTGTGTTTTCTTCGTGGCTATAACTAAAAATGCCAACTCTATCAAAACGGTGTTCTTGTAAAAACTCTTTTAATTCTTCGATATCGTCTTCAGTTTCACCAGGGAAACCAGCAATTAAAGTAGTACGCAAACAAATGCCCGGTACACGTGCTCTAATTTCTTTAATCAGCACAGACATATCTTCTCTAGTAATATTGCGTTTCATAGCTTTTAACATGCTATTACTAGCGTGTTGTAAAGGCATGTCTAGGTATTTACAAATATTTGAACGTTCACGCATTACATCCAAAATTTCTAATGGAAACTTACTAGGGTATGCATAATGTAAACGAATCCATTCGATACCTTTTACATCCGCAAGGGCATGTAATAATTTAGGAAGCGCACGCTCTTTGTAAATGTCTAATCCATAATAGGTAAGCTCCTGCGCAATAAGCATGATTTCTTTAACACCTTTTTTTACTAGGCCTTCGGCTTCGGTAACAAGGTCTTCGATGGTACGGCTCACGTGCTGTCCGCGCATAAGTGGAATAGCGCAAAACGAACAGGTACGGTTACAACCTTCACTGATTTTTAAATAAGCATAGTGCTGAGGCGTACTTAAAAAACGTTCACCTACAAGTTCTGCTTTATAATCTACTTCAAACTGTTTTAACATCAATGGAAGTTCCATGGTACCAAACCATGCATCAACTTCTGGCATTTCTGATTCCAAATCACCTCTATATCTTTCGCTCAAACATCCTGTTACATATACTTTATCAAGTTTACCTCTGCGCTTTAATTCGAGCTGATCTAAAATGGTGTTGATACTTTCTTCTTTGGCTTTATCAATAAACCCACAGGTATTTACAACAACCACATTGTGGTCTAGCTTGGTGTTTTCATGCACCACATCAATATCACTTGCTTTGAGCTGACCACTCAGCACTTCACTGTCCACTAAATTTTTACTACAACCGAGTGTAATAATATTAACCTTGTCTTTATGTAGTGTTTTTGACTTCATGGATTATTTATGAATTTCACTCGAAAAATGAAAAGTAATATCTGGATTATTGGTAATTTCTGTATTTAAGAACCATTCACTTTGGGCTAAATATACTGGATTGCCATCTTTGTCTGCAGCAGCATTTTGCTGTTTGAAACGTAAAAAATCATCGAGCTTACCAGCTACATTTGATGTAAGCCAGCAGGCTTTATAAAAAGGCAGGGTTCTAAATTCGCAGGCAGCACCGTACTCTTGTAATAGACGGTACTGAATAACTTCAAATTGTAAATCACCTACACAACCAATAATTTTTTTGTTGCCACCAAACTGAGTAAACAATTGAGCTACCCCTTCGTCGGTTAACTGACTAATACCTTTTTCTAGTTGCTTTGTTTTTAAAGGATCTTTATTAACAAGCTCTTTAAATATCTCTGGCGAAAAAGTAGGTATACCCGTAAAGTAAAAATCTTCTCCTTCTGTTAGGGTATCACCAATTTTAAAATTTCCGGTATCAAATAAACCTACAACGTCTCCAGGGTATGCATCTTCAATAACGTCTTTGGTGCGCGCTAAAAACGTGTAAGGATTACTAAAGCGCATGTCTTTATCATTTCTTACATGGTGGTAGTATTTGTTTCTTTCGAAACGTCCACTACATACGCGCATAAAAGCAATACGGTCTCTATGTTTAGGATCTAGATTGGCATGTATTTTAAAAATAAAGCCACTAAATTTATCTTCACCTACTTCTACAAGGCGCTTAGAGGTTGCTCTACTGCGAGGTACTGGTGCGATGCGTATAAACGTATCGAGCATTTCTTTAACACCAAAATTATTAACGGCACTACCAAAAAATACAGGTGCCACTTTAGCGGATAAATAATCTTTGGCATCCAATGCACCATATACCCCTTCAATAAGTTCTACGTCTTCTCTTAATTGATCCGCGTCTCTATTGCCAACTTTTGTTTCAAGTAAAGAATCTTGCAAATCATCGATGGCAACAATATCTTCTTCATCTGCTTTTGTTCCACCAGTAAATAAGCGAAGGTTTTTATCATGTAAATTGTATACCCCTTTAAATTCTTTACCACTATTAATGGGCCAGGTCATGGGGTGTAAAGAAATATGCAATTCGCTTTCAATTTCTTCTAATAAATCAAATCTGTTTTTACCATCTCTATCCATTTTATTGATAAAAACAATTACTGGCGTATCGCGCATACGACACACTTCCATTAAACGGCGTGTTTGTGGCTCTACCCCATTCACACTGTCAATAACCAATATAACACTATCAACAGCACTTAAAGTGCGGTAAGTATCTTCGGCAAAGTCTTTGTGTCCGGGTGTATCTAATAGATTAATTAAAAAGTCTTTGTATTCGAAAGACATTACAGAAGTAGCCACCGATATACCACGCTGACGTTCAATTTCCATGAAATCCGAAGTAGCGTGCTTTTTAATTTTATTGCTTTTTACAGCACCTGCAGTTTGAATAGCACCACCAAATAACAGAAACTTTTCTGTTAAAGTAGTTTTACCCGCATCCGGATGCGATATAATGGCAAAACTTTTGCGTCGACCTATCTCTTTCTCGTATTTCATGAAGCTATTAAATTATGCGCTGCAAAGGTAAGGACAGGATGGGTTAACTATAGCAAAACATTCACAAATATTGAAGCCTAGGCAACTTATCTTTATCCTTGTAAATGCTTTATTATGAAGAAATTAGTTCTATTACTCGCAATTGGATGCGCACAAACCCTTCAAGCTCAAAATATTGGGAGTTTATTAAAAAAGGCAACGTCTATTGTAGAGCAATCGCAAACGGGATTAAGTAGTGGTGATATTGCTAATGGACTTAAAGAAGCCTTACAAAAAGGTGCTCAAACAGGTACCGCAAAACTTTCTAGCCCAGGTGGTTTTTTAGAAAATGCAGCCCTTAAAATTATCATGCCTCCAGAAGCTCAAAAAATAGAATCTACCCTTCGTAAACTTGGCTTTAATCAACTCATGGATGATATGATTGTGAGTATGAACCGTGCCGCCGAAGATGCATGCAAAACTGCCATACCTATATTTACAAATGCCATTAAAGAAATGACTATTACCGATGGTATTAATATTTTAAAAGGAACTGATACTTCAGCTACTGCATATTTGAGAACAAAAACCAACACGGCACTCGCTCAAAGTTTTTCACCTATTATCAAAACATCACTTGATAAAGTAAATGCCACGCAGTATTGGGAAAAAATTATAACCACCTACAATAAAGTTCTACTCATTGGCAAAAAAATGAATCCAGATTTAGTTGCTTACGTAACGGATAAATCTTTATCAGGCATTTACACCGAAATTGCTAGCCAAGAAAAAGAAATTAGAATCAACCCTGCTGCAAGAACAACAGAGCTACTGCGTAAAGTATTTGAAAAAAAATAAGGCCACAATTTCTTGCGGCCTTACCATTATTATTTGATTAGATCTTAGATATCTATTGCTTCGCCATAAGCAGCAGCAGTAGCTTCTTTTAATCCTTCACTCATAGTTGGGTGAGGATGCACAGCATTTAAGATTTCATGTGCGGTAGTTTCTAATTTACGTGCAACAACTGCTTCTGCAATCATTTCAGTAACGTTCATACCAATCATGTGGCAACCTAAAAACTCACCATATTTAGCATCATAAATAACTTTTACAAAACCTTCTGTAGCTCCTGCTGCACTTGCCTTTCCGCTCGCAACAAATGGGAATTTACCTACTTTAATTTCGTATCCAGCTTCTTTAGCAGCTTTTTCTGTGTAACCAACACTTGAAATTTCTGGTGTGCAATAAGTACAACCAGGAATGTTGTTGTAATCTAGAGGTTCAGGTAAATGATGGTGCTTTTTTTCTAGGTAAGCCATATGCTCTGCAGCATTGATACCTTCTTTAGCAGCCACGTGCGCAAGCGCTTGACCAGGAGAACAATCACCAATTGCATACACGCCAGCAACAGAAGTTTGTTGGTATTTGTCTACAATGATTCTACCTTTTTCGGCCTTAATACCAGCTTCTTCTAATCCAATATTTTCTAAGTTTGCAACTACACCAACAGCACTTAAAACGATATCCGCTTCAAGTGTAATGGTGCTACCATCTTGCTTTTTAACTAGAGCCTTTACACCAGCACCTGAAGTATCTAAAGATTCTACAGAAGCGTTGGTCATTATTTCGATGCCTTGCTTTTTATATTGCTTTTCTAATTCTTTAGAAATGTCTTCGTCTTCTACCGGAACAATACGTGGCATAAATTCAACGATGGTTACTTTAGTACCCATGCTATTGTAAACGTATGCAAACTCAACTCCTATCGCACCACTACCTACAATGATCATAGATTTTGGTTGCTCGTTAAGTACCATTGCTTCGCGGTAGCCAATTACTTTTTTACCATCTTGTTTTAAATTAGGTAACTCTCTAGATCTACCACCGGTAGCAAGCACTACATATTTAGCTTCTTGGATTTGCTTGGTACCATCGGCAGCAGTTACTTCTACTTTACCTTTTGATAATACTTTACCATAACCCATGATCACATCAATCTTGTTCTTCTTCATTAAGAATTGAACGCCTTTGCTCATTTTATCGGCAACACCACGGCTACGCTTAATAACGCCACCAAAGTCATGTGTACCAGTTGCATTGATACCGTAATCGGCACTATGCTTTACATATTCATATACTTGAGCACTTTTTAAAAGTGCTTTGGTTGGAATACAACCCCAGTTTAAACAAACACCACCAAGGCTTTCTTTTTCAATAACAGCCACTTTAAAACCTAATTGAGAAGCACGAATAGCTGCTGGATATCCACCAGGTCCGCTACCAATTACAATTACATCATATGCCATAAAAACTAAATTACTTGATTATTAAGGGCCTATTGGCCTGTTTGCGTTGCAAAATTAAACTAAAATTGGGCAAATTACTCAAAAAACACACGAACCGTTTGATAAAACCAATTGGTATCCGAAGCACCTCCTTTGTTTTGCATTTGCTCATTAAAACCTTGTAGTCCAAAGAGACCTGCCATATTACCATTACGAAGGGCAATTTCTAGGTATCCAGCCGAGTTAAACCAAGCTAATTTATCCGTTTCGGCCACACTTGTATAATTGGCACTAATGGTATCAATTACCTCATTACGCTTAAATACAATTTTAAAGGCACGACCATTAGCTTGTGCAGCAAATTCGTTAGACGTAATATTGATCACAACGTTTTCGAACTGGTCAATAAATAGGATTTGACCTTCAATCCAGTCGGGCCCAACGGTAGGACGTAATGGATAGATTTCATTGATATTGGCAATAGCAACACCACCATCTTGTAAATTACCTGTTTTACTTACTTTATTGATAGCCATAGCAATTACAGCGGTTATCTCAAGTAAAGTATGCTTATTATTTAAAGGAATAGATACTAATTCCTGAGGCCTTTGCCCAGTAATCATTGTTAAAAGGCCATTGTCGGGACAAATAATGTATTGTTGGTTAAACTTTGCCATAAGTACATAGTCAGGGGCTCCTTCAAAAAGGTTAACCAAAATACAGTGAAAACTACCGCCCGGAAAATGCTTGATAGCGTTACCACAAACATAAGCTGCTTGTGGAAAATTTGTTTGTGGTAAATAATGCGTGATGTCACACAAATTAGTGGTAGGATCAAGCTGTAAAAACTGACCTTTTATAGCGCCAACCAAAAAATCACGTTGGCCAATATCTGTAGAAAGAGTTACAATGGGCATGCCTCATTGTTAACGTAAATACTTGCTAATTATTTCACTAGCTCGTTATTTTTAAAGAAAAACTTACGAACCAATTTGTCAGCTAAAGAAGGAAAAAACTTATTCATAAAAACCGCACGTTTACCTGTAAAAGTTAATACAAGCGTGCGTTTGCGCTTTTCAATCGCGTTAGCAATATGCCCTGCACATTCGTCAGAACTCATCATTGCACCCTCATCCATTGGCGACTCTCCTTGCGATTCTCCCTTACTATTTAAAGCGGCATTTCTAATATTTGAACTCGTAAATCCTGGACAAACCCACATCACATTGGTACCAGATTCCAGCAGCTCGGTACGGAGCGCTTCCAACCAACCATTTACGGCGTATTTAGAAGCCGAATAGCCACTTCTTCCAGGAAGACCTCTATATCCAGCAATAGAAGAAACGCCTACAATAGTGCCCTTATTTTTGATGATATGATCTAATGCAAATTTGGTACAGTAGACAGTACCCCAAAAGTTAATATCCATTACGCGTCTTATGGTATCTAAATCTACGTCTTGCACCAGTGCTCGCATAGACACTCCAGCATTGTTTATAAGTATGTCAATGGTTCCAAACTCTTTAATGACTGCGTCAATAAAGCCTTTACAGTCTAATTCTTTGCTTACATCTGTTGCATGAATAAATAAAGGCTTACCCGTATGCGCAGATTGCAATTGGTAAAGCTTTTCATAATTACGTGCACAGGTTGCTACTTTAGCACCTTTTGCTAGGTATAATTCTACGAGTGCCTTGCCAATACCATCAGAACCTCCGGTAATCACTACAACTTTTCCATGTATTTGATCCATAAAAACAAATTATGTTCAAAAATAAGCAAGTATAAGGGTGATATTTACGAAATGTGGGTAAATCACGTAAAAAAGAATGATAAATATTTGGCTATTTTTTTATTTCGCCTATTTTTGCACTCCTGAATCAAACAAGTGATTGATTGTGAAGGGTGAAGATTCCGTAGCTCAGTTGGTAGAGCAATACACTTTTAATGTATGGGCCCTGGGTTCGAGTCCCAGCGGGATCACAAAGCTTCAACGAAAGTTGGAGCTTTTTTTATGCGAATACGCGAATCAAGCTTGCTTGAATGAGCGGATGAAGCATAAAAAAAGTAAACGCAACCCTTGGGTTGCGTTTACTTTTTTTATGCCTCATGCGTTTACGAAAGCAAGCTTTCGACACTTTTCGGCATAAAAAAAGCTCCAACTTTCGTTGAAGCTTTGTGATCCCGCTGG
>JACCDN010216310.1_pt1 | contig 18968 bp, 20 predicted proteins | sample 7441691 | NCBI WGS metagenome assembly JACCDN01 (sample SAMN15323439, study PRJNA562643) | freshwater metagenome | isolation source: river surface water | place: USA:Blue River Watershed | collected 2017-08-16 | reverse complement strand
TTATACACAGTTTGTATACAATATTGTATACAAAAATATTTTTTGTTCTTCAGTTTTCCACAGTTTGTGGATAGATATATGAAGTTATATACACAATAGATTTTATTGATATTCACCTTGACTTTTCATTTGATTTTAGATAGTTTTGGTTTTGTACCCTCAACCAGGAGAAAATCTTGAATATTGAATTTTTCCGACAGTTCGACGCCCAGCTTTTTGTAGGACCGCCCGCCAGCACAGACAAACGGCGAGTCATACGGGAAGTGAACACGCCTAACTTCTGTGTGCAACATTTCACCATATACGCCCGTTTACCTCTGGGGAACCACTACCACCTGGTCGAGGAAACCTTTTTGTTCACCAAGGGTACTGGCACCATATATCTGGTACCTATCGTGTATGGCATTCCAGATGAAACCCGACGGCAGAAGGTTGCGGTTAAATCAGGTTCTCTCCTGGTTATTCCAGCAGGCACGGCCCACCGATTCGATATGGAGGAGGAATCACAATTCTATTGCTACTCCCCCGACGAATTCACCTCCAAGTGGGCAGGTACCGTCACGCACGAGATCACACCCTGGTGATCGTACGCCAGTAATCATCCGCAACAACCCCACCTCTCTCCTTCCCACCGGACACGCCCCGCCCAAGCGACGTCCCCATTGTTCTGAATATTTTTAGAATAGTGGGGAGGGATCTTGGACGGGGTTTTGTTTATAAAAAGACCGGAATTGCTCCGGCCTTTTTTATTTATAAACTTTTTCCAAACTACTGCCGAATCGGCATTACGAGGTAGAGATAGTCAGCATCATCTTTTGATCGAAGTAAACATGGCGCATCAGCACTGTTCATCTGAATCAAAATTTCTTCTCCATCTAGGTGTGACATACCATCAAGCAAATATCTGTGATTGAGCACAATCGCATTTTCTTGTCCTTCTCCTTGAATATCGAGCTGCGTTTCATAGGCTCCAGCCTGTGTGCTAGTAGAACTCAGTGTCGCTGTCTGCGCAGATGGATTGAGTTTCATATTTACAGCATTGACTCCCGTTGTTGCAAACAAACTTGCCGCTTTCACACTACTTACCATCTGTCCCTTACTAAACAACGCCGTAGTTTTGAATTCATTGGGGATAATCTGTCTATAGTCTGGATATCTTCCAGCAATGAGGCGTGAAGTAATCTCAAAAGCATCATAACGCAGTGCCACTTGTGATTCACCCACAAAAAATCTGACATTGGTTTCTTTTTCTGATCCTTCAGACAAAGACAGCAAGCGAATAAATTCTCCAGCAGTACGAGCAGGAACGATGCAAGTTATTTCATCATTTCCCTGAGCCACAGCAAGGCGCTTTTCAGCCAGGCGATACGAGTCTGTGGCAGCAAGAGTGAGTCCTCCCTTTTCTCCCCCTCCAAAGCCAAAATACACGCCAGAAAGTTCTGGCCTTATTTCGTTCTTTGAAGCAGCAAAGACCACTTGTGCCAAAGCATTTTTCAAACTGTTTCTATCAAGAGAAAAACTTTTTCCTTCAGTAAATTCTGGAATTACAGGAAATTCTTCTCCAGGCATTCCTTTGATTTTGGTATTCGATCTTCCCCCTTCGATAACCAGTTCATTTTCTTGTTGCATAATTTGTACCTGATCACCTGAAAGAAGCCCCACAAATTCACTCAGCGTCTTAGCGGGCACAGTAAAGCTTCCGGCACTATCTACTTTGGCTCGTAGATGCGCTTTGACTGCAATCTCGAGATTGGTGGCTGAAAGTTCTACAGCTGAGTCTGTTACGGTAATCAGTACGTTCGATAAAATGGGCAAATTACTTTGCTTTCCAGCAACACTGCTTACCAGGTTAAGCGCATACGACAGATTTTCTTTGGTACAAGTAAATTGCATATCAATTCTCGTTAAAAATATTCACACCCAATTGGTCGGGTTCAATAGTATATATATAATAATTATTTAGTAGTTATCTATAGTAAGGCTGTGGATAATGGGGATAACTACAAATTTGTTCTTTCTTCAGCCTATTTTTTATTAAATGTAGTCTTGAAACCTGTGAAAAAAGTGAAATGCAGAAAGGTATATAGTGTGGAGAAATTTTTTTAAATTTTTTTCCCTGTGGAAAACAGCCACTGTCATGCACACCTACACTCTTTTTTATTGTCATTCTATAAACCTTTTGTCCACCACTCTCTTCTTAGCAAAAATTATCTTGTGGACAGGGTGTGTATATTTTAGGAAAGACTTGGTGAATAGAGTTGTTGCTTAATCATGTCTATATCTTGTTTGAGTTTTAAATCTTCCTGAATTTCTTTGCTAATTTTTCCGTGTGCGTGAATTGCTGTGGTATGGTCACGTCCCCCAAGTTCATGACCAATAGAAGGAAACGACATATTGAGCTCAATACGCATCAGGTACATAATGATCTGACGAGGAAAAGAGAGTTTTTTTTCACGACTTTTGCCAGTAAGATCTGGAAGCGTAATATCATAAAATCGGGCCACTGTATTCATAATGTCGCGCGGTGTTGCCGAACGTCGAGAATTTTGTGTTTCCATGGTAGCAAGAAGCGCTTTTACGGATTCTTTGGTTGGCGTCATGTTTTTCAGATCATGGAAGACAAAAATTTTGTTGAGTGCTCCCTCAAGTTCACGGATATTACTTTGAATCGTGGCAGCAATCGTTTGTATAATATCTTCAGCCAAAGTCCAATGTTTCTCTTGGCACTTTGCCTGAAGGATCGCCATACGTGTTTCAAGATCAGGAGCCGCAATATCTGCAATCATTCCCCATTCAAGGCGAGACCGTAAACGATCTTCAAGAGATGGAATCGCTTTCGGTGGACGGTCACTGGTCATAACAACTTGTTTTCCCTGTTGATGCAGTTCATTGAAAGTATGAAAAAATTCTTCCTGAGTTTGTTCTTTTCCTCCAATAAATTGAATATCATCGATCAGAAGAAGATCCACATTTCGGTAGCGATCTTTAAATTCTTTGGCTCTCCCTTCCTTCACAGAAGTGATAAAATCATTGGTAAATTTTTCTGAATTTACATACATTATTTTGGTGTTGGGATTTTTTTCAAGCATGGCATGCCCAATTGCTTGGATCAGGTGTGTTTTACCAAGACCAACTCCTCCATAGATAAAGAGTGGATTATATGCATCTCCAGGACGAGCAGCAACGGCTTGTGCAGCCGCATGGGCAAGTTCATTATTTTTTCCGACAATAAAAGTGGTGAAAGTATACTTTGGTTGAAGACCAAATTGACTAGTATGTCGTCTTTCTTCTTCATTTTGGTGCGGTATAAATGAAGGAAGTGGATGAGGATCGGATAAAAGAGGTGCACTCCCAGTACTTTGCAAACCACATTCTTGTTCTTTTACGTTTTTGATATTTTCAACACGATAATCTATCTTTTTTACAGGTTTCCCAGTAATGCGTTCAATAGATTTGATCAAGTCCGTATGATAGTGTTTGGTGAGCCAACTATGAGTAAAGTTACTTGGAACACAAATAACAACTTGGCCATTATTCAATTCGGCAATACCGGTATTTCGAAACCAGGTCGTAAAATTTGCTTTGGTAAGCTTTAGCTCAAATTCTGCGAGGACAGCTTGCCACAGTTCGTAGTTGGTCATAATATCCAGATTATATCTCTTTTAACGACATTGTAACAGAGAATAGGAAGATAGAAAAATTGAGTTTTTGAATATATTCTTATTAACCTGTGGATAAGTTGTGCACAGTGTGGATAACTTCTGTAAAATATGTGAAAAAAGTTGTGGGTACTTTAAATTTTTTGCTGTATACAGCCAACTTGTCTATTCACAGCCAAATTATGAACAGATGTGGATTATATGTGTTTTTGCTGTAAATTGACAAAATTTCAAATTTCCTCTATACTCGGGTAACTAACTTTGAAATTCGTATGCCAAAGCGAACATACCAGCCAAAAAAGCGCAAACGCTCCAAAACTCATGGCTTCCGTTCTCGAATGGAAGACAAAGATGGACGTGATGTGCTCAAGCGTCGCCGTGCGAAGGGCCGCAAAAAACTGACTGTCAGTGATGAAAAGAAAGGCAAACGCACACGCAAAACCCGCTAACAACGAACCTCGCTTTTGCGGGGTTTTTTGTTATAATGATATATATGCTTCAACAAGAAAATCGTTTGCGAAGAAAACGAGACATTGAAATTACTTTTGAAGAAGGGCGATTTATTCCTGGCAGACTTTTGAATCTCAAAGTTTGGAAAATTGATACGGTAAAATATGCAAAACGAGGCTATACGGGCAATGAAATCAAGCTCGCCTTTGTTGTTGGGGTAAAGATAGAAAAACGAGCCGTAGGAAGAAATCGTCTCAAGCGTCAGATGCGTGAAGTGGCGCGACTTCTTTTGAAAGAAGAAAAAATAGAAAAAGGGTTTTTCATTCTTGTGATGGCAAAAAAAGAAATGCTCGGAAGTGAATATGCTGCAATAGAACAGGATTTTTTCTCTACCCTTGTCCGGAGTCGAGTTTTGAAAAAGGTTTTATGAAACTCCTTTCAATTCCGCAAAAAATTTCTCTTAAATGTATTCGCTTTTATCAAGCAACGATTTCGCCAGATCATAGTCCTCGAAAAAAACATTTTCCACATGGATATTGTCCCTTTACTCCGAGCTGTAGTCAGTATGGCTATGAAGCCATTGAAAAGTATGGATTTGTTCGTGGATGGATAAAAGCATTGTGGCGAATTGCGCGTTGTAATCCCTGCACGAAGGGTGGTTTTGATAAACCCTAGTTGTTTAGGTTTCAATTTCAAGAATTTTTTTCTTTGAACGCTCCCCTTTTACAATCTCTATACAGGATTTTGGTATATCCAAAAAATCACTCATTATCTCAATGAGTTTTTTATTTGCCTGTCCGTTTATTGGAAGGGTAGAAAGCCTGACTTTGTAGTTTTCATCGTCGAGAAGGAGTACTTCATTTTTACTGGATTTGGGTACGACAGTGACCGAGATGATTTTTTTCATATTAAGTATTGTAACATTTCGTTTCAGATATTCAAATAAAAAACTGGTCGCATGAGGCGACCAGTTTTTTTGTTACTTTGTATTGGTTTTTTTCTTGGCAGGCTTTTTTTCTTCTTTCTTTTCACTACTTCCTATTTCTTTTGTTTTCAAGATTTTTTCTTTGAGAAAGGCAACCACCTTTTTATTTTGTAGCAGCGTTGCGATCGAGTATCGAACATCTGCTGTTTTGAGCCGATCTTGGGCTTCTTTATCATCCTTATAATGTGCTTTGAGGTTTTCTATCTCTGCATCGATTTCTGTTTCACTTACTTCAAGTTTAAATTCTTCTGCGATTGATCGTGAAATAAGAGCAGCTTTCGCACGTTTTTCTGCCTGTACACGAAACTCTTCAAACAAAGATTTTTCATCTTTTTTGATATCAGAAAGATACTGTTCAATTGAAACACCATTTTTATCCAGATCACGCTTGAGCTCATAAAACATTTTTTGCCTTTCAGAATCAACTAAAAGCTCTGGGATTTCTTCAAATTCGGATTGGTTAATTACTTCATTTAAGATTTCAATCTCAGCTTGTTGATCGGCTTTACTTTCAGCCTCAGCCTGCATGTTTTTCAAAATCAGATCTTTGAGCTCTTGGATGGTCTCGCGTCCCAGACTTTTGGCAAATTCATCGTTCGCCTCTGGAAGCTGGCGTTCGAAAACATCTTTGACTTTGACTTTGAATTGTACTTCTTTTCCAGCAAACATTTTTTGATAGTGTTCTTTGGGGAATTTCAAAGTAAATTCTTTGCTTTCATCTTTTTGAAGTCCTGCGACCTGTTCATTAAATCCAGGGATATAGTGGTTTTCACTGAGGTACACGGCAGAGTCTTTGGCCTGACCGCCCTCGAGTGGAACATTGTCAATAAACATTTCAAGATCAATGACCAATTTGTCTGTTCCTTCGGCTTTGCCAGATTTTACGATTTCTTTGGCCTGCATCCCTCGAAGTGCTGTCAGTGTTTCCTCGGCTTCTTTTGCTTCTACTTTTTTTGCTTTGCGCTCCACTGAAATCTTTGAAAGATCAGGAAGTTTTACTTGAGGAAGGGTAGCCACCGTTGCTTTGTAGATAAAATCATTGCCTGGAGCAAGCTTTTCAAGTGCGATTTGTGGTTGACCAATAGTATGAATATTTTCTGATTTTACTGCTTCAAAAAATGTTTTTTGAATAATCTCTTCGGCTGCTTCCTGCAAGATGGCTGCCTCGCCAACTTCTTTTTTGATAATATCGTAAGGAACGTGCCCTTTACGAAATCCAGAAATAGCAATACGGTTAGAAATACGTGTTGCTGCCTTTGCAAGATACGGAGTATAGTCTTCCTCTGGTACAGTGATTGTAAATTCTACGAGAGATTTTGGGAGTTTTTTAAATTCATGCTTCATAAAAAAAGAAGGTTAGAGATTCCATCCTACTGGATTTTTGGCCTTTTGTCAATCTGTTTTATTTTGCTTAATAGAGCTAATAAAGATCATAAAACATTGACTTTTCCCGTTTTTTTGGAGATAATAGGGGCTCCATACCTATGAAATATTACGGGTACAAAGTACTCCTCTTTTTTCTCCGAGGGCTGGTTCTTGCCAAAAAAGGAATTTTCCGACTCGGTCGGCTTTTTTTGCCAGTCTTTTCTTTTTTCGGAAAATGGTACGAACGCGTGATTCGTTTCCGTCTTTTTAAAATAAACTTTTCCCTTTCTCGCAAACTGCAAAAACTTAAAGTTCCCAAAGACAGCCGATTTGTAGATATGATAACAAGCCGGTTTCTGTTGCAGTGTATTTTTCTCGTGGTTATTCTCGTTTTAGCTATTCCACAAAGTAAACTCTATTCTATTGATAATGCAGTTGCCACTTCTCATGAAACATTGTTGTATACCCTCGTAGGACCTGGAGATCAGGACTTTGATTCACAAGATTTGACTATTAGTACTGGCGCTCTTCCTCCTACTATCTCTCAGGGAGAAGAAAATGCTTGGAATCGTGGAGCTCTTGGAGCCAATGCCAATGTCCAGTTTGGCTCTGAACCACAAAACGAACCACAAGATATTGCGAGTATTAGTGCTGGTGGTTCGGCATTACTCAAACCTTCTATTTTGTCTGGGACAACGCTTCCTGTACAAGAAACAAGTACTTCAAGCGATGAACGTACAGGAGTCGTTCAGTATGAAGTACAATCTGGTGATGTCCTTGGTGGTATTGCGGGTAAATTTGGTCTCAAGATTGCCACCGTTTTGTGGGCAAATAACCTTACAAGTCGTTCTTATATACGTCCTGGAGACATTTTGAAAATTCCCCCAGCTGATGGAGTAATGTATACAGTAAAACGTGGAGATACGATTGGAAAAATTGCCCGTCAGTTTGGTTCGGATCAAGATGATATTATTGCCTTCAATAAAATGAGTCGTGATGGGGCAAGTATTTCAATTGGAGACGAATTATTTGTTCCTGGCGCGCAGATTTCTGCGAACTCGCAGACTTCTTTAGCTATCGCACCATCAAAAATTACTCAGACCATTCGTAAGGTTGCAGCTCCTCCACCTTCTGTTGATACTCCTGCTGGATCTGGATATATTTGGCCAACCAAAGAAAAACGTATCAACCAATATTATGGCTTACGTCACACCGGTGTTGATATCCATGGTATTATCGGAAATCCAAACTATGCTGTGAAGTCTGGAACGGTGAAAACTTCACAGTGTGGATGGAACGGTGGATACGGCTGTTATGTCATTGTTGATCATGGCGGTGGTATTACAACACTCTATGCACACAATTCAAAGCTCATGGTTGCTGTAGGCGATGAGGTAAATCAGGGTGATGTTGTTGGACTTTTGGGGTCTACGGGTCGTTCTACTGGACCACACCTTCACTTTGAAATACGAATTAATGGTAAACGTGCAAATCCACTACAATATATTCGTTAGATATTGTTTACTCTCTATTTCCGCGATACTGAAGAGCTTCAGCCACATGGACTGTTTCAATACGGTCCTTTTTATCGAGGTCAGCAATAGTTCGAGCAAGTTTGAGTATTCTATGAAAACTGCGAGCAGAAAATTGAAACTCCTGCACAGCGCGTTTTAAAAGTTCTTGGGTTTCCGTTTGCAAAATGCAGAATTGTTTTATTTCACGGCTCTTCATTTCGCTATTGGTAAAACAGTGTGTGCCAATAAATCTTTTTCTTTGTCGTTCTCGCCCCTCCTCTACACGAGAACGTATTAAGGCTGATGTTTCGCCGAGCTCTTCCTCGGTAAATTTTTCAAATTGAACTTTTGGGACTTCTACTTGTAAATCAATTCGATCAAGAAGTGGCCCACTTACTTTTTTTTGATATTTTATAATTTGTCCAGGATTGCAGATACAAGGTTTGTCAGGGTCAGAATAAAAACCACAAGGACAAGGATTTTGACTGGCTACGAGCATACACTGTGCAGGAAAGGTCAGTGTCCCTTGCGCTCTCGAAATCGTAATAATACCATCTTCAAGTGGTTGCCTGAGACTTTCAAGCAGACCTCTTGAAAATTCTGGAAATTCATCAAGAAAAAGAACTCCACGGTGAGAGAGTGATATTTCTCCTGGCCTTGGATATCTTCCTCCTCCAGTAAGTGCAACCGTGCTGGCAGTGTGGTGCGGTGCACGAAATGGGCGTTTAAGAATTAAAGGGGTGTCATTTTTGAGTAATCCTGCTACTGAATAAATTTTTGTTACTTCCATAATTTCTTCCTCACTCAGCAGTGGAAGTATGGTTGGAAATGTCCGGGCTAAAAGTGTTTTTCCAGAACCTGGTGGACCAGTGAGCAAAATATTGTGTCCTCCTGTTGCTGCTATTTCAAGTGCGCGTTTTACAAATTCCTGTCCTTTTATATAACACATATCGAACTCTGAATTTTTTTCTTCAAGTTGGACAGAAAATGTTTGTGGTAAAAGTGGTGTGATACTCCCCTTTCCCAAGATCCATTGAATCAGCTCAGCTAAATTTTTTATAGGATAGATCTCAATGCCAGATACAATACTCGCTTCACGTTTATTTATTTCAGGAATAAATATTTTTTGATATTTCTGTTCTTTGGCAAAAAGAACAAGAGGAAGTATTCCAGACGTATGACGGATACTTCCATCAAGCGCAAGCTCACCGACAAAAAAGCAATGAGAAAAATCTGCATTCATGTTTTCATTGGCAAGAAACATTCCTACGGCCATAGGAATATCATAGGCTGTGCCCTCTTTTCTTACATCTGCTGGTGCAAGATTAATCACTACCCGTTTGTTACTTGGAAAATCAAGACCTGTATTTTTCCACGCAGTGCGGATACGTTCTTTTGCTTCTTGAATAGAAGTGTCTGGAAGTCCGATGATTTGAAATCCTGGCCAACTCCCAGACACATCAACTTCTACCGTAATTGGTAAGCATTCAATCCCCTGTACTGCTGCCGAGTGAATTTTTGTAAACATAAAAAAGGAAAGTTAATTCCTTTTTTATAATAGCTCCTGTAAGATGAAAAAAAGATAAAATTAATTTTTATGTTTCCACTCTTCATAAAAAAGACAGATTGCACCAAATACAATCATTCCATCAGCCAGATTTACCACAGCCGTGAACAAACGAAGATAATCAATAGTAATGTGGAAGACTGCACGGTCTATAAGGTTTGAAAGTGCTCCCCATACGATGAATGTTGCCCCAATCAGGATTCGTATATTTTTTACTCCCCTTTTGCCTACATACCAGAATATAAGGCTCAAAATTATGGGAGTGTATACAAGTGATGCAAACCATGGAAGTGGAATGCCAAATGCAACTCCAGGATTGGCAAAATATTCCCATCCAAGCCAAGGTTGTACAAGATAGTGTGAGAATGCTTGATTGGTAAAAGCGAAGTGTTTTAAAATTCGGTCAAAGAGAAAAAAAGACCCGCCAAGCAGAAAAAAAGCAAGAAAGCGGATCTTGTGCATAATATGTAAGAAGAAAAAGAGTTATGCTTCTTGTGCTACGGTTTTTTTGCAGCTGACACAAGAACTTGATGTTGGACGAGCAAGAAGTCTTTTTTCATCAATAGGTTCATCGCAGTATTTGCAAATACCATAGGTGCCTTCCTCAAGACGTTTCAGTGATTTTTTGACATCACGCAGTTCGTTCTCAAGGGTAATTTCAACTGGTTTATTGGCAGTGAAGTCGGCAATTTCTCGTGCATTATCATCTTCCCCTTCTCCATATTCTGGAAAAGCACTTTCGTCAATGCCGCCAAGTGCGACTGTTTCTTTTGTGAGACGATCTTTTTCTAAGAGCAAAATCGCTTTTATTTTTTGTAAAAAGTCTGTAGAAAAAGGAGATTTTGTTTTTTTAAGCATAAAATCAATATTATGGTGTGTATAATATAAGATCGAAGAGTTTTCATGCGTACCCTCCTATAGATCAAAATACAGTATACATTGGCCTATCCTTCTTGTCAATTATGAGAATTTTTAGAATAGACGTCGCCAAGCGAGCCTCGCTGGACCAGGCGTTACATAGGCGGCTCGCTTTTTTTGAACAATAAAAAAAGGGCCGAAGTCCCAAAAAATTGTTTCAAGGACTGGCCCTTAAAGTTTTGGGGCCGAGTACCTTACTTTGTGACTAGACTCGAGTTTCAAGTATATTCACAAAGTAAAGCACATACGGTGACCCAAAAAGGGTCCCTTCTACCGCCCCGATTGGTGGTTTCCCGTATACCGAGACCCGAAGATCAAAGATATACATAAATGGGTTGCACCGAATTGCCAAGGTTGCCTCTATTAAATACGTATTTATTTTTATTTTTGGTGATAGCCTTGGAGGGAATCTCGGAAAAGACTCAACCGCCGAAAGGATTGTTTTGTTACCCAAATGAACGAATTATTTTTTGAAACTAAGGGTAACCTGGCAAAATAGAGAAGTAGAGAGGGTGGTCTTCCTGACAAGAAACTTGTCGGGAGAACTACCGCGTTGTAATGATCAACATATATACTATACCATATTTTTGGGTTTTTGTCAAGTTTCAGCCGAATATTTTTGTTACTCAAAAAATATTTGCTTATTTTAGCAAAATTTATTTTTTGCTGAGTACATTTTTTGTATACAATATTGTATACAAACCTACTTTGTCCCCGTATTCTTACTCTTTTCCACAGACTTATCCACAATGTATAGATTATTGTATACAAATTTTTTTATTTGTTTACAATAGTGTATACATTTTTATAAAAAGATAAACAAAAGAAAACCCGCATTTCTGCGGGCTTTTTTATTTTGATTTCGTTTTATTTTTTACTATCGCACTTACATCCACCACCACAGCAACCATCTTCTTTTTCGCCTTTTTTCAGGCAGCAACTTTCTTTCTTTACGAGTCTCCATGGACCGGCACCAACTCCAGCGAGAGCCAAAGATCCTCCGAGTAGAGCGAGTTGGTATTCCATTCCCTTAAATCCACCACCAAGATGCACTTTGAGAATAGCTACGAGCATGATAATCGCGAGAAGTTTTGCTACTTCTTTGGTATAGACACCAAGAAGTACAGCTGCTCCACCTACAAGCTCTACGAGAGCTACGAGCCATGCAAAGAAGGCTGGAAGAGGGAAGCCCATCATCCCAAAACCTGTGATGGTTTTGTCCATGTCAGCCAGTTTGTCCCAGCCATGATAGATAAAAATTGCACCAAGAGCTAGGCGTAGTGCCAAAAGCCCTACTGCAGACATAGTTTCACTGCAACACCATTTTTTCATAGAAAAAAATGAAAAATTAATAAATAAACTGGTCACAGTATAGCATGGGAATAGGGGAATGGTCAATTTGACTAGGTGTGGTACAATAGTGCAGTAAAAGATGTGTTTGTCGTTTTTATATGATTTTTTTTCTTTACGGAGATGATACTTTTCGAAGTCGAGCAAAAAAACAAGAGCTCGTCGCTGGATTTCGACAAAAAAGAGATGCTACTGGTATGAACGTTGTATCTTTAGATTGCAGCAAAGAAAGAGAGGATAGGATTTTTGAAGAATTGGTTGCTGCACCATTTTTAGCAGAAAAACGGCTTCTTGTTCTAGAAAATCTTCTCAGCAACAAAAAAACAAAGCTTCAGAAATCTTTTTTAGAGCTTTTAGAAGCAAAAAAAGTACCGGATACAACCATTTTGGTTCTTTGGGATGAAGGTAAAACGTTCAAGGGTGATGCTGGAAAGCTTTTTGGCATGCTTTCAAAAGAAAAGTATGCTCAGGAATTTGCTCCTTTAATAGGAAAAGATTTAGGAAAGTGGATTTTATCAGAAGTAGAATCTCGTCAGGGAAAGATTGATCCAAAGGCCGTGGACTGTATGATTACAAATGTAAAAGAAGATACTTGGTATATGCATTCACTGCTTGATCAGCTCATCGCCTATGCCGACGGTCAAACTATAGAAGAAAGCCATGTACGTGTTTTTATTGCCGAAGCTGTCGATGATAATATTTTTAACTTAGTTGATGCTTTAGTAGCAAAAAACTCGCAAAAAGTATTTGCTATGATAGAAGAACAATACCGCAAGGGTGAAGATGCACAATATATTTTTGCCATGATTCTTCGCCAATTTAAGATATTGTTGCAACTCGCAGATATACTCTCGCGCGGAAGTCGTGAACGTGATGATATTTTAGCCAAACAGCTTGGACTTCATCCATTTGTACTTAAAAAATCCTGGCCACTTGTTCAAAAATATTCACTGGTTGAGTTGAAGCAGATTTACCACGAACTTTTGGATATTGATCGAAAAACAAAAACTGGTCAGGGTGACCAGCAATTGTTATTAGATTTTTTTGTTGGGAAGTTGTGTTTCAACTAGTTTAGGCAGCAATACGTTCACTCTCTGGACCATTTTTCCAACGAAGCTCTTGTTCTTTCCAGAGTAAAATATCATCCATACTCGTCTTTGCTTTTGCTTCATCGCAAAGTTCTCTAATTTTTTCTGCTTTTTCTTCAGGTGCTAATGGTTCTTGTTTTATAATTTCAATAAGACGGTCAACTAAATAGTCACAGTATTCAATTAACTCTGGTTCAAGGTTGTCTTCTAAATTTTCAGAAAACCTTCCACCTCCTGCATTTTGGAGATTTTTTAATCGTTCTGATGGATAGTAATTTCGAACACGCAGTTCCTCGGGCTCTCGGTCAAGTGTTCCAAAGGCTTCAAGTTCAGTAGCGCAAAGGCCAAAATTTCCAATGTAGTCATCCTGAAACAATCTGGTTTTAAATGGGTGTTGTGTTGCTTCCATAGGTAAGAAAAAAACCCCCGCAAAAATGCGGGGTTAACAATTATTTTTTTGTGGTGCGAAGAGATTTTGCGAGACGTGAGATTTTGCGAGCAGCTGTATTTTTTTTGATAACTCCACGTTTTGCTGCTTTATCAAGAGCTTTTTGAGCGAGGCGGAGTTCTTCCTTCACTTCGTTTTTTCCAGCCACAACAGCCTTTTTTACAGTCTTTATAGCCATTTTGTAGGTATTTTTTACTTCAAGGTTACGTGTGGCGCGCTTGAGTGAGCGTCGCAGAGCTTTTTTGGCATTTTGCTTATTAGGCATAAATTTTTAAGATGAAATTATAAATATTCGAGAGCAGAGAAAGTATACTGTATAGAGAGAAATTTGTCAAGGAATTTTATTCATCAAGATCCTGGTTTGCTGTAGGTTTTTGAAGGATAAGTGGTTCTATGGTCCGTTCACTCTCTGTAATTCGCACGATATCTTTGTCAACTTTGCCAAGCTCTTTGTAGGCAGTGTTGTAGTGATTGACCGTGGTTGAGAGGCTCGACCCCAGTTTTTTCATATACTCTTCATAGGTCAGAATATGTTTTTGCAATGTTTCAACATTTTGGCGGATGCCTTTAGCACTTTCTTCTATTTTGAGTGCACGCAGTCCCTGCAAAACGGTCAAAAGGTAGGCGGCAAAGGTTGTCGGTGAAACAACAATAACTCTTTTCTCTTTGAATGCATAATCGAGGAGATTGCGGGTATTGGATTTAAGATTTCCAACTTCATTGACCAAAAGATCATAGTAAATTCCTTCAGCGGGGATAAACATGAAGGCAAATTCCAGAGTTCCTTCTTGAGGTTTTATGTATTTACTCGTTTCGTCAATACGTTTTTTGAGGTCATTTTTAAATTCTTTCTCTAATTCTAGACGTTTTTCTGAATTTTCTTCTTGGGTAAGCCGGTTATAATTGTCCAGAGAAAATTTTGAATCGACGGGAATAATGCCATCTTTACAAAAGATGGCTGCATCTACAACATCTCCATCAAGGAAATGGTGTTGAAGTTTGAAAGCTGTTGGGGGAAGAATATTTTCGAGAATCAACTGGAGTCCTGCTTCGCCGAGATTACCACGTTGCTTTTGGTGGGTGAGAACTTTTTCCAGGTTATTGAGTTGTTCTGAGAAGCTGATGACTTGTTGGTTGGTTTTATCTAGGCTCGTGAGTTTTTCTGTGATTTCAGAGATCATCTTGCTGCTTTGACCTGAAATGTCTTGAATAATACGTGTATTAAGCGAAAATTGGGATTGCAAAGTCTGGTGAGTTTCTGTCATCTTTTGATCCATAGCTCGTGTCAGATCTTGAATTTGGCGTTGGAGCATGACAAAGAGTTGGTTTTGGGTATCATCAATTGTTCCTTGTGTTTTTTGTTCCTCGTGAAGCTTTTTATACAAAAAAAAGATAATACTCGCAAATCCAATGGTTATGAGAATGACAATATAAATAAGTGCATTTTCCATAACTTGATTTTATTAGCAAAAATGAATACAATGGTTAGGGTTTTAGTAGTATAACATAGTTTTGTAAGAGTGAAAACTCTAAATTTGTATACACTAGTATATACAAATTTACATGCCCTTGTAGTTCAATGGATAGAACAGATCCGTCCTAAGGATAAAATATACGTTCGATTCGTGTCGAGGGCACTCGCTAGTCAGGTAATTAAAATGTATACACTAATGTATACATTTTTTATATTAATTTTTTAAATTGTATACAATAGTATATACAAATACGGTGTTTATTTTAGTTACCTAAGTTTTTTATAATAATTGATTTGAAAGAATTGATTGTTTTGATCATTAGAACTCATTTTGAAGAATGTTATAAGTACATTGTTTTTTGTGAAACAGGTAATTTTATCGATATGTTGATAAGTCTGTGCATAAGTAGAGATAAATGTGCATATCTTTTTCATAAAATATAAATTTTGTATACACTATTATATACAAATAGTATAAAAAGATTCTTGTGAAACAAAAAGTGTTTATTTTTTAACTAGCTCAAATATTTCAAACTTTACTGGATATTTTTCACTGGATTCTTCTTGATAAATAAGTTTCAGAGAATAGTCATTTTTCTGAGCAATTTGAGTCAGTCTTTCAAAATTTCCGAGAGTAGTACTAAAACCAATGTAAATACGTCCTTTTGATTTCAAAAACTGCTTGGCATCCCGAATAAATATCTCTGTTGCACAGTAACCTGGATCAAAAACTGACTTTTCTAAGAAAGATAGCTTTTTTTCTACTGGTACTAGACCAAATGGTATATTCCAGAAGATAACATCAAATTTCTCATTTTTTTTAATAGAAGCATAGATATTTCCTTGTCGAGCATCTAGTTTATCTTGTAATTCGTGATATTTGCTATTTTCGATAGTATTTTTGACTGCTTTTTTATTGATATCTACACAAACAGCACCTTTGGCCCCTCGATAAAGGGTCATTATGGAGATTATTCCGGTACCTGGACCGATTTCAAGTATTTCATCGCCTGAGTTTATAGGAAGGTTTGTGGCAAATATTTCTGTATCAAAAAAGTATTTGGGAGAAAAGACACCCTTATAGACAATAAAATTTTTATCGCAGATTGATACCATATATGGGGTTTTTTCTGTTTGGCTTTGGTCTAGGATTTGTTTTGTGCCGAGGATATATTTTTTATATTTCTTTGTATTCATAATATTATTTTTGGCTATATAAAGATAAAAATAGCCATAAAATGGAATTCCCGCCTGGGTTGACTTTTTCAACCCACCCAAGCGGTGTATTCACGAGCGAAAAGATTTTCATCCTGATTGCTCCATGTTTCTCACACCAAAGTTTGGCGATCTTGAAACAGTGTATTCTTTATCAAAAACACCAAATAATCAATAAAATAAATAATAAATGGTATGGTTTTATATATATTTGTTTACAATAAGTAAAAAATATGATATAATTATTTTTGACAATATATAAAATATGAACCTCCAAAATGAACTAAAAAAAATCGGATTGAGTAAATCCGAAATAATTGTTTACCTTTTTCTCCTTGAGGAAGGTTTATCGACACCACCCCAAATATCCTCAGGCACGCGCATTGCTCGGACCAATTGTTACAATATTCTTGTGTCTTTGAAACAAAAAGGTCTTATAGAACCCCAACAAAGACAAAAAAGAAAAGCATATCTTGCAACAGATCCACAATCATTAATGCAGAGTATTGAAAAAAAGAAAGAAATTATTGAACAAATACTTCCTGATCTTCGATCCATTCATACGTATCAAAAGAACAAACCAAAAATAAAATTTTATGAAGGGTGGGAAGAAGTAAAAGAAATATACAGAAATTCTCTCCAGGCAAAAGAAATTTTTGCAATTGGTTCAACAAATGGGATATCTGATATCGATAAAAAATTTTTTGATACATACCGAACTCAGATAAAAGAAAACAAAATTGTATATCACGATATTTTGAGTAATTCTTCTCGAGGTGATATTCAAGTTACAAAAGAATTGCTCAAAGGTTATTATGATGTTACAATAATGCCCACTCGATACAAAAATTTTCAAACCGATATTTTGATTTGGGAAGACAACATCGCACTCATTACACTCGAAGAACCAATCTTTGGAACAGTACTTACCAACAAATTACTTGCAGAAACATTTCGAATTATTTTTAACGTAATGAAAGAGGGGATTCATTGAAAGAAAATCACATGAGCAAATATTTAACTGATAAACAAAAACAATTATTTCAAATCAAAAAAACTTCGTATGGACTGGGACTCTTTGCCAAAAAAGATATTCCAAAGGGAACGTACATCGTAGAATATAGTGGAGAAAAAATTAGTAATGAAGAAGGAGACCGTCGTAGTGGAAGATATCTTATGATCTACGATGATAATTTTATGCTTGACGGGAAGAGTCGATCCAATATCGGACGCTATATCAACCATGCCTGCAAACCAAATTGCACAACCTATTTTGAGAATAAACAAATTCGTTTTTATTCGATAAAAAATATTAAGGCTGGAGAAGAATTGACCTTTGATTATGGAAAAGAATATTTTGATGCATATATCAAACCGTTTGGTTGTCGATGTACTTCGTGTTTAAAGAATGCAATGTGATGCAGAATAAAGAACAATTTTTTGATGAGGCAGAGTCTATTGTAAATAAGGTAGGTATATTTTTTGAACAACACCAACTGCTTTCAGAGATTCAATTTGATCATATTGGTTTTAAATGTGAGTCAAAAGAAGAGTTTGAGTTCATGCGAAAGATGTTTGAGTCAGGTTCAGATTATATTTTTCAATCTATTATTTCAAACAGAAGAATTGCCATAATAAAACTCACTGATCCTATCCAAACAATATTTGGTTTTATTTCAGTATTAGAATTATCAGATCAAAAACCAGATCAATCACAAAAAAGTGGTTTTGATCACATTGAAGTATATCCGGTCAGTAGTTCTGTTGAAAATTTGGTGAAGTCGATACAAGAAAAAAGAATTGATATACATCAAGAAATAAAACCTCACCACACCACCTGGGACTTTTTTGTAGATACTTTTAAAGTTCGAATTGAACCGGGTGCCTTGATTGAAAAAATAAAACACGAAGAAATGGTGTAGTGATTTAAGAATGATTTGTAGAATGTCTTTGTTTGACAATATAAAAAATATTTGATAATATTTTTATAGATGGTAAGCTAAGCGTGAGAGCAAATTGCTCACACAAAACTTCAGAACTCCCGAAAGGGGGTTCTTTGTTTTAGAAAAAATTGATATTGATTTGGGTATAATTATAACGGTGGTCAGAGGGCGGAGTGTCAGTGGTCTCACAGCCGGGCTTACCATCTCGGTTTTCTGGGGTTCAAATCCCCCTCCTTCCACCACGAAAGAGATCTACTGTAGAGTAGGTCTTTTTCTTGCTTTTTTGGGGAAAAAGTATTAATGTAGAGGAAAAATACTCTTTATTTTTAATCTTTTTTTTATGGGATTTATAGGAACACTTTTGGTGGTTGCCGTCGTTATATTGTTTATCAGTATTCGCCAGGTCAACCAGTACCAACGTGGAGTCAAATTTCAATTTGGTAAATTTACGACAATGGTAGAACCAGGTTGGAGAATTGTTTTGCCAATTATTCAGAGTATGATAAAAGTGGACATTCGTACCAAAGCAGTGGATGTTCCATTTCAAGAAGCTATTACCAAAGATAATGTCTCGGCCAAAATTAATGCTGTGATTTATTATCGAGTGTCAGATTCTGCCAAGGCAGTGCTGGAAGTAGAAAACTTCTGGTTTGCTGTATCGCAGCTGGCACAAACAACTATGCGTAATGTGATTGGTCAAATGCAGCTGGCTGAACTGCTCGCCAATCGTCAGGCAGCAGCAGATCGCATCCAACAAATTATTGAAAAGGCCGCAACTTCTTGGGGACTCATTGTCGAAAGTGTTGAGCTCAAAGATATTGTCTTGCCAGATGATATGCAACGTGTGATTGCTCGCCAGGCAGAGGCTGAACGTGAAAAACGTGCTGTGATTATTAACTCAACAGGAGAAGTGCAAGCTGCAGAAAATATTGCTCGTGCTGCACAGATTCTCTCTGGTTCTCCAGGTGCTCTTCATCTTCGTACATTGAACA
>JACCDN010746980.1_pt1 | contig 18969 bp, 24 predicted proteins | sample 7441691 | NCBI WGS metagenome assembly JACCDN01 (sample SAMN15323439, study PRJNA562643) | freshwater metagenome | isolation source: river surface water | place: USA:Blue River Watershed | collected 2017-08-16 | reverse complement strand
CAATGCAACATGTAACCATTAGGCTTATCAAAACTGAATTGTTTTAAAACCTGAGCTACAATAATTGTACAAATTAATGTTAAAACCAATCCTAAAATCCCTCCAATAACAAAAAACAACAACCATGGCATCATCAGAAATATAACCTCGTCACGCTTCCAAAGCAAGAAATAGGCTTCATTAATTTCATGGGGGATATAAAGACATTTTTTACTCATTAATTAGTTTCCTTATTTGCTAAGCGTTTTTTATTAAAGCCTATTACAAACAAAGCAGAAGCAGCTAATACAACCATTAGATCAAGATAAGTAAACCCGTAATCATGATACATATTAGATAAATCATATTCTCCCGTAGCACTAAAGATATTTTCTAAAATTTTGGGGCCATAGTGTAAAGCTAAAGTTAACCCAAATACAGGAAACATTATTTTCATTGGAGCAAAACCTGCAATTGCAGCTCCAGCTCCAAGAAACCCAATTAAAACAAAAGTTAAACCAAGTGATCCACCTAGGTATGCTTTTATCTGTTTGGTTATATCATCAAATGTAGTATCCCCTGTTGTTGCAAATGATAATACTGGTAATAGAGAGAAAAGTGCTATAAGTATAAGATATTTTTTATTCATGATTTTATTTACTCCATTGAATACATTGGCGTTTATGCCTAAATTGTTTAGATTTATGATATTTTTTTCTATAATGTGATTTTGGTTTTGTTAGCTTTACATGTTGTTTACTCCTTTTAACTGTTATTGCTGGCAAAGATTCAATAATTGGTTTACTTTCAATTATTGGTTCATCTGGCTCTAATGCTTGATAAATTTGATTATCTAATTTTGTAATTTCTGGACAATGTTCACAATAGTAATAACTTTGAGATTCTGATTTAGTGTTCAATGTTGATGGATTTTGTAACTCTGGTAATGAACTACAACTACAAACTATTAATAAAATATATATCGATAACACTTTCATTAATTTGCTACTCTTTTAAAAAATTTTGTTTAACTTTTTCTAATTCATTTATTTGAGCAATTTGATTAAGAGTTAGTGGATATTTATTTTCAATTTCATTCCAACGATTAATAACTGGTATTGGATTCTCTGTACCATAAAGCATCATGTATTTATTTTCTCCAATATTAGCTATTTGAGCTTCTTGAGCTGCAATCGACATTAAATTTGCCTGTAAATCATCAGCATAAGCACTTATAACTGCAAAACTCATAAGACTAACAATTTGTTTCTTCATTGAATACTCTTTTTTTGTAACTTTAAATATTTACGATATTCTTCTGTATATTTTTTAGTTTCTTCTAGAATGATTTCTCTAGTTTCAACATGTTTCAACGTAGCTTGAGGTTCTATAAAATGATAGAGCAGTTTATCTTGAGAATTATAAGAACTATTTTCGCGCTGATGATTTATGATTTGATTAACCCAATCAATATAAGTGCTTTCCCATTTAATTTCATTACCATCGTAACTAAGTTTTTTTTCAAGAGAAAATTCAAGATTAATCGCAGCTTGTTTACCAACTTCCCAATAATATTTACATTTATGATACCTAGGATATTTGGATTTTACTTCTTCACCTTGTGCAATAGAAATATTATATGCTTCAAGCATTGGCTTAATTCTATTAAGTACATTTATGTAATCTTGATAAAGTAATGGTTTACAATGAATTTCAAACATAACAACTTTGTTAATACCAGCTTGAATATTGTCTTTGCTAGATAATAATAATGCATTCATGATTTGTTCAATCATTGCTATTGTATTTTTATTAATTTCTGGAAATAAATTAATATCGGGAATTATTAGAAAATATTGGTCGTCTGACAATTGAAGCATGTTATATATATCCTAGATAAATTACTAGGCTATATAATAACTAATTAGTAGAGCAAAAAACCTGCCGCGTTGGCAGGTTTTGTAGCTATGATAGCAGGTTTGATTTAACTAAAAGAAAAATCAGACCTTTAAATTAATTTTCAAAAGCTTTTGCATATAGCTCTCTTGTATTTTGTCATAAGTTTTTTTATTTGATACAGCATATATACTTAATGGTAAAGAATATTCTAAATTATTAAAAACTTTTAAAGGTTCCTTATGAGTGGCTCTAATAGAGTTTGCATACTCTATATATTGCTGTTTATCTGTATCTGAAAGCTTACTCCATTCTTGTTCAATTAATAATTTATTAAATTTTTCTTGGTCTTTTTCTATTAATTTTTTTGTTTCGGTTTGTTTTATTGCATTTTTCTTAGCATTTTGGCTAGCTAATTTATTGAGCTCAATTTCAGCCCAACCATTAGATAAAGTATCTTTTAAATATTTATCAATGTTAGTTTTAGAATTTTTTTGAGCATACTTGATACTGGCCTTAACATAGTCTTCACCTTTTTCCTCATAATATTTTGATATTATTTGTTTAGTATCGGAGGAAATTTTGTCCATAATAGTACCAAGTAAGTTTGATAAATCTAATAAATTATCACTCTTTGGCTTTGAAGAATAAATATTATCATCACCACTCTCATTTAGAGATATTGTTTTATTAGTTATTAATTTTTTTTTAATATCAAAAATAAAATCTATTTTTTCTACCTTCCTACCAAACTTAATTTCATTATATTCAACATTCAAATCAGTCAATTCATTAATCTGCAAAATAGAAGGATCAAGAATTCTTTTTCTGAAATCTTTATAAAAAGGATATTTATCCTTTATTCCAAATTGGTTTTTGAGATCTTCTAAATCAAACTTTCTATTTCCAATATTTTTATATTGATAAAGTAATTTATATAACTTAATTGCATAAGCATTTCTCATAGATAAAAGATATTTAAGTTGATATTCAGTGAAATTTTTATTAATATTTATAAAAAATGGTAATATTTTGTAATTTAATTCAAAACTAAAAGTTCCTGATTTATATTTAGCTGAAATAATGATAGACATGTATTCAAATTGTTCAAGGTTCTTTTTTTCATCGTATAATTTATGAATTATTCTTTTTTGAGTTATATCATTAGATAATTTATCTCCATCAGCTACAACCCTCGATAAACTAGTATTTAATATTTTTGCTAATTGGGTTGCTGAAAAAGTATACTCTTTTCCTTGTTTTTTACCAACTAAAGCATAATCATCTTCGGTACATTCTGCAATTAAATATTCAATTGTTTTAATTTCATGAGTAGTTAATTCCACAGCATATGGAGACTCAATAAACTCATTAGCTTGCCTTACTTTTTTATTTTGAGTTAATACCTTTTCATTTTTTGCCATTTTAGCTTCCTAAAAAATAACTTATCAAGATGTCCCTTTTATACTAAAAATTTAAATATCTACTAATATAAAAACATTTTTCTTTACTTGGAATTAATTAAGTTTTGCTTGCTAATTGACCAAGTATTATACCATTTACTTATCAAGATGTCCCTTTTAGTTATCAAGATGTCCCTTTATTTTTACTTATCAAAACGTCCCTTTTAGTTATATATACCTGTTTTATATGGTTTTTTTATATATAAAAATCATAAAATTTATTAGAAAATTAAGTTATATGGAATATTGATTTAACTCTTTTAAGCCTTTTTATACTAATAATATAATTCAATTTATTAAAAATATTACTTTTACTTATCAAGATGTCCCTTTTACTTATCAAAACGTCCCTTTTACTTATCAAGATGTCCCTTTTGCTTATCAAAACGTCCCTTTTGCTTATCAAAACGTCCCTTTTAACTTATCAAGATGTCCCTTTTGCTTATCAAAACGTCCCTTTTAACCTAATTTTAGTTAAATAATTCAGATACTTATATACTCCGAAAATAGTACAAATAGTACCAAAATAATTAAAATACAACAACTACAAAATTAAAGTAGTGGTAGTAGTTTTTTATAAATCATAAATACCGGGAGGAAATAAACTAATTGGTAAATATTTATCAAGTTCATATAATTTTAATAACTTTATTAAATCTGTACGACTACATGTATTAAATCTTAAATAAAGCATTGATATTGTATATTTAATATTTCCTTTAGTTTTTTTGCTAATAAATTTTTTAAGATAGCTTTCTATTTCTTTATCTGTTGTATAACCACTTAATAAACTATGAATAATTTCTTGTTCAAATGTACTAAATGATTCATAAGTAAATACATTTTCATTAATTTTAATTTGTTTTTTTAAAGTATTTGACAAAATTTGATTAAAATCATTACCCATTCTCCACTCTTCAAAAACATATTGGCAATATGGATATGTTTTTATTTCAAATGGAATTTTACAAATTAAATAATTTTTATCTAACATATTTACCAATAATTTCTTTTGATTTGGCTGTAATTGCAAATTAATTAATGTTAACTTAAGAAATGGGAAAAATTTACTATTGTTAACAATAATATTTCCAAAGTTATCCGTAATTATTGAGATTAATTGCTTATTTGCATGAGTATTTCGAGATAATTCACTATTTAAGTTATCGTTCATATATTAGAAAATCCTCTAAATTATTTATTAAGAAATATATATTTATTCCTAATGTATTATTAAGGTTCAATATTATTTACAGCGCTTATTATTTGTTGTTGAATACTTTTTTTATATATCGTATTTAATAGAAATAATGATTTAGAAATATAATAGGCAAATAGCAATAAATTAACTAAGTTTTTATTTGTGGTAAAATCACTACTTAAAATATTTTTACTAAGTGAATTTTGCATTTTCTATATTCTCGAAAATATTAATTCAAATAAACACTAGATCTTTAGTTTTTATAATTTTAAGAACAATGTCAAAACATCTTATTTTTGATTTTTATCAAAAAATCAATCATGTATTATACCGTAGTTATTTTTTATTGTGGGTTTTTTTGTTAATATTAATTTTCTGCAACAAATTATTTTTTAAATAAATTGGATAAAATATGGAAACAACAAAACAGATTTCTTTATCGCAAGATGATGAATTAATAATAAAAAATATATCTAATTGTATAAATGATAAGATGTCTCTTCTAAATATTAAATTGACTAAACTTGCAGAAGAAGCATCTATTGATTATTTTACTTTAAGAAAAATTGTAACTATGGAATCAGGATACATGCCAAATTTAAGAGTTTTAGTAAAATTAGCTGCCTATTTAAATATTAAGGTTGGTGATTTACTAAACTATAATGATTTACCCCAATACATTCCAATAATAAGTAAATCTGAAATTGAAGAATTTTTAAAAAATCGCACTAAAATTTACGGTTTTAAAAATAAAGTGTTTAATGAAAAATATATTCATGAGCAAGCTTTTGCCATAAAAGAATTATATAAAGAATTAATTATTCCAGCAGAAATAATTTATATTTGTTACCCAAATAATAATAAGATATTAGTTAAAGATCAGGTATATTTATTTAAATTAGAAAATAATATTGGAAATGAAAATATTGTTTTTGGAAGAGTTATTTCTATAAATGACGATTCAATTAAAATTTCTGTGGGTCAAGAACATGTTAAAATTAAAAATTATAATATTGTAGCAATTATTGTTAGCATGCAAATGAGCGAAATTTTTATTTAAAATACTATGAATACAACCGCAAAACCACAATTTAAATATTATCATATTTTATTAACAATAATAGTCTCAGTTCAATTAATGTGTTTCATTCTTGTAAAACGTCACATAGAAATATTTGGCATATCCACTACTGCTTCGGGAATTCTTTTTCCTTTAGATATATATTTATTTGAAGTAATTGGATATTGCTATGGATATGAATATTCGAGACAAGCTGTATGGGTAAATAGTATATCGCACATATTATTTTTTTCAGTTATTCAAAGTTTTAATTTTTTACCTTATGCAACAACTATGAAACCTGAATATGTTCAGGCATATCAAGTTTTATTTAAATATTCATATTGGATAATTATAGGTTCATTCCTTGGAAATTTATGTGGAGATTTTTTTAGTGCTATTCTAGTTCCACGTAGCAAAGTTTTTTTCAAAAATAAGTTTACAAAAACCACTATTTTTATTATTCATGTAATATCTGAATTAATAACTATATCCATATCATATACGATCATTAACCTACCAGATGGTTATAGCATTATTCAGATTTCAAAATTAGTTGGTGGAACAATGATTTTTAAAATAATAATTGCGATAATTATGTTACCCCTTGCAAAAAAATTGATAGCAATTATTAGAGAAGCTGAAACCGTAGATATATATGATCAAAATCAAGATTATAAATTATTTAAATTCAATCCAGATTTTAAAAAAATAAAGATGGTTAATTTTAAAGGCGTATATAATGTCAAAAAAGCTTTTACTAATTAGTGATACACACTTTAGTAAAAATAATTCTTTACTTTTTAAAAAAGTAGATATTGAAAAAAACATTAATTTGTTAGTTCAAGATATAATTAAAGAGGAACCTGATTATATTTTTGTTTTAGGTGATATTTCTCAAGATGGAACAGTTGAATCGTATCATAAAGCAAGAGACTTTTTTAATAAATTTAAATGTTTAAAACAAGTAATTATGGGAAACCATGACTCTTCTAATATTTGTGAAATGTTAGATGATAACATTAAGATGAGTCCATTTGTAGATATAGATAACCATCGATTTATTTTCTTATCCTCATATAAAGGCTCTGGGCATGATGAGGGCTATATTAATCAAATTGAATTAGATAAAATTAAAATTTTTTTTGATAAGCAGAAACAAAATTATTTAGTAATTCATCATCATTTTTTAAAAACTGGTGGAATTATAGATAACTGGATTCTTGAAAATTATGAAGAATTTTGTAAATATGTACAACAATATAATTTTAAAGCTATTTTTCATGGGCATGTTCATAATGGATATACTAAGCAAATCAATAGTATCAATGTTTATGCTACCCCTTCAACATGTATTCAATTTGCATTAACTAAAAATTTAAATCTTGAACCAATTATCGGGTATCAAACTTTGAATCTACAGGAAAATTCATATGAGCAAAAAATTTTTAGTAAACGTATTTAAAAATACTTTAAAATATACAGGAAAAAAAATTAAGTCAATTAAAGAAGATAAAATTAGATATACAATTTTAAATAAAGAAGTTTATTATGATGATAAAAAAAATAAATATTATGTAAAACTAGTTACAATTGTGGGGTTGATTTGTATGGATATTACTATTGATGAAATTTTCTCAATTAATTCATCAATCTTAGAATCATTAGATATAAATTCACGCTGTTATATTTATTATGTAGTAGGTAAATTAGAGGATTTAGCTAATCAGGAACATAACTCAATATTTACTTTTCATGCTATTAGCCCACATAATCAAAATATTTTTATAGTAAAATCACTTATTGATATGTCTATTCATAAATGGGATATTCATGAAGCATATACTAAAGAATTATATTATAATCTAGATAAACCAAGTATTGCAAGATTTATTGAACATTATTTATCTGCAAAACAACTAAATAGGACTCAAAAAAACTGTTTAAGGTTGATAAAATAATGGATGAAGATTCAATATTAATTGAGTTTAAAAAATTACTAAAATCAAGTAGATTAAAGGCAGGGTATAATTATAAAGAACTAGCCAAACTATTAAATATTAGTGATCAAACTCTTCGAAAATATGAAAATGATCCGCTCATGGATATTCCAATAAAAAAATTATTTTTTATTTTTAAATCACTTAATATTTCATCTGACATGTTGGTACAATACATTAAACTTTTCTATTAGATTTTTGCATTGGTTCTTGAATAATGGATTAGAGGAATGCCTATTTCACGATATTATTTTTTTACTTTAGTAATTTTTCTAGTAAGTTCAAAAAATGGAAGCTTAATTTTGATTTCTGTCTCTTTTTGACTAACTATCAATTCATTGTCTAACAAATCAGCAAAAATATCTGTACCGTCTTCGAATATTTTAACTTTTTGTTCATGTGTTTTTGCTTGAGAAAATTGATATACTGCTTGAGTTAGTTGCTTAATCTGTGTAAAAGCATCAATAATAGCTATTGTAGTATCAACGGCTTGAGGACTTTTAAGAATTGTAGCCAACATGTATAAGCCGCGGTCTGTAAAGGCTATCGGTAGCTTTACTTTGCCTCCTTTTGTTGAAGTCACAAATTGTGATTTCAATTGTTCCCATTCTGATTTACTAAGTTCCAACAAATATCCTGCTGGAAATTTTTTAGGATTTCGACTTATTGCTTGATTTATTTCTCTAGTTGTTATTCCATAAAGTTTAGCAACATCTGAGTCAATAATTACATCTTTGTCACGTATTTGTATTATTTTATCTATTACATCATCATATTTTACTATATGCAAAATATAGCCCCTCATAAATCTTTAAAAACATTAGTATAATACACAGGGCAAACGCATCTAAATTTTAAATGATAAGTAAAATAATAAGTTAATGTTATGCTTTTATGGAGCATAATATGTTAGGAAATATATTTATAGAAAGTTTTAGCAGCTTAGAAGACCCAAGAGTTGAGAGAACAAAGAAGCATTTATTATTAGATATAATAGCCCTATGTTTGATAGCAACAATGTCAGGAGCACAGTGCTATACAGAAATAGAATTATTTGGAGAAATTCATTATGAATGGTTGAAGCAATATTTATTGTTACCTAATATGATTCCTTCCCATGACACTATTAGTCGAGTAATGAGTATTTTAAATCCAGAGAAATTTAACCAATGCTTTATGGATTGGATAAGCAAAGTAAAGAAATTATTACCAGAAGATGTTATAGCAATTGATGGTAAAACATTATGCGGTTCCCACGAGAGATCAAAAGGAATTAAAGGACAACATATTGTTAATGCTTATTCATGTGTTAATAGTTTAACTATTGGGCAAATTAAGGTTAAAGATAAAAGCAATGAAATTACAGCAATACCAGAATTACTAAAGCTGTTATCTTTAAACAATAGTGTTATAACGATTGATGCGATTGGATGTCAGAAAGAAATTGCAGCAGCAATTATTAATGAAAATGCTGATTATATATTAGCAGTTAAAGGTAACCATAAAGAATTATACGAACCTATACTTGATGTATTTGATTTATCAAAAAACGATAAATTTAATAAGAAAATGGCAACAAATATTTACAATCATGAACTAACTGGTGAGCACGGTAGAATTGAAGAACGAATTGTAAAATCATTACCAGCTAAATCAATTGGCACTCAATTAGATTTAGCTAAATGGGTTGGAGTAAAAAGTATAATACAAATTGAGCATATTAATCACACAAACAGTAATACTGAATATCGCTACTATATTTCATCTATAGATCATAATGAAATAGAGCGGTTAGCCATATCTATACGTGCACATTGGCAAGTGGAAAACAATTTACATTGGGTTTTAGATGTGGTTTTTAAAGAAGATGATTGTCGTATTAGAGATGAAATTGCAGCTCAAAATTTATCTTGGATTAGAAAAATGGCTATGTTTTTACTGAAACAAGATACTGCAAAATTATCTATACGTAGAAAAATGCTTAAATATTGGGCAACACCAAAAGGAATTATTGACTTAATTATACCTAAAACGAATTAATTTAGATGCGTTTGCCCTGTATAATACATACTATTTAAACTAATTATATTATTTTAACATAAAAGATAAAATAGTATATTAACCTGCTATCATAGCTACAAAACCTGCCAACGCGGCAGGTTTTTTTATTGCTGAATTGGTTATTATATAGGCTATAACTAAGAAAGGATATATAAATGCATCAATTAAATGATTTTGATAAAATAAAACTATTATGGGTAAGTCTTTTATCTATTTCGCTCGCAGCTTGCGGAAGTGGTTCTTCATCTGGTGGAACAAGGGGTGACGGTGGTAAGGATACTGATATAAATATCAAATCAGTTGCAATAGTTAGTTCTGCTTTAAATTCTAAATATAGTCCTAGTTGTTTATACGAATATGGCAATGATGTGTTTATCATAAATGCTGATGGGAGTGGATCTGGTTATAGCTTAAATCTTGCTAATGGACAAACTGCATTAATAAATAACGGGTTACCCCAAATTAATTTAGCTAATGGAGATAGGTGTTTATCAAGCTATCAACAATTGACATGGATTAATTCCAGTAGTCCTTATGTGGTGAATGTATATGATCCAGATAGGGGACAAACTATATCATCTGATTTAAGTAAATCTGGTATTGATGGGGCTAGTATATTTAAAACATCTTTCGATTTATCAGGTTCTACTTTGTATGCTAATAGCTTTTTTAATGGTACATTCGGCTTTTCAAGATTTTTTCTACCTGATCCAACTGGTTATTCTCAATTAGATAATTCTTTATATGCAAACCGTGATATCTCAAATGTTTTATATGGTTTTAATGGTGCTGGTAGTCAATTCTTACAATTAATACCTGCAAATGGAACATTACCTGCAGTAATAGCATATATACAAACAGGATCAGGTCTTGCTCCTGTTCAGAATTTATCTACAATTACTGATACTAATAACCAAGCTATTAGTGCTATGAGTACAGCATGGGATTTTACACCTGCTGGTAATGGGATTATTGTTACTACTGGTGCCGTACAGCCAGTTATTTACAAATGTTCTTTAATTACTACACATTCATATCAGTGTGATAAAAATTATACCAGTAACGAATTTGTAGGTAAATATCGCATAATGAGGTTACTCGGAGGTAATGATAAGTTTGTATATTTCTTGGGTATTAATATGGCTAAAGCTAATATTGAAATCTTTTCGCTAAAGTTATGAAATTAAAGTCATTATTTTTGGTAACTATGATTGGTATTGCTCAGGCAATACCTTCAAGTTGTCATGGTAAATTTATAAATCCAATAACAGATATATGCTGGTCTTGTATATTCCCAATGTTTATTGCGCCAGTGCCAATGGTATTTAATTACGGTAACCAAAAAGGTGGAACGATTATTGATGATGACAAACTTATTCCACCTGGATTTCCTTACGCATCTTCTGGTAAATTACCATTAGGTGCTTGCACATGTCAGGAGAGGTCTGTAATTGCACCAATTGGGTTAATGATGTCATGGTATGAACCTTCGAGATTTGTTGATGTAACTAGAAGTCCATTTTGTATGGTGGGTTTGGGTGGGATTGATTTATCTAGCGGATTATCTGGAATATTGCCCGCACCTGGTTACGGTGATGAACGACATGATGGTGAGACTTCAAGTAGTTTTTATCAAACACATTGGTTTTTAGATCCAATTATGGCGATATTAGGAATTATTGATACGGCTTGTAATATTGGTTCTTCTAAATCGATGGATTTGTTGTTTATGTCTGAAGTCGATCCTACTTGGAATGATGATACTTTATCTATTATATTTTCGCCAGAAGTAGTATTATTTAGTTCATTACCTGCACAATTGGCATGTGGCATAGATTGTGTAGGAAGTAGTTTACCAAATATTCCAAGTGATAACAGCTTATTAATTCCAACACCATACTATTTACGTAATAAATCATCAACTAATCCCGCTTCTTCCTTAAATCCTAGTAAGTATCTCTTTTGGTGTGGAGGTTGTCAAGGTTCACTTTATCCTTTAGATGGTAATAACTCGGATAACGCTTATGCTGTTCAATCATCTATTTTATCCGCTGAAAAATTAAATGGTTTAGTGCATAGAATGGGACTAGAAGATATGACAACTGGAATATTTGGTATGTGTAATAACCTAGCTCCAGATATGTTTTTAAATAAAGCTGAATGGAAATATTCCATGGGCTTTCCAATTCCACAAACTGCTTATACAGCATGTTGCAACGCATTTGGTGAGACCGATGCTATGTGGAACTCCAGTGCGTCATTTCCGTATACTGGGGAAGATTTTTCTTATGTAATGTATCATGAACGGGATTGTTGTTTTCTATAGAGGGTTATTATGTTCAGGGTTTATTATAGTTTATTATTAATACCATTTATTGCTTTTGCTGATAATTCAATTACTCTAAATAAAGTGCAATTGGATATGGCCAAAGAACAGTTACGCCAAAATGGACAACAAGCTGTTGAACAAATGCCTAAATACTCACGAGATTTATCTACAGTTAAACTTAATCAATTAGATTTAATAACGATAGAATCTGATATTAATCAATCTCAAACAATATTTAAAGATATTAAACCATTAACTAATAAGTTGCCAAATGGTGATAAATATTATCTTTATTCTGAGTCCATTGTAAATGATTTTAAAGAGTTTCTTGCACAACAAAAAACACCATTAGATATTAATCAAACAATTTCTGATTATAATGCATTAGTTAAAAATGCAAAAACAAAAATTGGTAATGAACGTCTAATAATTTTTATCAGTAGTTCAATGCCTAAAAAAACTCTTATAAATTTAATGAGCCAAGCTTCTAATATTGGAGCAGTTTTTGTTATACGAGGTTTAATTAATGGATCTTATGTAAATACATATCGTTATTTTTATAATCTCAAAGGAAATAACACGGTTGGCATTATGTTGAATCCTAGTTTATTCAAAGCAATGCAAGTAGATAGTGTGCCAACTTTTGCGCTATACCAAGCAGAGCAGGATTTAATGACTACAGCATGTAATGTAACACCTAAATATACTAAGGTAAGTGGAGAAGTGAGTGTGCATTATGCTTTAGAGCAACTAACTCATAGCACAAATTCTGAATTAGCACAAATAGCTGCTAATGAAATAGATATTTTAGGTAATATAAATTTTTATAAGGGTAAATTGAAATGAAATTAAGAATGTTATTTGCAGGTTTATTATTTATGGGAGTAACTTATGCTGATGGAATATTTAAGCCTGAACTTATAATGGATAAAAAAATAATGGAATTTTTTCATAAATTACTACCAACCACTACGATTAATAGTATCTATTCAACACCATATCCTGAAACATACGCGTTGATTATGGGCAACAATATTATATATGGAAACTTACATTCAAATTATTTGATGGCGGGGCATATGTTTGATGTTTATACCAAAGATGATGTTACTGTAAGGTTATTAAAATCAACTGCACCTAAAATAGATATCAGTAAAATTAATGTTGCAGACTCTATCCAATCAAAAGCAACAAATAAAGTTAATAAGAAACTCATAGTATTTATTGATCCAGACTGCCCATACTGCCGTCAGTTAGAAACACAGATAGATGAACAAGGTATAAATAAGAAAGCAGATATTTATTATATGATGATGCCATTAGCTCAGCATTCGAATGCTAAATTACATACGAATAATATTTTATGTAGTAAATACCCATTAGATACGCTTAAAGAATATATGGTTAACAATAATGACAATCCAAAAGTTAAATTAACTGATGGGTGCAATATTGAAGCTGTGCTTGAAAGAACAGGTTCAATTGCAAGGGAATTAGCCATCAATGCTACTCCAGTAATAGTAACAGGCGATGGTAGCATGATTATGGGTGCTGATATTCAAGGAATAAATGAATACCTTAATAAGAAATAGGGCAATTTAAGTGTTTTTTTGGTGGATTTTTAGTAGGCAAATATAGTGAAAACAGGGATAAAAACGTTGAAATTACTCATGTTTTGTTGGTTAGCAATGAATAGTTATGCTGAACCTATAAAAACACTTGTTGAGTTTTTCTCCTTTAAGTGTCGACATTGCTTTGATATCAATGCAAAACTAGAAAAATTTGTTATAAAGAATAATATTAAGTATTTAGATATTAATATAGATAATGATGATATGGCAACCCCTACTAACATTATGTATTACATAGCAATTGATGCAGGAATTGGGACACAATTTAAGAAAAAATATTTTGAAGCAGTAGCACATGGTATGGGGGAGTATTCCTCAACAACCTTAAATTATGTCGTAAATCAAATTAAGACCCCTAAAATGATGCAGTTACTTAACTCCAAATCTGAACAAGAACATGTAAAACAAAAATTGACTTATGCTAATAATCTTATATTAGCCAATCATGTTCAAGTAACACCATCATTTTTAATTAATCAAAATATTTTATTAGAGGGTGCAGATGTTATTAATTCGCTGGAAAATCAATATGATTAAGAAAACTATTATTCTATGTATAATTTGTTGTTTTACTTATGCAGAGGATGAACATAAAGTACAAGCATTAGAGCAATTAAAGTCTGTATTCGTGTCTCAAGTAGATACGTTAACACCTATATCAGCTAATCCAATTGCTTTACCATCTACATTAGAAATAAGCATTAATAATCAATGGGAGTTTAATATCAAAAGTAAAACCTCAATAACTATTGCAAGGATTGCAATTGCAATTGATGATACAACAGTATCAAATCAAGTTAATATTGAGTTACAATCGAATAAAACAATTCATTATTTTTTTTCAGGCTTAAAACTTCAAGAAGTAATGCAATCAATAACTAATAAGGATAAGTTTATTGGGGTATATAAACAAATAACTGCAGATGAATTGGTGGGGTTTTCAAATTATAGATATAAGAAACTTCAAGTAACATTAACATGGCTAGAAAACAAAATTTATAATCAATCAACAATTAATTTTATGTTGGTATTTTGTAAATGAAAAGATTTGTATTATTTTTAAGTATTAGTGCGTGCTTTGCAGATAATACAGAAATATATAATAAAGCATATAAATTTGGTGAGCAACATCAATTTAATTTAAACCTTAATACAAATAGCACAATAAATAGTTATGGCTATGCTAATAAATTTGAAAGTATTGTTGCCAATAATGCAAACATCGGTAATGCCTCTGCAAAAAATATGTATGATAATACTTATGGTGATAAAGCTGACCCTAACTATTTGTTTAAAGCTGGGGTTAAAGAAATTGCAGATTGTCAAAATGAAAAAGATCCGAGATGTACTACCCTTAATAAATATGGTGATAAAGATACACAAAGACAAATACAAGCATATACTCGAGGGTTTTCAGCTAAATATCAAATATCAGTTACACCAGATCCATCAGATACGCAGTGTATGATTAGTAAACGTAAAGTTCCTATTAATCAAACAATTTCAACATGCGTTGCTGGACTCAAAGAGCATAAACAATGTGATAATTTTATTATTCCATCTTTTCAAATGAGTTGTACATCTTCTCAAATAATATCTGAGCGAGTACACCGTGTAGCCGATCCGACCCAAGGGCAACAATGTGATTTTTTAAATGTAAAATTAAGTTGTGATACTAATGGAGCATATAAAGTATTTTTAGCAACAGAAGATTGTTCACATTCAGGATATTCATCATCGGCTACGACTACGTTTGTGCCCACTATTCATCAACAAGCAGGAAATGTAACATTGACTCCGACTTGGTCTCAACGAGAAGATGGTTGTGGGGGAAATAATATCCTGTCACTGAATTTCAATTACTATTGTATTGAAAACGGAGATTGCTCAATTAGTTTTGTGGCTTCATGCAACAACTATCCATTTATCTATAAAAATCAATTTAATTTTTCAAATTTAACGACTAAAAAATATGTTTATACCTATAACAAAGGATGTAATTAATGATAATTGATAAAAATTATAATATTTATATAAGTTTTTAACTAAATGAAATTACAAAAATTTTTATTTATAGCTAACTTATTTATAAGTTGGAATATTAGTAATGCAGATTGTAAATTATTAAATAAACAATGTTTAAATAAAGATGCTACTAAGATAATTGATGGAATATCTTTTAAGTTAGCTGATGCTTGCGTTGCAAATGGTTTATCAGGTGAGGACTGTTGTTGGGATGTTCAACAACAGTATTATTGTACTGATATAACTGATACATGTGATCCTTATCGAAAAAATCAAAATTGTGATTTAATAGAAAATACCTGTATAGATAAAGATAATATAAGTGGTAAATGTAACAAATTTCAGAGTAAATTCTCATGTGCAGGTGGATATACAGATAAAATAGAAAAGATTTGCACTAATGTTGTTTGTGCTAATAATGACCCAAGCACAGTTGCAAAATGTTTTAATCCAAAACCAGTAAAACCTGAAAATGCAAATGATTTGGCTCGTGTAATTGCTTATCTACAGATGGGGCAAAACATGGCTCAAAATATGACTTGTACTGATATGAAAGATCCGTCAACCTGTACTTTATTTGCAGGTAAATATTTTACTTGCTATATGTATGCATTTAAATGGGGACAGCCTGGTACCTGGAATAATGGTGGGGCTGATTGTATGATTCATCATGATGCATTTACAGAAGCTGGTGTTCCAACAGGTTATGATGCATCGGATCGGAATATATATTCTCAAGCTACATCAGCGACAAATAATGTAATGGGTAGCATCGTAAATTATGGCACATCTAATGATGATGCTAACGCAATGAATACTACAGTTAAATTACAGCAGCAATCTAAAAGTCCAGCATTTAATCAGGATCAAAATATTAATTATGATCCTAATAGTTCGAGAAATCCAAAAGTAAGTATAAAAAATGGTCAAGTAGTGTCTGTAACAATTAATAAAGATATTGTTAGAGATTTACAAGGGTTAACATCATTTAAAGGTTACTTAGCTGATGTTTCAGTGAATCTTGCTTGGAATAGACAAAAATCTGAACCAGACCCAAATAATATTAAAAATATTACATTTGCTGATGAAGGCATATCCAGACCAATTGGAGGAAATTCATTTGGGTGGACAGATACGCCTAATAAACCCGTAATTAATGGGCTTTGTGTTCATTTTGCGGATTATTGTGATGATGGAGATAATGATGCTACATTTAGTGATTTTATCAAGGGGGAATTTATTTATGCTGGTGGATTTACAAATCCAAACTTTTGTGCGAAATGTACTGGTAGAGATCCAATTTTTAATAAATGCATTCTCGGTGAACCAAAACCAGTATTACAACAATGGTGTTGTTTTGATTCTAAAATTGCATTAGATATTAATTTAGCAGCTTATGATCAAGGTTTATTAAATATTTATACTGGAGGTAGTCGTTATGCAGATCAAATTCAGCACCCAAATAATGTATGCGGAGGAGTAACGGTTGCTATTATAAGTAAGATTGACTTTTCTAAAGGAAATTATTTCAAAGATTTAATAGATTCGATTGATATTAATAGAATTATTGATACAACAAATTTTACTAATGTAAATATTCAAAATAATACTCAAAATAGATCAAATAATGATGCGACAAATATGGTTAATGAATGGAAAAAGAAAAATGGAAACTAATAAATTAAAATATTTATTAAAACTAATTTTACTAATAAATTTAGCTTATGAAACGCATGCTGTTGGACTTGAAAGATGTTTTAGTTATGCATCAATAAAATACAAAATACCAGCTAAATTACTAAAAGCAATTGCGAAAACTGAAACTAAATTTAAACCGCTGGCAATTCATATGAATAAAAATCAAACATATGATGTAGGACTTATGCAAATCAATTCAAGCTGGTTAACAAAGTTAAACAAGGTTGGAATTACTCAAGCTGATTTGTTAAATGGTTGCAAAAATATTCAGGTAGGGGCGTGGATTTTGGCAAGTAATATTAAACAATATGGATTTAGCAGCAAAGCAATAGGTGCATATAACTCGCCTACAGAGATAAATCAGGAACAGTATGCTCGTAAAGTTTTAGGTAATCTGTGATGAAAATAATATTTATTTTGATAATAATGATAAATTGTTTTGCTGATGATTTAGGAGTTGTTGGTAAAACATATCCGATTGGTGAACCAGATATGATTGATTGGATAAAAGCTAAAGCAACTATTATGGTGAAAAGTGGACAATGGCAACAAATTCAAAATCAAACGATTGCTAAAGTTAAACAACAAATTAATAATCCTATGCCAGTTTCGGGAATTACAGATGCTCAGGTTACCAATATAAGTTATTATAAACCAATGATACAAGTTAAAGATGATATTACAGATACAAGAGGTCACATAATTGTTAAAGCAGGTAATTATAATGCGCTTCGGTTTAAACCATTTGATATGCAACTTATATTTATAAATGGAAATAATCCGAAGCAAGTTGATTGGGCTTTAGGTAAAAAATCACAGAAAAGTAGAACAAAAATTATATTAACCCAAGGTGCATTTATGGATTTAGATAAGAAACATAAAGTTTGGTTTTATTATGACCAAAATGGAAAGTATACACAAAAATTAAATATAAAACATGTACCAGCTATAGTTGAACAAGAAGCAGAGCAACTAAAAATAACAGAATTATCTAATAATGAAATATAACATGTTTCTAATTAAAAATACTTAAAATTCCCAAAAAGGAATAAATATACATGCCAATTAATGATCTCTCTAGGAACTTTCACACCTACCTACCTAAAGGTATTTGTATTTTTAAGTAACATATTGAAATGGATGATTATAATCGTGGGCTTTCAGTGGGCATTGAGATCAATTGTAATAAAATATTATTGTAATACAATGAGTTATGGTTTTTTGTTAATGGGCTTGAACACCCACAAAAAATTACTATTTTTTAAAGGATAAATATGAAAGAAGAGATGATACGCATACATATAACATTAGAAAAAAAATTATTTGAGGATATTAAAAAAGCTTCTGGAGAAAAAGGCATTTCGAATTTTTTACGTATAGCCAGTAAAAATGAATTAGAACATTCTCATGATTCTGGCAAAGAATTCCGAGAGATGAATCGAAAAATAAACAAGATAGATGCTAACTCATTACACAAATCTTTAAGTGAAATGATAGTAACAACACAGGTAATTTTTGAGGAGTTAAGAAAACAAAATGAGTTATTAAAATTGATACATAGGCGTGCAACTTTTAGTTCAGTTTTTTCAAAACATGGATTAGATGAAATTAAAAGGTCTGATGAAT
>JACCDN010496807.1_pt1 | contig 18969 bp, 23 predicted proteins | sample 7441691 | NCBI WGS metagenome assembly JACCDN01 (sample SAMN15323439, study PRJNA562643) | freshwater metagenome | isolation source: river surface water | place: USA:Blue River Watershed | collected 2017-08-16 | reverse complement strand
GGTCAAAATCATTTTTTATTTCATTAATAGTTAATTTATTTAGTTCGTCTATTAGTTTATCATCTATATTTTTTACAATATCGATGGTTTGAATGATGAAATCATATTTATATTTTTTTACGTTTTTGCGCTTACAATCTTGCTTTAACGTCGAATAGTTATTACCTATAAATTTAGTGTTTGCCAATTTGCAAAATATAATGTTAAAAGCTTTTAATCTATCGTTATATGTGTTATAAAAATTTTCTAAAATATCTGTTACAACGGATTTATCAACTATGTCATCAACACATCTTCCACTATATAAAATGAAAGCGTTATAATTGTCAATTATAACATTTCTATATTTTTCATCTTTAAAATTATCTATAGTGAAATCCGAGCCGCAAAATTTTGAAAATTCATTTATTGTTTTTTCTAATTTAAATGTGTTTATAACTTTGCTATATATTTTACCGCGTTGAGTATATCCTTTGTGCGATATTTTAGAAACATATGACTTTTTAGTATGAGATTCTAATTTTTCAATCTCTGCCATACCAGTTTTTATCTTTGCATATAATTCGTCAGATATTTTTAATTTGCCTGACTTATATAGATATAACATACTAACGTTGTTAAAAATAAATAAACTTAATTTTTTTAATCGACCTACATTCGCGTTAGTCCAATTAAACAATTCGGCGGTTTTATCGTCATCATGATATAATGAATCATAATTTAACGTCAATTTAGCCATATAAATCACCATCGTAATTAATATACATATATTATATCAACTATATGCGTTTGTGTACACATTTTTAAACTTAATTTTACCTAATTTTATTTATATGTTTATTTATTAATGTATTCTAAATAATAAATTAGGTAAAATTAAATGTCACATGCAAAATTTAATAATTGAAGATAATATTAATTTTTACAAAGATGTTTATCATAAACATAAAATGATCGAACAACTAAAAGTGATAAAGATTAATGATTTTGAAAAGATTTAAAATAAAAAGAGAAGCAATTGCTTCTCTTTTTATTTTAAATCACTCTTATCATGTTTTTTTAATAAACTTATTGGCAGTTTTTGCACGTTGGCGTTGCATTGCCATTTCTGCATTAAATCCTGCTTCATCTACTATTAAATTATGTTCACGAGCAATGTCACTAGTTAAATCAATTGGAAAACCGTATGTATCATATAATTTAAATACAATTTTGCCATCAATGATATTATCATTAAGCAATTTTATCTCGCGGTTTAATAATTTTAATCCATGTTTAAGAGTTTTGCGAAATCGTTCTTCTTCATTAATTAAAGTTATTTCAATTAAATCTTTATTTGCGTTTAATTCTGGATATTGTTTATCCATCATATCAATAAGCGGTTGTAACATCTTGTAGAAGAATATGTCAGATGCTCCAAGCTTATTACCGTGACGGACTGCGCGTCGGATAATGCGACGTAGGACATAACCACGACCTTCATTAGATGGATTGACACCATCTGCAATCAAGAAACAGCAAGAACGGGCATGGTCAGCAAGTACACGTAAAGATGGTTGCCCTTGATCTTCAATACCTATGATGTTAGCAGCAGCTTTTAACATGTGTTGGAACACGTCAATTTCGTAGTTTGAATTGACGTGTTGCAATACAGCAGAAATGCGTTCCAAGCCCATACCTGTATCAACAGAAGGCACCGGAAGATGGTGCATTACACCATCCGCAGTACGGTTGAATTGCATGAAAACGTTGTTCCAGATTTCAATGAAACGGTCACCATCTTCTTCGGGTGTCCCTGGTAAACCACCCCAGATGTGATCACCATGATCATAGAAAATTTCAGAACAAGGACCGCAAGGACCTGTATCACCTATAGTCCAGAAGTTATCTGAAGCATATTGGCCACCTTTGTTGTCACCAATACGGATAATATGCTCAACATCGATACCAATTTCTTTATTCCAAATATCAAAAGATTCATCATCAGTATGGTAGACCGTGACATATAAGCGCTCTTTAGGCAGTGCTAGCCATTCTTCACTAGTGAGAAAATCCCATGCAAACTTGAGTGCATCACGCTTGAAATAATCACCAAAAGAGAAGTTGCCCAACATTTCAAAGAATGTGTGGTGACGTGCGGTATAACCGACATTATCTAGGTCATTATGTTTACCGCCTGCACGCACACATTTCTGTGATGAAACGGCACGGACATAATCGCGCTTTTCTAAACCCAAGAAACAATCTTTAAACTGGTTCATACCAGCATTGGTAAACAGTAAGGTTGGATCGTTGGCAGGAACAAGAGAACTCGAAGCGACGCGAGTATGTCCTTGCAATTCAAAATAACGTAAAAACAATTCACGAATTTCAGATGACGTCATAATATTCTCACAATTAAATAAAACCACCAATTAAAATTATATTATGATATTTAATAAATGTATATAATTAAATTAAGAATATTTCTTTAAAAATTCAATCGGATAATTACTATAAATCATATTTTCTTTAACATAATCAATAGTTTTTTGCGTAAAAACTGGATCGATTAATAAATTTTCAGAACTATTAATTTCAATACAGGTTCCTTCAATGTCAGAATCATAAATCCGTTTATAACGGATTTTTGCGTTATCGTTAACATAAGCATTACCTTTTTCATCACAAAATAGATCTACATTAGTAATCATATTCGTAGAAAGAATGTGCAAAACAAATCCTGTTTTGATACATTTCATACGATAATTTATAATTTCAGACATAAAATATAATCTCATTAAGATTTTAATTAAAATAAATTATATCATGAAATTCTATCTATGTATATACGTTTATGATGGATTAAATCGTCATATTTTTATTTCTTCAAGATTTATTTATAATTCAATAAAATACCAATCGGTCCATTCATCTAAATCAGATCTACATCTTTTAGCTATACATGATACAGAAGTTTTTATAACTTTATGTGCTTGTCCAATTGAATCATATATAATACCATCTATTGATACTTTTTTAGCAGTATTCTTATGATTTGGTTTTTCTTTCTTATCAATAGATCTTTTACCAGATCCAATGCGTATAAATTTCCAATTGTCATATTCTTCTTTATACGATTCACATCTTGCATATATAATTCTTGTACTAATCAATAATGTATTTGATGCTTCTTTTAAAGTTGATACCATTCCGTCTATTTCAACTATAGTTACATTTTTATTTTTTATATCAAATACTCTACCTCTCATTGTATCGGCAGATTTTTTAACTAATTCAGGATCTCTAGATTTACCTTTATTTGGATGTTCGTTATTCTTCCAATATTCATTTACTCCGTCGCTTATTTTACGTTTCATTTCTTCAGTATGAGTTTTTCCAGAATTAGATATACTAATTTTTTGTTTTGTTTCTTCAGATCTAGATATACCATATAATGGATTATTTTTACCAGTTATATAATTATTTCTTTTTTTTATATGATTTATCTTTTTACCTTTCTTAGCTAAACTTAAACGTTTACGAGCTTCTTCAGATCTTTTTAATCCTTTTTGTGATTTCGTTCTTTTTATAATCGTCTCTTCTTTCAATTTACGTCCGGCAGTTGATCCACCTTCACCACCAGCTTTTAAATTATAACAATTATCTTGATTTGCAATATCTTTAGTTAATATTATACCTTCACCAATTAATGCGCAACTCGAAGTTTTATAATAAGATATAATTTCTTTTTTAAAACTTTCTTTACCATATTTTTTAATAGCTTTAACAATTAAATTGCCTCCTCCCATATAATCATCATATTTATTAGATAAACAATGACTGTGTTTACCAATATAAAATTTATTATTAATCAAATTAGTTATTCGATAAACATAATGAACATGGGTAATTTTAGTTTGTGCTAAAATATAATTATGTTTTGTGTAATTAAAATATTGAATATACATTTTTACTTTGATTTATGTTGTTGATAAATTATTTTAAAAATTATATCATAAAAAGAAAAAAGAGAGAATTAATTCTCTCTTTTTTAAAGCTTAAACGAATTAGTTTGTAATAACTTGACCGTTTGCGTCGGCTGCAGTCCACTCGTTCAAACTGAATGTTACTTGCTGTGTCATCACGGCGTCGTTTTCTGCATAACCTAGAGTAACTTCTGATACGTTTGATGGGAACATGCCTAAACACGTATATCGTTTAATTACTCGGTCAGAACGGTCTAACAGATGGATTTGTGCTTGACCGAAAATTTTAACAGGATTTAATTCTATAGGGGAATTAACTAAGTTGCTTGTGTTACCTAGCATACCTGCTACCCAGCGTTCAAACACATCACGACCTAAAAAGTCGTTATCGATTAGAATCGTAACGTTCCAATTTTCAAAAGTACGATCACCTGGAAGTTTGATCGTGCGTCCTTTATACGGAACTGTTGCTTCACCAATAGTCGCTGCAGGAATACTGTTAGCTGTACAAGTAAAACTTATTTTTTGTTGAATTGCAACGTCTGTTATACCTAAAAACGTTGGAAAACCTATGATAACTTCATAGCGGTTGGCGCGAGCGCCACCACCGGTGAAGTTATTTAGGAATGAGTTAATATTTGCTGCCATTTGGCGGATCTCCTAAATCTTTTTATTTTTATTATGCTAACATTACTTCGTCAAAAGCGACTTCACGACGAACTGCTGTAAATGATAAGCGAATACCTTGAATAGAATATTGCGGCTTAATAATAATATCAGCTAAAAACTCGCCTTTCTGAATAACAGCTGGAGTGTTATTAGTTTCGTCGCAACGAACGTAGAAATCATAAATGCCATCTCTACCCATAATCTCTCTAAGAATAGGCTCAACCATATCTTTAAAGCTCTGACGCGTAAATTGTGTGTTAAAATCGAACAAACTATATTTTGACGCATTACGAATCGATTTACGTAGATAATTAAATAAACGACGCACGCCAATTTGACTGAATGCTGAATTTTTCGCCTGTAATGTTTTATCTCCATAAAGAAGTGTGCCATTTTTAGGGAATGTCACGATAGGATTAATATTATTACGATACAATTCATCACGAGCATTTTCATTAGGATTGTATGCTAATGAAATACAATCGATATAATTGCCGCGATTAAAACCAGCTGGACTTACCCAAACGTCTTGTTTATTTTCGACGCGCGCACATAAACCAGCATCATCGCCGTTACCAGGAACCCAACGATTTACGTCATTGTAACGATCATATTGAAGCTTATATCCTGTAGTCATAACACCAAAAGAATCTTTAGTAGTTAGTGATTCTTTAGTAGCTAAAATGTTATTCAATGCGGTAGCTTTAACTACGCCAACTACGTCAGAAAATTTAGGCGAAACAAATCCTACCATATCTCCTCTACGAGAAGCCGTTGATAAAACATAGTTTGACACATCAGGTTGGTTTAAATCGTTACCACAACCGCCAGCGAATAATAACGATACATCAGTATCATCAGATGTAGTTAATACAGAAAAAGCTTCAATATATTCGTCTTTACCTGGTATATCACCATCATCACCGCCAGTTAATATACCAAAATAAGGAGATGCTAATAACGCAAACGGTTTACCATCTGTTAATCTTTTACCAAAATTAGATAATGTTGGCACAGATGGAGCAACGTAAGCTACATCATTTGGAACAGTACCTCCAGACGCAACAACTGACACATTGATTTGAATAGTTTCTGTTCCAGATGTCACTGTTAAAACTGATGTTCCAGCGGCAACAAATGTAACTACTATGTTACTTCCTGATACAGTTGCTGTTGCAACAGCCGGAGTTCCTGAAACGACCGTAAATGTTGCTGATGGAACTTTTGTAATAGCTATAGTTTTATTAGATCCACCAACTTCTCCGCCAATACTTGTATACGCGGCGTGAAAATCAGGAGCTGGTGCATAAAAATCCGTTCCAATTGGAGCTAAACCCCAAATATATTCAGAACGAGCATTTAGTGTGTTTACATAATATGATGAAGCACCATTTATATCAGTTGCGTCAAACGCTTTTGATAAATACGCGTAAGTTTCTAATACTGCATTAGGAACTCCTGAAAATAATCCGCCACGATCAACTACTACAACGTGAACTTCATCATTTGCAGGTAAAGATGAACCTGATAATGGGCCTGATGAATTTGGCGCGGTATCAAATAAATCTTTATAAATCCATGTAGAAAAAGTTGCTGCATCAGCAATTGAAACTGCTAGAGATGATCCCAAATCGCCTGGACATTTAGCCGCAAAATTTTGCGTTAATGTTCCAACGCTTTTGATTACTTCTAAATGAGCTGGGTTTTTAATTAAAATTTCTGGAGTTAAACCACCGACACCTGCGTTTAAAGCACTTTCTTCATCAACGACACGTACCCATCTAAGAGAAGAAGTATATTTTAAAAAGTTTGACGCAACAAACCAATCGCGAAAGTTTTCGTCCGTTGGTTTACCGGCTTGAGCAACTAGTTCATCTTCATCTTTACAAAGCATTTCATAATCTACAAAACCCCAACGCGCGTTTAATACAGTACCGCCAGTAGCGGTTCCAAGCATCTGCACAGTAGCGCTAAAATCGCGTTCTGTCGATATAATACCTGGAGAAGCAAAATCTGCCATAATATATCCTTTTATTTTCGTGTTAATTTATTTTATATTTAATATTTTTACCAAAAATTCATCATATCAATATCTTCATTGATATTTTGCTTTTTAGTCGCCGTATCTATTTCTTCAAAATAGAAATCATTAGAATCGCCGTCATTAATGAATCCTAATAATGTATAAATATCTTCATCATCTCTATTATCAGATACTAGTTTTTTAGCATTAGTGCCAGAAATATCTTCAAAATAATTTGTCGATGTAAACCAAGCAAACATAACTAAACACATAACGATGTCGTCGTGTTTACCGGACTCAGCTTCGTATGAACCTTTAGATGCAGCGAACGTTCCTAATTCTTCAATACAATCATCATTAGTAATAATTAAAACATTCGTTTCAATTAAATCTTTTAATTTCGAACAACCAATCTTTTTAGTCAATTTAGTCATCATAATACCAGGTTGTGATCGTTTACCTGATTTAATATTATTGTCGCCACGATCGGTTTGAGTAGAAATCAAATTTTCATATTCTAAATCCCACAATTCTTTCGCAACAATTTTTCCATCATTATTAGATTCAATAATTAATGTAGAATAATTATATTTCTTAGCTATTGATTCTACAACAACGGAAAAAGACGTTGGATCAATATCACAATTTTTATATACTAACACTTGTTTATATGGTGCAGTAGTAACATCAATTACGTTTACAACAGATGAATCTTGAGATAATCCAGCACACACGTCAACAGTAGTTACATAATTATGTCCTTTAATAGGTTGCTCATATATTTTTAAATGTTTTTCATTTACTATCGGTTGTAGAAAAACTAATGTTTGCAGTATTGAAGAATTAATTAAAGTATTAGATGATCCAAGAAATGAACAATTATGCGACAAAATATTATTAGTATAGTATAAAGATCCATTTTCAACATCAACTAAATCATATGCAATAAAAGGTTTATTAATTTTCCTTTTTGACTTAATAAAATCGTTACCTGATGAAATAATTAATTCATCGTTTTTTGTAATTAATTTTGCGGTAATAGGACCATTTAAAGTTTCAAATATATGATTTTCTGTGCAAGATAATTCTAATCCAGATAACGTTTTAATTTTATAATAATATTGGTGTTCGCTTTTTCTTATACCTGAAGCATCTTGAAATCCTGTATTTGTTAAAACAGAATAAGACATTGATGAAATCCATTTTTATTTTTATTTATGAATAAAAAAAGAGAATCGATTGATTCTCTTTTTTATAATTACTTTTAATTTATAATAAATTTAATAATTTGTATAATTCAATATTCATTTTCATAGCTTCATCGAAAATTATTTTAAAATTTTCTGATTTTATTTTTTTAAAATCTTTCTGCCATATTTTTAAAATAATTTTAGAATCATTATGGCCAACTATTAAAAAAAGACTAATATTTGAATCATAATTTGAATAATCCTCTTTTATATTTCTAAATTCTTCATAATTAAAATTATCTATATTAATTTTTTTAGTTTCAGGATTTCGATTTTCAAAATTTGATGCGATTATAAGCGATGTTACTGGATTTAAGTAAATTTTATCGCCATTCCAAAACAATTTTTCATTTGTCTTTAAATGATTAAATAAAGATTCTTCGTCATAATCAAATTTTATCTCATATTTCATAATATTGTGCTCAAAATAAAATACATTATATAATAAAAAAGAGTATTTTAAAATACTCTTTTTTTAATTAATTTTAAATTAATCTTCTAATAATGCTCGTAATTCAGCATCATCGTCATCTGATGAACTTAAAATATTTTGTACATCGTTTTCTTGTGGAGAATTTGTTGAATAAGATGTACCCAACGAATTTGAATTAGATAATTCTTCTTCGTCATTAAATGCATCTTCGATAGCTGCACCAGAGTTGTGTTTATCTTTATCTTTATATAAAGGGCGACCCAATACTAATTCTAATTTAGCAGAAAGTTCGTCATATGATTTTGTATAATGAGGATTTGTTGGATCAATTTCATAATCAAGACCTTTAACTTGAGAATAAACTTCATCTAATTTTTCATCATCTTTAAATAATGGTCCAGGGCTTAACCATTTAGATTTATCGTACGAGCGCATACCGTTTGATCCATTATAAGCACGTAAATTTAACGTTGCGCCATTCCATGGATCAAATACGTTTAATGGTTCATCAGTTTCAAATTGTGGAGAAATTTGTTCTTCAACGAGTTTCCAAATAGATGGTGAAAGTTTGGCTTTCATAACTTTACCATTATTTTGTGGAGCGTTTTTGTCGTTAATTACATAAATCCAAACAATATAATATTCACGATCGCGGATTTGTTTCATTAATTCTTTGCCGTGATCTGTTCCAAGATTATAGCACGCCCAAAATTCATCTTTAACTGGATCTTGTTTACCAACAGATTCTAACGAACGTTGAATATACCATTTCTTTTTTCCAGCTTCTTTATTAAAGACGCCGATACCATAATCTTTAACTTTAACGAATGGATAATCTTCGTTCGGAGCAGCCGGTAATAAACGAATCGATGCTTCACCAACACCTGATGCATCAACTGTCAATTTCCAATAAACTTCTTCAGATTCGGCCTTTTTGTTTTTCATTTCACCTAATTTGTTTTGAAGTTTACTAATATCACCAAAACCTTTTTTTAACTGTGCGATTGACATCTCTGGTCTCCTAAATGCACGTAGAACGGTTAACCATTTTATTTCTAACATAACGACTTTGGCAAAGCCGGATAATATAAATTTATTTAACTAAATCTAAAAACAAATTTTTAGTTTCTTCGTTTAAATCTTCAATCAACAAATATTTATATTTTTCTAAAGAAAATAATTTATTCTTCCATAATGGATTATTAGTTTCTTGTTTTAAGTGAGATACGTAATAATCTAATATTGCCGAAAATTCATCGGTAGGTTTAATTTTTTTAATAAATTGAGAACGATCGTCATTTTCAATTTTTAAAAAATCATTTAAATTTATATCTAATATAGATATATAATCTTTAAGCTTTTCTATTTGTTTTTGACAATCATAATGCAAATTATCAATTTTAATAATACGCTTTTCATTATATATTTTATGATCTTGATGTAATATATCACCAATCCATGAATCTTTATTCTTTAAAAACATGGATATTAATGCAAACTTAATTTTGTCAAAATCACGATCAAAATAATCTACTGCTTTAATAAATATTCCAATATCATCTCTATTGTTCATTGTATATTCATCAAATCCAGAATTATTAAAATTATTTTTTAATATATAAGGCGAATTAAAATGAAGCTTTAATCCACAATAAACTTTATAAACATTTACAATAATATTTTTATATGATTCTTCATCTAAAAGAGCGACGTCGTTTTTAGCGGCTGAAATATTTTTCTGTTGCATACAATACCTGTATTAAGAGCATCAACTTTAAGTTTTTCTTTAATCGTATCATCAAGAATTTTTATAATATCTTCAATATCAATATTATTTTCATTTGAAAATAATACAACCGCCTCAAAAATACCAATATTTTTTTTAATCGCGAATTCAGATAATATCTCATACAATTTTTCTGATTCTGTCATGACATTTTTTATCTCGTTTAATTTTTGATATAATCATTATAAAATAATATTTTTTATTATTGTGTATACAAATAACAAGTTTTCAAAATTAAACGATAGACAAAATAACATACATAAAGATTATGATTATGATTTGAATATGTATAATTTTTAATTAATTATAAAAAAACGATCTAATTATTAGATCGTTTTTTTAATTTTATTTTAAAACTTCCAAATAAACTTTCGCTACGCCTTGTTTAATTATGCCAAGCTTTTCAGCTGCGCCTTGGCTAAGATCAATTGATCTTCCATATTTATGGAAGCCACCTGTATCATTTATTCTAACAACAACGCTTTTACCGGTTGTCGCGCACGTGACTCGCAATTTGGTATTAAACGGATATGTATTACTTGCGGCGGTCATCGCGTGCTGGTTGAATATTTCTCCGTTTGCGGTCTTTTTTCCATTAAATTTTTTTCCATAAAAAGATGCAATTACAGCTTTAGAATTTGAATTTAATCCTAATCTATTTTGAGAAAATGATTCTTTTTCGGCATAAAGATTTGTTGAAAATAAAGATGTTGAAAAAATTAATGCAAAAATTGCGGGTTTGATTTTCATCATTGATGGATTCTCCAATTTGTCGCGAATAAAACATCTTATTCGCTTAGTACTTGTGAACGCTCAACTTTTACTGTCAAATCGTAATTGATTTAGTCGTAGGTGGCGAGAGTATTATTGTTTATTGTTTCTCCGAAAACGTAAATAAACATTTAAAAATTATATTTAAAAATAAAATGACGATATTTATTAACAAAACATCGTCATTTTCAAATCATTTACCTAAATAAGCTTTAGTCGAACCAATAATATCATTAAATCTAGCTTTCCATGACCATTCGCCTTTAAAATAAGCTCTAAATGTATCAGCGTCAAGCGTTAACGTTTCATCTACAGAATATTCTAGCATATCCAAAATACGTTGATATTCATCTGAATAATTTTCAGGTTTAATTAGAGATAATGTTATTTTTTCGCGATCAAAAACTCCAGATTTAACGTGTTCTAAAGCTTCTTCTAAAAACTTAACACACGCTTCTTCATATTCAGAAACAGCATTACGATATTCAATTTTATGTTTTTTTAAACCTTGATGCAATGCGTCAATTATATCATCACGCTTTACAGTTACAGTTTGTTGACGAATTGAAAATGTCATTCTATACCTACCATTAAATTAAATTAGTATACGAATTATATATCAATTATATCATTTTTTAAACAATTTTATTTATATAAATTTAATTGTTATTATAAATCAATAATTTAATTCAACTTTTATAAAAAATAAAATAAAAACAAAAATATGTATTTACGTTTTCACGATATTGTATATAATTCGCTATACAAAAAACATATAATGGATGTCTATAACATAAATTATTGGGCAACTAGTTGCCCAATAATTTATCTTTAATCTTTAAATATGTTCTAAATTCTATCGCGACGCATTTTCCTCCAATCCACACTTCTCTAGGTGCTTCATCGTTTTTATATGTGCTAAAGAAATGACCCATTGTTTTAAATGCTTTTAGTATTTTATTTTCTATTTCATCTATGTTAGACCCTACTAATGATAGTAGTCTATCTTTGTAAATACTACTGGTTTCACTTTCAACGACGTCTTTTATACCGGATATAATGTGATTATAGTTTAATGAATCTATTTTAAAATGATGCAACATTTCGTTAAATGAAAGTAAATCAATATCTTTCTCACCAAATTTAATACTACAATGCCATATATCATATTTTGGAATATATCCTATGATAGTATCATCATAAGGGAATATCGCAAAGGTTTGTCTACCGAAGCTTAGAGCATGCTTAAAATTTGCATTATTTGCACATATGATAGACTTTCCACGTAATGGATTGGATTTATTTTCTTTTTTTGTTATATGATCTAGTATTGTGTTATAATAGTTACCTGAATCTTTAAATGTTGCTGAGACTCTGCTCCCACGCTCTGCATCTAGTATGTATAAATTATTATATTGTTTACTCATGCCTCTCCAAAAAGGAGCTTCGACATCAACTTTAGAACAATGTGTCTTTATTAGTCTAAGGGCTTCTTCTTCATCAATATCGATCTTATAGTTACCATCCGATGTATTTTCTAATAAAAATTTTTTAAATTCCATCTTATATTCTTCAATGATTTTTGTTTATTTAAGAAGAATTTATCTCAAGGCGGATATCCTATAAAAGCAACGGCGAATATCGAGATAAAAGATGCGGAACAAAAAAGAAGAGTTTGATTTTGAAGAATATGGCGGCAAGCCTAGAAATGGTAATAAAGCCGAAAAAAATTAAAAAAGTATTTACATTTTTAAATCATTATATATAATGACAATATAAACAAATTAACGTATATAGTTGTAATGTTTTGCTCAATTTGTAACATATACGTTTGATTTGTTATGAGTAAATAGTTTAGCGGTAAAACGGCAGTCTCTAAAACTGTATTCGTGAGTTCGAATCTCAATTTACTCACCAAGAACACCTTTTTGTGGTAAGACATACTAGGAATTTATGTCTTACCATTTTTTTTTTAATATTTTTTAAAAAATCATTTCTTAAAGAAGTTAAAACCATATCGATAAAACTGCTGGAGATAAGGCATGATCAAAAACGATTTAAATGAAGAAGTAGTTGCGGTAAAAAAATCTATTGGCAATATAACTAAATTTATAAAAGATAAAAACAACAATTTATCTGAAAGATACGATTTATTTTTAATATCGTTAGATATTTTGCCAAAAGGAAAATATGTATCAGATTGGTCGTTTACTTTTTGTAGAAGTGAAATATATAAGCTATTAGATGATCCATTTGAAAATCATAGAGGTATTGCTCAAGCATCATTTATCACAAGTTGTTATCTAGATGAAGCGATTTATGAATTTCTACCAAATGACGAAGACTTTACAACATTGGAAAATGCTCTTTCATATATGCCTAATGATAAAAAAGAATGGTGTATGAAAATTATTAACGCACTTTTAGATGAATGTTTATCTGGAACTGGAATAGATTGGTGATTTAAAATTTTTGTGATGTTATATATAATTTTAGTGCTATATTGATTATGGAGAAAATAAATGCCAATAATGCAAACGAAAAAAGGTGATTTGCTTCGTGCGTTTGATAGTGATGAAGTCGACGTCATTATTCATGGGTGTAACTGCTTTAGGAGTTTTGGAGCTGGAATTGCTAAATCTATAAAAGAAAAATATCCATCATCTTATGATGCAGATTTAGCCACTTCGCATGGAGATAAATCTAAACTTGGAAATTATTCTCACTCTGAAATTAATACTAACAAATTCATCATTAATGCTTATACTCAATACGCGTATGGGCGAAATAAAGTTAATGTGGATTACGATGCGATTTCAAAAGTTTTTGAACTTATTAACAAAGATTTCGCCAATCATATAAATATTGGAATTCCAGCGATTGGAGCCGGTCTAGCAGGTGGAGACTGGAACATTATTTCGGACATTATTAATAAAAAAACTCCAGATTTAAATATCACGCTTTATATATTGTAAAATTTAATGAATAAAAAAGAGAAGTTAACTTCTCTTTTTTATTTTACGTTCAATTTAACTAGTTTATATCATTATAATTTTAAAGCTTCTTTAATGTCGTTAGCAAGCTCTTTATGATCTTTCACGAATAAGTAATCATTAAGTTTGATTTTTTTATAATCTTTACCAACTTGTAATTCAACATCAGTAAGACCAACATTACGTATTACTAATGTTCCTAACACGTTAGAAGAGTTATATTTTTCGCACGCAATAATATTAATTTCTCTTCCATTTTTCTTTACTGACCAGTCATATAAGAAAATTTTAAATTTTTCAAGTTCTTTTTCCAACATACTATTTGTTTTAATAAGACGAGCTATTTCACTAGATATATATTTACGAGGCGAAGATTGAGACAATATTTTTTTGGCTGTTTCAGCGTCAAGTTTATATCCATACTTTACACCATCATTAGATAAGCTTAGTTTGTCGCTATCGTAAATTTCACTAAAAAGATTATAATTCAACTCGAATTGTTCAAAAAATTCTACCGTAGCAGAATGTTCACGCAATTCAAACTTAAGACCGTCTTTAGTTTTGCCAATATTAGATTCTAATTCTTCATTTAAAAAATCTATGAATTTCATTTTAACCCTCTCAAATTAGTTTTTAGCCATTTTAGCATATTGTGATGCGCTTAAAGTGGTTTTTAGAGAATAAATTTTGGTGCTAGTTTGACCGTCTGGCTTGCTATATGCTTTAGAGAAAGTAGCATAACCTAAAGATTTTAAAATACGTTTTAATTCTGCAGGGTTATTAAACTCGTATTTTGGTGTATACGGACTACCAAACATTGTGAATCTGTCATTATGGATAAATTTATACGATTTGTCTAATTCCAAATGGTGTCCATATACAACACAACCATATTTATCAACATAACCATGCGCGTCTTCAATATCATAAATGTTCCATCTCCAGCTAGTTCCGCCAGTACTAGTTGTAAGTGATCCATCTAAAACTGCGAAATAAGCTTCTATTTTATTTTCATAAGCTGGAATAATAGTTTTTTCCCATTTTGATTTTAATTCGCTGGCACTCATTTTAGAATCTACATCTTTAATAATATCTTCTAATGTGTTTACCAAATCTTCATATCCATTAGTTTCTTCGAATCTAATGTTTTTAGAAGCTGATTTTACAAAGTCAAAAAAATCTTCATCGCTTTTAGTTTTCTTGTATAAAGATTTATATCCTTTATATAAATGAAAAGGATTGACACCGCCATTAATGACAGCAAGCTCTCCTTCTTCTATTCCATTCTTGACACATGTGGCGTACCAAGATGTATAATTAGTTGACGCTTTTACCGATTCATTCAAAAAGTCTACAAATTTCATTTTTATTTCCTTTTATTTTTTTGATATAATATTATTTATTATTTAAAGTTGAATTATATGGATCCAAAACGATTTATCAAATTATATGGAAAAAATTTCGTTAAAAACATTATAAACGAATCTCCTCCATCATCAACTCTCGTATATTATGACGACATAGAATGCAATGTGTGGTATTATAAAGACAATGGATACCAAGCATACAATTCTATTTTAAAAAGCTGGTCATTTATATTTGATCCACAAGAGCCATTACCTTTATCAACTAAAGATCATCTAGTCGATCTCTGTGAACTAAAATGGTTATTACTTAAATATAATAAGATTTTAAAGAGATATAACATGAACTTTGAAGAATTTTTATTAAATGAAAGTATTAATGATAAAGGTATCTTAAAAGCTATCTTTGTTGTTGGTTTACCGGGCGCAGGAAAGTCATATACAATATCTAACTTAAAAGGTCAAATTTCACCAAAAATCGTTAATACAGATGTGGCATTAGAATTTTTGTCTAAAAAGACCAATATTCCAGCAAACTCAGAAACTTGGAAAACAGTATTTCGTGATAGTACCAAAAAAATGACATCTACAATGTTATACAATTATATTAATGGTATGTTGCCATTATTTATTGATGGTACATCAAACGACACATCTAACGTTTTAAGCCGGGCCGGTATTTTAGAAAGTCTTGGATATGATGTCGGTATGATTTTTATTGATACCGATATTGAAGTTGCGAAACAACGCGCAATTGAACGAGCCGAGAAAATCGGTCGTACCGTAGATCCATCATTCATTGATAAAGTTTATCAAGAATCAGAAGACAATAAAAATTACTTTAAATCTAAATTTGATTTCTTTAAAATTTATGAAAATAATGGTCAATCATTAGATAATGATTTAATGAATAAATTATTTAAAGAAGTGCAGTCATTCTATAATGAAGATATTATAAATCCAGTAGGAAAACGCAATTTAATTAAAATAGAAGAAGGCAAAGAAAAATATTTAGTACCTACTATATTCAATGATGAAACACTTAAGAGCAAATTAAGCACGTGGTATAAGACATAAAAAGAGGCTTTAAGCCTCTTTTCTCAAGTATTTATTTATCCATATAATATTACATTTCAATTTTAAAATAATCATAAAAGTCTCCAATTAATTTGGCGTATTAATAAAACTCCAATGAGTAATCTTTCGATTATCTCTATCATCTTTCCACTCGTATATTCGTGTTCGCCAAATATTTCTATCTTTCATGTAGTAAGATGCAAGAACCCAGGTGTTATTAGGTGGTTTTTTATCCGTAATTAGAGTCCAAGAAATCATAAAAATCTCCATAGTTTATAGAGATTTTATATTGTTATATAGTAAATTGTAAATCATTTTATTTTTACAATATATTCTCGTGAACGATATTTTTTATCATTAGTGAACCATAAAATATCTTTTACGTCGAATTCTCTTTCTAGAACAGTTGAATTCTTTTTATGTTCTTTGATTCTATCTTCATTATGGTTAATATCAGATTCAATTTCTTCGATAAAGTCATCAACTAATCCATCATGATGATAGTAATAGTGATCACTAGCAAGGCCATAAACATCATAATATTTTGGATCGTTCTTATTAATTACATAAAGATAATTATTGTAAATGACATATCCATTTTTCTTTAGTCGTTCATAAGCCTTTTTATAATCACCTTTAGATAATTTTGCCGAAATATCAAATGGAAGACCATTTATTTTTGGTCTTTGTTTGGCAAAATATTCAGCAACTTTTCTAGAATCGGTCCATGATTCTAAATGTTTACCATCTTTAATTGAATTATAATCAGCTAAATCAGGAATTCCTCGATAAAGCTTAATTTTCTTTGGAAGAACACTGGCAAATTTTTCATCAAATTTAGTTTGAATCTCTTTAAAAATTTCATCTTTATTGATATATGCTTTTTCTAAACTTCCTCCGATCCAATTAGAATGTTCCCATTCATTAATTGCTCTTCGTGCTTCAAAAGATAATTCTTCACGCACTTTTAAAGAAATTGAAGTCATTTTATCTTCAAGTAGAAACATTTTAAAGTTCATTATAAATCCTCTTTATGTTTATTTATTTGACCGAATATAAATGAGATTTAATTATATCGTATATGAAGTGACATATAAAAACGTTGAATATAAATCAAATAATGTATATACAAATATAATTTAGCGGTATATAATGATTACATCAACAAACAAACTCGATGGAGTAAACGATATGAATACATTATTAGATGCAGTTAAAGAAATCTTAGAACAAAGCAAATCTTATCAAGAAGATTTTTCCGCGGTGAGGAATCATTCGCTGATGCTCTATTAGATGCTAATGACATTCAACCAGACTAAAAAAAGACGCATATGCGTCTTTTTTGTTGTTTCAGATACTCTTATTAAATTTGATATGGATTACATTTGAATCAAATAAAAGGCGACATTTAGTTGCCTTTAGAATTATAATATCAATGAGAATAAAAAAGGATCGTAATGATCCTTTTAAATTTCGTCTTTAATTTTATGTTTTAATCTATAATAGGTATTAAGTTCAATTGCAACGCATGGACCACCAATCCATACTTCTCGTTCTTGATTATCATCTTTTGACGCATCACCAAAGAAAAAACCAATTTCATCGAACGCTTTTCTTAAAATATCTTCAACATCACCATCTTTAAAATAAGACTTTAATGTTTTTGATGATGTATGAGCTAATCCATTTGGTGCGATATAATCATCACTAATTACGCGTTTAATATCATTAATTAATTTATCATAATCTAATGAATTAATACTACCAACATTTGACAACAGTTCATTAAAATCTAAAAGCTCAATAGGTCTAGTACCAAGATTTAATTTACAGTGCCATATATCGAATTTTGATAAATATCCAATCACGGTATCATCATATGGGAATATAACAAACTGTTGGTCGCCAAAGTGCTCGATATGATTATAATTTGCTTGATTAGCACATATAATAGATTTTGTTCTTAATGGTAGATTAGCACCTTTTTCTTGGATAAATTTATCCATTAATGTATTATAATAGTTACCGGATTCTTTATATGTAGTTGACAATCTACTACCTTTATCGCCTTGAAAAATATAAAATTGGGACGCTTGTTTTTTCATACCACGATAAAATGGATCTTTTACTTTACTACAATGTTCTTTAATAAGTCCAAGCGCTTTTTCTTCTGTGATGGCCGTCTTATATTGCCCGTTAGAAATGCTACTTTCTAATAAAAATGCGGCAAATTTCATTTTTTCTCTCTATGTTTTATATATATTTAAATCTTGTATATAATTAAAGTTCGCGTAATTTTGGTAGGTATCATATGAACAACATGAAACAAGTATTAGATATTTACAACAAAAATACTCTAAGAGAAATTGGACATAACTCAACTCAAATGTTAAATAATCGATTGTACAATTATTGATCATACAAATCAACTAACTATTTACATTACAATCAATACATTATATAATTACTTCATAAATTAATAACTAAATCATTATATGAATAGTTATAAAGATTAATTTATTTAGACGGCCTTTAGCATATTGGTAGATGCGTCGGACTCATAATCCGTTGACGATGGTTCGATTCCATCAAGGCTGATAAATCCAAAATGGGAGTAGCTAATTAATTAGCTACT
>JACCDN010590005.1_pt1 | contig 18970 bp, 14 predicted proteins | sample 7441691 | NCBI WGS metagenome assembly JACCDN01 (sample SAMN15323439, study PRJNA562643) | freshwater metagenome | isolation source: river surface water | place: USA:Blue River Watershed | collected 2017-08-16 | reverse complement strand
GCCGCTGCTCAAGCTGTTGGCGAAAAGCTGAACGGTCTGGTCATCGAAATCGCCCGTAAGGCGGGTGTTGACGGTCGTCTGTTCGGTTCGGTTACCAACTTCGACATCGCTGAAGCCCTCGAAGCCAAGGGCTTCAAGGTCGTCAAGTCGGACGTTCGTATGCCGACTGGCCCGCTCAAGACCATCGGCGAATTCCCGCTGGAAGTTGGTCTGCACACCGATGTGGTTGTTGGCATCGTTGTAACGATCGCAGCTGCCCAGTAATTCGGAATTTCCGGATCAAGAAAGCCCGGCCTTGTGCCGGGCTTTCTGCTTTTTGCCGGTATCATTACGCGTTATGAATTCAGAATTTTCTCGTCCGCCGCGCAAAGGCAACTTTGGTAATCAGCCCAAGTCCATTGACCCGGCCATTGCCCAGTTGCGCGTACCGCCGCACTCGATTGAAGCCGAACAGTCCGTGCTCGGAGGCTTGCTGCTGGACAACGAATCTCTGGATCGCATTACCGACCTGCTGACCGAAGCCGACTTCTATCGCAGCGAACACAAACTCATTTTCCAGCAGATCACGCGACTGCTGGAGCGCGCCAAACCCGCCGACGTGGTGACCGTTTCAGAAGCCATTGAACAGGCTGGCCTAACGGACGAAACTGGTGGTCTAGCCTACCTGGGCGAACTGGCGGCCAACACGCCGTCTGCCGCTAATATCCGCCGCTATGCAGAAATTGTGCGTGAGCGTGCCGTGCTGCGTCACCTGGTCGTGGCTGGCGATGAAATCGCCACCGATGCCCTCAACCCGCTCGGCCGCGACGCCAAAGAACTGCTCGACACGGCCGAACAGAAAGTCTTTGCCATCGCCGAAATGGGCGCGCGCAACCAGCAGGGCTTTGTGCACATCAACCCGCTGCTCACGCAGGTGGTCGAGCGCATTCAGGAGCTGCACGACCGCGAGAACCCTTCGGAAATCACCGGCGTCCCCACCGGCTTTACCGACCTCGACCGCATGACCTCCGGGCTGCAACCCGGTGACCTTATTATCGTTGCCGGTCGTCCTAGTATGGGTAAAGCCCAGCCGCTGGATGCCCAGGTGCGCACCCGCACCGGCTGGAAGCGCATGGGGGATCTTCAGGTCGGCGATGCTCTCGCCTCCGTCGATGGCCTGCCATCCATGGTCACCGGTATTTACCCGCAAGGCGTGCGCCAGGTCTATAAAGTGACCTTCTCTGATGGTCGCAGCACCGAATGCTGTGCCGAGCACCTCTGGTCTGTGCACTATCGCAGCTGGGATGCGCCGCGCGTCCTCAATACAGAAAAGCTCATCGGCCTGTTGAGCAAGAAGCGCTATCAGAACCGGCTATGGATTGATCAGCACACGGGTGACTTCGGTCACCACGACGAGCTCCCGATGGATGCCTGGTTGCTTGGCGCCCTGTTGGGTGATGGCTCGTTGAGCGGCAGCGCCTTGCGTTTCTCCACCGCCTCGGCAGAAATGCTGCAACGGATCCAGACCTCATTGCCAGCAGCCATGACGGTTACGCATGCCGGCAATTACGATTACCGCATCGTGCGCGAAGACCGTGGCCATACGCCCGGTATGGCAGGCGCGCAGCCGAACGAAATCAAGGAAGCGCTCATTGGTCTCGGCCTCTGGGGCAAAGACAGCGCCAGCAAATTTATTCCGCGCCAGTACCTGGAAGCCAACCGCGATGTGCGTTTGAACGTACTGCGTGGCCTGCTTGATACCGATGGTTGGGTCGAAAAGTGGGGTAGTGTGCGCTTATCCACTGCCAGTGAACAGATGGCCAACGATGTGGCTGAGCTTGTCCGCTCATTGGGCGGCTGGTGCAGCATCACCAACAAGCAGCCACATTTCACGAACAAAGAGGGCGTACGTACGCCTGGTAAGCTGGCGTGGGTGTGCCATATCAATCACCCGCAGCCGCGCAGCTTGTTCCTGCTTTCAGAGAAGGTCACCCGTCTGCCCGAAGCCTGGACGCGTGAGAAGCGCCCCAACTTCGTCAGCATTGAACCGGTGCGCCAGGTGGCATGCCAGTGTATTTCGGTCAGTCACCCGACCCGTCTGTACGTCACCGACCAGGATATCGTCACCCACAACACCGCCTTTGCTTTGAACATTGCCGAATATGTGGCGGTGGACGTTGGTTTGCCGGTCGCTGTGTTCTCCATGGAAATGGGCGGCACGCAGCTCGCCATGCGTATGCTGGCCTCCATCGGCCGTCTAGATTCGCACCGCGTGCGTACCGGCCGCCTGACTGACGATGAATGGTCACGTCTCACCTATGCACTGGGTAAGTTGCATGAAGCCCCCATGCACATCGATGAAACCGGTGGCATGAACCCCACCGACTTGCGTGGGCGTGCCCGCCGTCTTAAGCGTCAGGTGGGTAAGCTCGGCCTCATCGTCATCGACTATATCCAGCTCATGGGCTCCACGCGCCAGAACGAAAACCGCGCGACGGAAGTGTCGGAAATCTCCCGTTCACTCAAAGCCCTGGCTCGCGAGCTGGAGGTGCCTATCATCGCCTTGTCGCAGCTCTCCCGTAAGGTGGAGGAGCGTACCGATAAGCGCCCCATGATGAGTGACTTGCGGGAATCCGGCGCCATTGAACAGGATGCCGACGTGATTCTCATGATGTATCGCGAGGATTACTACAAGCCCGATACGCCCGATAAAGGCATGGCCGAAGTCATTATCGGCAAGCAGCGTAACGGCCCGACCGGCACCGTGAGCCTGGCCTTCCTCGGCGAATACACGCGCTTCGAGAACCTGGCGCGGGGTTAAGTCGTTAGGGAGCTTTAGGGCTGACACCATATAGAAATCCCTACCGTTCCCTACAGACTGCTGCAAAGCGACGCCGAGTTTGTTAGGCTTCGGCCATGCGCCGCCTGATGTTCTTTCTTTTAGCAATGGTCCTATTTGTTCTGGGCCAGCAGGTGACGTATGCGCAGGATGGCCAGAACTATATCCTCAGCCAGTCGTTTTATTCGGATAAAACCAATGCGTTGACCTATGACGAAGCACAGTCTGCAGCATTTACACCCTATCAGGGGTTGATGACAGGGGGGTTTAGCAAAGGCGCTTACTGGATCAAGCTGGATATTCGAGCGCACACGCAGGACCTGGTGTTAAAAATACGGCCCGCGTACACGAATGAGGTTGCGCTCTACGATTCGGCATTTCCGGATAAGCCACGAGTAACGGGGAGTGCTTATCCGCTGGACAACGCCGATGTCGAGGCGATCAGCCTGAATTTTCTACTGCCACCCAGCAGCGAGGATCGTGCGGTCTATCTGCGGGTGAAATCGGTGAGCAGTTATATCCTTTATGTCGAGGTTACGCCCCTGTCTGCCTTCAAGCGTGCAGAGCGTACAGAGAATCTGGCCTATGCCGGGTATGTGATGCTCACACTGATTCTGGCGATATGGTTGTTCGTGACCTGGCTGACGAATCGTGAGCGCGTTATCGGGGCCTTTACCGTGCAGCAGTTTATGGCCGTGATGCACGGATTTATCAAGGTAGGGTTTGCGCGTGCGTTTCTGGATCGCTATATCAGTGACCCAGCGATCGACGTTGTTTCTAATATGGTCGTTGTGATCTATCCGTTGATCGGCCTGATGGCCAACAAGCTGCTCTTGCAGGAATACGGCCTGAAGCGGCCTTTTCGGCTTGTATTCAATGCACTGATGGGCTGCTCGTTGCTCATTATAGGTTTATTTCTCAGCGGCAACGTGGTGACGGCGCTCAACCTGAATGTGCTGCTGGTGTTGATATTAATGATCTATTTTCTGATTTGTGCGCTTTGGGGGACGGATAAAGCACTTGCCACCGAGGTGGCAAATGCCCTGCAGTTGAAAGTTCTCCAGTTATTTTATGGCTTCAATCTGCTCGTCTGGTTACTGGTGTTGTTGCCCTTGTTGGGCATTGTTTCTACAGGCGAGCTCGCTCTGCACGCATTGTTTGTCTACAACGTGATGAGTTCGCTGGTCTTCTTTATCCTATTGCAATACCGTGCGCGGTGGCTGCTACGCCATGAAGTTGCAAGAGCATCAACACTGAAAGCGGAAGCCGATCAAGAGCGTCAGCGCAGAGAAGAACAGAGTATGCTGATGGCAATGCTATCCCATGAGATTAAAACGCCGCTGTCGATATTGAAGTTGGTCATGGATGAAAAAGTGTCGGGCTCCGACCTCGAGGGTCATGCCAACCGAGCAGTTGGTAATATCAATTTCATTGTCAATCGTTGCCTGCAACTGGGTAAGCTGGATGCCAAAGCGATACAACTTAATCTGACGACCTTTCAGGTTGAAGCGTTTTTGATGGAGTTGTTGCACGATTCCCAAGATTTCAGCCGTGTACAGGTCAGTGCCTCTAAGACGTTAGATGTCCATGCGGATAAAGAAATTTTGCGCGTCGTAGTCAGCAATTTGATTGAAAACGCTTTGAAGTACGGTGATAAGGCACAGTCTGTTGAGGTGCAAGTTTTCGACGTGTCAGAGGATGGTATTCATGGTTTGCGTTTCAATGTATGCAATGCTATCGGCGTTTTAGGTGCCCCAGATGCCGATCAGGTGTTCAAGAAATACTACAGAAATACCCAAGCGACTAAAGTGCCAGGCTCTGGACTAGGACTCTTTCTGGTGCATGAACTAGTGGGAGTGATGGGTGGCAAAGTGACGTATCAGCCCGAAGACGATAAGGTGCTTTTCAGCGTATGGATACCGGTTTAAAAATTGCTCTCGTTGAAGATAACGATGATTTACGGGATCTGCTCTACCGGGATATCTCAAGGGCAGGCTATGCCGTACAAAGCGCGGGGTGTGCCGATGATCTCGATGATCTTGCAGCATCAACGTCATTTGATGTGATTGTCCTCGATATCAATCTCCCTGGTGAGAATGGGCTAGAAATCGCACGGCGTTATAAACAAGCGAACCCGGATATTTACATTGTCATGTTGACGGCTCGCGTCGATACCGAAGATAAGATAGCCGGCTATCAGTCTGGTGCTGATATTTATCTGACTAAGCCGGTGTCGAGCGCAGAGTTAATGGCAGCTATTGGTAGCGTTAGCCGTAGGCTTCTCACGTCATCTTTGAGCGAAGATCTTGTACTCGACATGAGGCAAATGAAACTGACTGGTCAGGGTGCAGTGGAACTGAATCGGCAAGAAATTGTCGTTCTCAAAGCGTTAAGTGAGTCAGCAAACGGGAATTTGCCATACTACCGGTTGCTTGAGCTTTGCGGAGAAGAGGTGAATGCAACCTCCAAGTCAACACTAGAGGTTCGTATTGTTCGTTTGCGCAAGAAGTTGGCAGAAGTGGGTGCCGAAGGCAAAACAATTAGCGCGATACGGGGCGAAGGCTATCAATTGTTGCGACGAATCAAAATTAAATAGCTGCTTTGTCGTTACGTAGGGTTCGGTAGGAAAAGCCCGGTGTGCTTTGAGACAGTACTGATTCTGTTGATAAATTAGTATTGTCGAGCGCCAAGTGAGATTTTTTGCTAATCATCTTAATTATAGACGTACCGGACTATTGCTCTGTCTTTTATGGCCGGTAGGGGTTGTCTACGCAGATGGTGCCAATCCAATCCCTGTGGTCACTGACGAGTTCCGGTTTGCGATTACCCCCTATGTTTGGGCTGCGGGCATTTCTGGCAACGTTGACTATGAGAATGTTCAACGCGTTCACTCTCATCTAAGCAGCGATAAGGTATTGAGCAATCTCTCTACGGGCGCCATGCTGGACGGTGAAATTCACTATGGTCGATGGGGACTGTTCGGGAATGGTGTATTTGCTAAGCTGAACAACGCCGGCTCTGTTTCAAGAATAAAAGATGGCATGGCGCTCGATGTCAATTCGAACTCCGACGCATGGTTGGGCATCTATACGGTGGCAGGAACTTATACTGCCTACGCGAGTAAATCTGTGTATTTGGATGTGCTGGCCGGCGCACGTTTTCTTAACCTGAATGCCAAAGTTCAGTTGGATGCATCGGTTGAGAATACCCCTTATCAAGGTGATAAGACGTTGTATTCCTCTGTAAGCGCATCGGATGCAATTGCCGGTGTTAAGGGTCGGTTACGTCTTGGAGAAACTAGCTGGTATGTGCCTTTTTATCTGGATGCCGGTGGTGGGAGCTCAACGGCAAAGCTAACAACCCAGCAGGCATTGGGCATTGGTTATGCCTTTAATGCAATTGACCTGGCGCTGTATTACAACAACATCTACTACAGCCTTAGCAACGGCAACGTGTCGTCATACATCAATATGAGCGGCCCTGCTTTGGCAGCGACATTCAGGTTTTAATTCTGGCGGCTAATTTTAGATCACCATATATGTGCTTACAGTGATTCAATAAATGATCCTGAAGAAAAGTATCTCTCTCTGTGCCACGCGTTTTGCGCCGATGGTTCTGTTGCTTGCAATCTTTGCAAACCCAGTGCATGCAGATCAAGACGACACGATGACTAAAACGGCTAAACATGCTCAAGACATCCAGTCCAAACTCATACCTGCAGTTCAGATCCCACTTTCTTATAACTACAACCAGAATACACAGCCGAACCAAGGGTTGACGCAAGCACAGTTTCAATTGACGCCGATCATACCGGTCATATTTGATGGGTCTACGGGTTTCGTGCTTAATCCGATGTTTATCGACAACATTAATATTCAAAATCAGAGCACAACCAATCAGGCAACACCGCTTCAACTTGCGTCGTACATTGTTCATAAAACCGACACGACCATTTATGGTGTCGGCCCTTTTGTGCAAATGCCCACAGCTAATAAGAGCTCGGGCTCTCAACAAACAGGGCTGGGTGTGTCGTATGGTTTTTTATATCGACCAAAGCACTGGGTTATTGGAGCCACAGGGTACCAAGCATGGGGCGTTGGAGGAGATACGTCTTACGGCACGGCCAATGTGTATTACTTAAACCCGCAAATATCTTTTACCACTGACAATGCCTGGACTTATAACCTACAAAGCTGGCTCAATGGTAATCCCACGTCAGGCCAAAGTAACAACACGAATCAGTTGATATTAAGCGCGGGAAAAACCATGAATCTTGGTAAAACCACTGTTCAGTGGATGATCGGTCCTGCCTACATGGTGACCAATACGCCAACCAGTCCACAGGGGTGGGGCGGGTACGCAAGTCTGACTATCGCCTTTATGGAATAGCATGCCCAATTCAATCACCGGCATTCGTTTTGGCTGCATATTGCTTGCCGCAGGTACCGGATCGAGAATGATCGGTCTGGACAAACTCCTATTGGAAATCAATAGTCAGCCCTTGCTTGAAAAAAATTACTATCTCTACAGAGACCTGTCATTAGATCCGGTTGTAGTAACAGGTTTTGCTCAAGAGCGCGTGAGGCTGCTGCTCGAGAAGTATCACCCACGTCTGATTTATAACCATACGTTTTTAGAAGGCCAGCATACATCGGTATTAGCAGGGCTTGCCGCACTAGATGGCAGCTATGACGCGATCATCATCGCGCTTGCCGATATGCCTTTGCTATCTGAAGTCGATATCCGGAATCTGATGGCAGCTTACGTCACGAAGCCAGATCACTGTGCCGCTGTTGTTCCTTGTTGTGATGCCAAGCGTGGCAACCCGGTGATTATTGATGCAGCGCTTGTTCCTGCCATCCTGCGACAGGGTACCGGCGTTCGGTCTTACTTAGACCAAAATCCGGATGATATTCATTGGTATTGCAGTGATTCATCCGGTTATTACGTTGACCTGGACACCGCTGACGATCTCGAAACCCTTGATGAGATCTATGGTGTCCGTGTTGATTGGAATAGCCATGGATAACATGGATTACAACGTCCTGATGCGAGCCCGCGAATGGCTTGCCATCGGCAGCCAGATCTATCTGGTCACCGTTTTGCGCACATGGGGCTCTGCCCCAAGACCTGTGGGTTCGCATGCCGTCATCAGAGACGATGGTGCGATCCTGGGCTCTGTTTCTGGCGGATGCATTGAGGATGACCTAGTTCGTAGAATTTGCACATCGACCTCGTTTCAAAAAACCGAACTTGTGACATACGGCGTAGATCAGCCAGAGGCGCGCCGCTGGGGTTTGCCCTGCGGCGGAAAACTAGAACTGGTTGTTGAACCCATTAAATGCGTGGATTGGGTTGATTCACTCCTCGCCGATATGCGTAGCGGAAAACAGGTCGGCAGAATCCTAAACGTACAAACTGGTGAGGCGATGCTTGGTGGTGTTGTCTCGCAAGAAGGCTTTCATTTTGACGGCACATGGGTGACTAAATGGTATGGCCCACAGTGGCGGCTGCTCATCATCGGAGCTGGACAGCTTAGCGAAGCGCTTGCGCCAATTGCCCGGCTGCTTGATTTCGAAGTTTACATATGTGATCCAAGAACAGAGTATCGATCATCTTGGACTGATGACTTTGTGAAGTTTCTGGATGGTATGCCGGATGATGCCATCGTTGATTTCAAACCCAATATGCACACAGCCATCGTCGCACTATCTCATGACCCTAAATTGGATGATATGGCGCTACTAGAGGCGCTTAAATCAGATGCATTCTATGTGGGTGCGCTTGGTTCCAGAGCCAACAATAAGAATCGTCGAGAACGGCTGGCACTTTTTGATCTATCAGAAGAAGAAATTGCGCGTCTGTACGGGCCCATTGGTTTGTATATCGGCAGCAGAACGCCAGGTGAGATTGCTGTGTCGATCGCTGCAGAAATGGTATCGGTGAGAAATGGCATAAAGCGCCGAGCCAGGGGCTTGGATTAACACTCAGGGTGATTGGTTATGGCTATCAATATTAAGAAGGAGACTTTACGTGATTGAATTTAATCTAAACGGCAAGAACGTCACGGTTGATGCTGATCCCGATACGCCATTGCTTTGGGTCCTGCGAGAGCACCTCAACCTGACGGGTACCAAATTCGGTTGTGGTCTCGGTTTGTGTGGCGCCTGTACGGTACTTTTCGAAGGCGAGCCGTTACGTAGCTGTTCATTCCCTGCTGTAGCCGCGATAGGAAAGCATGTCGTTACCATCGAGGGCCTCGAGCAGGATGGTGTTTTATCAAAAGTCCAACAGGCATGGATCGATAATCAGGTGCCTCAATGCGGCTATTGTCAGTCCGGCATGATTATGGCGGCCACGGCTTTGATACGAGATATCCCAAAACCAACGGACGATGATATCAATTCCGCCATGTCGAATATTTGTCGTTGCGGCACATTCCAGCAGATCCGTGCAGCGATTCACGCAGCTACCAAGGAGTAAACGATGTCCGCTGAAATCAACCTGTCTCGCAGAAAGTTTCTCATCAGGTCCACGGCAATTGGCGCAGGCCTGATGATTGGATTTGAGCTTCCAGCAGTTGCCGGAACGCCAATTGATCCTAGTGCACCCTTGGCCACTCCGGAAATTGGCGTATGGGTTGTTGTTAAGCCTAGTGATGACATCGTTGTTCGTATCGTCAAATCTGAAATGGGCCAGGGAACGATCACTGGGCTATGCCAGTTAGTCGCCGAGGAGCTTGAGTGCGACTGGCAAAAGGTGTCGTATGAATACCCCACGCCAGGCGAAAACCTTCTCCGCGGTAAGGTATGGGGCAGTTTCAAAACCGGTGCTAGCGGTGGCATCCGTGCGTCAGAGCAGTATGTTCGTAAAGGTGGTGCGGCAGCTAGAATGATGCTGATTCAGGCGGCGGCAAATCAATGGGGCGTGCCTGCCACCGAATGTCGTGCACAAAACAGCGTGATCACGCACCAACCTACGGGCCGAACAACCACTTATGGAAAAGTATGCGATGACGCCGCAAAATTACCGGTGCCATCCGACATTATTTTAAAAGACCCAAAGGAATGGAAGCTCATCGGCAAGCCCATGCATCGGATTGACGATATGCCGGCTAAGGTTTCGGGTAAGCAGGTATACGGAATTGATCTAAACCTGCCGGGCATGCTGAACGCGACAATCAAAGCGTGCCCTGTGTTTGGCGGGAAGCTTAAAAGCTTCGATGCTACTAATGCAATGCGTATTAGGGGTGTCAAAAAGGTCGTAGCGGTTGGCGATAATGCGCTGGCTGTGATTGCCGATACATTCTGGCACGCAAAAACAGGCATAGATCAGGTCGGTATTGTTTGGGATTACGGGCCTAATTCCAAGGAAAACAGTGCCTCAATCAAAGCCAAGCTAGAGGAAGGCCTTGGTGGCCAAAATGCATTCCCCGGTAATACAAGTGGCGACATCAATGCAGCTCTTTCCAAAGCAGCGAATACGATCGAGTCGATCTATTCTTTTCCATTTCTGTGCCAAGCGCCACTTGAGCCCATGAACGCAACCGCAAAATGGACGCCCGGAAAATGTGAAGCCTGGGTTCCTACGCAAGATGCGGAAGCCTCAATGGCTGCGGTTATCGCAGCATCTGGATTACCGGCTGAGAAATGTGATGTTTATAAAATTAACATCGGTGGTGGGTTCGGTCGTCGTGGCGCACATCAGGATTTCACGACGCAGGCTGTCTTGATTGCCAAGCAAATGCCCGGTGTGCCCATTAAGTTGTTATGGACTCGAGAAGAGGACATGAAGCATAGTCACTATCACCCTGTCATGATGGGTAAACTCACAGGTGCATTTGACCGTAATAAGAATCTTCTGGGTGTGCGTATCCGCTTGTCTGGCCAATCGATTCTGGCCGCGATCAATCCATCACTTGTTGCGGCGAACAATGGATTAGACCCGGAAGTCTTTCAGGGACTGGATGCAGATGGCCAGCACAGCATGATGTACGATTTCCCGAGTCTTCACATTGATTACGCCATGCGCAATACCCATGTGCCTCCCGGGAACTGGCGCGGCGTCAACGTCAATCAGAATGGTGTCTTTCTGGAATCATTCATGGATGAGCTGGCTGAATATGCGGGCAAAGATCCGCTGGCATTTCGTCTGGAATATATGGCGAAACAGCCGAGAGCAGTGGCTGTGCTCAATGCGGTTGCTAATCGTATCGGCTGGGATAAACCAGCGACCGATGGTTCGTATCGGGGGATTGCCCAGATGCATTGCTATGGGAGTTATGCCGCCGCGGCGTGCGAGCTGACTGTCGACGATAACTTCAACGTTAAAATACATCGAATTGTTGCTGCTATTGATCCGGGGCACGTCGTTAATCCTGCTCAGGTCGAGCGTCAGACATCCGGTGCATTAATGTTCGGATTATCAGCGCTCTTCGAAGAAGAAATTACTATTCAAGATGGCCGTGTGGTTCAAATGAGCTTCAACGACTACGACTCGATTCGTATGTCTCAAATGCCACCCGTAGAGACAATCATCATTCAAGGCGGCGGTGATGCATGGGGTGGCGTTGGCGAGCCCGCCATTGCCGTTGGTTCACCCGCTGTTCTGAATGCGATTTATCGAGCTACAGGTAAACGTATTAGGACAGTTCCATTGAAAAATAGCGGGATAACACTCGTCTGATTCTGGAAGCCCCCATTACACGTCCATGTTTTCACTTTCACCGGGCCATTTGGGGGCTGGCCAGTTTTTGACCACGCTGATAGCTCTTAACGACATCGTGAGGCATACGGTGGCGATGATACCTAGATAAGGATCAATGTATGTGCTGACGCCCCAGTAGCAAACAGCACCTGCGGTTAATGCGCTGGCAAACCAATGTGCTTGACTGACGATCGCAGGGCGATGACGCGTCAGAATGTCTAGAATCGTTCCGCCGATGCATGCAGTGAAAACACCGCAAAGGAGGACAGAAAAGAAAGGGAATCCGTGAACCAAAGCTTTCTGCGCCCCAATGCTGATTAATAAGCCGAGGGCTATCCCATCGATAATGAGATTGGGTATTTCCTGAGTAACTAGTTTGTAAAAGAAACTCGCACCAAATATTGCCGCTACAAACGAGGCCGGGGCAAATGGCGCTTGAGAAATTGTGATGGGTGGCATGCCCAGCAAGAGATCACGAAAGATGCCACCCCCTAATCCGACAATGAGGCCGGCTAGAAGCGTTCCAACGACAGGCACGTTTCGGCTACGGGCAACAGCAGCCCCATAAGCCGAAACCGTCATGATAGTAATTATTTCAACCCAAACAGGCAGTGAAGGAATGTTCTCTAGTGCGTGTGGTTGAAGGATCATCACAATCCTATGTTAGTGAGGTCCTTAATACAAACGATCACTTGTAAAACAGGCTAAAGACATCTGCTCCCGCCTTATCGATATCGTAAGACGAGACGGATTTAACTTGGTTTACATCCTTAAGCTTATTGATATCAATCACCGACCAATTGAGTGCGTTGACGCTCCGTACGTAAAACAGATTCCTCGACAGATCATTCATAACTGTCCAAGCGGTTATTTCACTAGATGTTTTTTTGCTGCGAGGGCCATCGCCCATACCGCCAGCGCCATCAACAGTCAGATCATAGGGCCGGTCAAAGTTGTTCATAACATGACCGAGCGTGACGATAGCCTCGTCAGGGGTTTTTGCTTTGCGAACATAGTTGGCATAGAACGCTGCTTTGACGAATCTACCTTGGGATGTTTGCGCCGATGGCAATCCGGTCAGCGCAATCCCCGCGTCTCTCGTTGCAAGCGCTAACGTACCTAACTGCCCCGTGTTTTTATCGACATTCGAAAACGTATAGTTGTTGAGGTTTTCTAAATGCCAGGGATGCTCAGGGGTGTTGGTCAGCACATTCACCGGGTTGTCGTAAACGTTCTTTCTACCATGGGTAAATTCAACAACTAACGCACCGCCACTCTTGTCGTAAATTGCATAGTGCAGCGGGGTAATCGCATTGTCTAGAATAGGAATCTGCGGCAACCAGAACTCTGTGTCGTCACTCAGCATAGCGGCTTTAACTTCAGCCACACTTTTGAAGTTGCCGAGAACCCAAGCGCCAAAGTCGGCGGCAGAAAGTATTTTCTCTGGGTTGTTACCCGTAGGAGGTGAGCTGGACCCATTAAATTCGTTTGCCGAAAAAGTCACCCCTTGATCATTGGCGCCTTCGACAATGAGAGGCTGTCGAGCATTGGGTACCGCAGGGATCGACATCGACAAAATAGCGTATTTCGTTTCGAAGGTTTTACCCTGGGCGCCTCCTGGCGTGGCAGAAGCAATCTTGCTCCCCACCGGGAAGTAAGTCATCGAGGTGGGGAGTAACGAAGAAAATTCTAACGTTCTGCCATGGTAAGCATGACCTTTCACGTCCTGAACCAGGAGTGATGTGCAGGCAATCGCATTGCTTATGGGTGAAAGCATCAGAGATGCGGCTGAAAATAAACTAACAGCAGTTTTGTTGATCATGGTCATAGTCCGAGGTGAGCAAAAGCTCGAGATATTTCTAATCAATGCATCGATACCTTTGGGCTTAAAAGGCGATGAACTCGTTAGTACTGCCCTTTACACACAATGGGACTGGTCGAATTTTTCTGCCACTCCTTGAAGCACGCACTTTTCTGGTCAAGCGTTAACGGCATGGCTTGATCCCAGCGGCGCTCCTGGATCTTTTGAGTCTGATTTGTCCAAAGCTTAATGTTTTGATTGGTGGCAAAGGTCACCAAGAACGCAGTTTCCTTATCACGTGAGGCAATCATCGGCGGGTAGTAGCCTTCTTCCGGTACCAGTGAATACAGGGCACTCTGACCAACGTCGTTATGCTCACCTGACACATAGTTGGCCACCAGGGTATGTGCTTGTGAATACTTGGCCATGTTGTACCAGATGTACATCCCTTTGTTGGAGGCGTCTGGCACCAATCCCTTAGGAATATTTACATCTCCACCGTATTCCTTCTGGTTGTAAGCAACAGGGACTAACAGTATGTTGGCACGATTGATCTCGTGGATTTCAGTAATTTCCGGAATGCGAACTTCGTCATTCAATACGATGGCTACACGGCCCATTTCCGTATTGAAGATGGGTAATGTGTCGCCTGCTGTGGCCCATGTCTGCTCAACGTCGTTAAGGTGAGACTTCCGGTACAAACCGATCTGTTTGCCTAGAGGGTCAAAGAGTATGGCTGTTTCATAATATTTGCCATCGGCAGATTCCGGCATGCTGAAAAGCAGATGTGTCATGTATTTTTTGGCAAGATTAGCTGCCGCTGTATAGCTCTTGCCATTTAATGGTTCTGCCAGTTTCGCGACATTATCTTTTGTGACAATGACGTTGCCGATAAACGAATTAAATGGCAAGACAGCCAGTGTCGTCGTCTGGTTCTGTGCAGACATGACTCGATCAATAGATTTGCTGTTGTAATCAACATCGCCACTCTTCGGCTCGTATTGAACCAACATAGCTGTAACCTGAGCTGGTTTCAGGTTGGCATTGTCATCATGCGTTGGCCGGAACATGTTGTAGTCCCGATAGAGTTCAGGTCGTCGATGCTTGAGCCAATACTCGCGCTGGGGGTTGGGCTTGCTGGTATCGATTGTGGCGTAGATGATTTGGGGGGGCTTGCGATCCGCCCATGAAGTGACAACCGCAGAAGCCAACGGTTTGCCGTTGCTATCCCAAATTGTAGAGCCACCCGGAAGCACATCATCTATAACGCCGGGGACTAGGGAAACTGCATCACTGTCATCAGTTCCAATCGTATTCATTCCTATCCAACCAGGCAAAGTTGCCATAGATCCAATCGTTGTGTGATTGGCGATACTGCTTTGGTCAGACTTTTCTGTGTACGCTGCGGATGTAGGGTATACCAGGATCTCAGCACCTCTCAGCGCAGGAATCAGCAACGATTGCAGCTGTGAGTCGTCATAACAAATCAAAATGGCAATTTTGCCTAGAGGCGTATCGAAGACCGGGAAACCCAAGTTCCCAGGTGTCAATATTGTCGTGTCGAGGTCAATCGAAAGCTGATTTTTTCTATATTTCCCAATATACCCATTGGGGCCGACTAAAGTTGCGGCATTGTAAATTGCCCCTGTTTCTGGGTCTCGCTCGATACCGCCATATGCGATGTAGGTGTTGTATTTTTTCGTAATCTTTTCAAAGGCTGCGGTTGCTACACCGGGTATGGTGTCTGAGTTTGCCATGGCCCCTTGCAGTGACACTATGGGAAGGTATCCAGATGTTGAATACTCTGGAAATACGATCAACTTAGCCCCGTTTTTGGCAGCTTCGATTGCGTACGCTGACATGTTTGGGATGTTGTAAGCCATGTCCTTGGCGCGGTACTGTACTGCAGCCACTTTCACTTCAATTGAATGTGCCTGGGCCATCAAAGCACCCGTAACTAATGCGGCGCATAGTTTTTTCATCTGAAATTGCCTCATGTTTAATCTGAACCGTTTCAGTTGATGAATGGAATAACCATGCCTTGTTTCGGTTGCGACAAAAGACGATTTGCCGCATCTTGAGAGATTCCCGTCGTGCCGCGAATAATGTCCGAGTTAAATTCCTGCGAACCGCTTAACAGGGTGATTTCTCCCACTTCGTCCAGATTATTGAAGGCTTCATAGACCTCCAGGTCGCTCTTTCCAACGTTGATATAGCCGTTAAACATGCCGACCGGTATGGAGATCAGGTCACCACGGCGTACAAGTCGGTGATACACCACGCCTTCGTCATCCATCATCGTGAAATATCCCACGCCGTTATTCACATACAGCAGCACATCGCCAGAAAGATACCAATGCGGTACCCGCATGGCGCCGGGTTTGAGAACCGTCTTTTGCAGGGCAGTCTTGCCGAGGTTCTTGTTCGTCTCTTTATCCAGACGAACAATGCTGCCATTCTGTGAATCGACCATCGGTTTGATGGTATTCAGATCACTCTTGTAGCCGCGCGGGTCATTTTCTGGTTCGGGCTTGATCTTCTGTTCAAACTCGCTCAACTTGTTAAAGGTGGTCTTTTTAATGTGGCTGATGTCTGCAACGCTCAGCCCTACTGATTTCGCGAGCACCTCATCTGACAAAGAGGACCAGGCTGTCACAAAGTCGCGATCCGCTGTAACGGGTTGGTCATAAACAACAATAAATTTGAGTTGGTCTGTGCCCACGTTTTCCAGGGAGTGCAGTTTGCCCTTGGGTATAAACCAAGTCTGACCTGGTTCTACGTAGTAAATTGAGGGCTGATCGTTCTTTTCCCATATTTCAACACGCATGCGACCGCTGGTGACCGTGCCGACTTCATTGCCATTCGCATGCCAATGCGGCACGCGCATAGCGCTGGGTAGCAACTCGTAATAAAACACCTGGCCGAAGGTGTTTTGTTTGATTTGTTTTGCGTTTTCAGAGACACGGACACCTGCGCTGTTCTTTTGCGTTTGTCCCTGGGTAAAGATGTTCATTCGATAAGGAAATGGGCCACTGAGTGCGCTGCCTTCCTTCTCAAGAAACGCTCTGATTTGAGGATTGTCTGATAATTGATCATTGCCCTGGTAAGAAGCTGATAGATCCTTATACAAGGGGGCGGATAGTGCGCTTGTGCTTGTAACAAGCAGTGTTAGACAGGCGGCGATTGTTGTCAGGTGTGTTTTCATATGAGGGTCTCTGTTAGATGATTCTTTATGTTTTGGGTAGGTACTATGGCTGTTCACTGGCTACAAACACCGGTTGGCCATTCAGCCATGTTTCCCGAACACGGATCTGTGAGATCTTTTCAGGCGAGGTGGTACGCGGATTCTGATCAAGGATGACGAGATCAGCCCACTTTCCGGGTTCCAGGCTGCCGACTTTGTCGTCCATGAACATTGCATAAGCGGCATCTAGCGTTACAGCTTTAATGGCGCGATCCACCGCGATACGTTGCTGCTTGCCCAGCACTTTGCGCGGTGGCGTTTGCCAGAGGCGGGAAGCGCCGGTGGCTATGTACTGCAGCGGCCCATAAGGTGATACTGGCGAATCACTATTGAAAGAGAAACGTACGCCACGCTTGGTCAGTGAACCGCTTGGATCTATGCGGTCAGCGCGTTCATGGCCAAGCATGTGGTCATGAAAAATCTCGCCCCAGAAACCCACATGGCCAATCGTCATGCTGGGAGTTACGCCCAGCTTTTGTACTAGAGCGATCTCCTGGTCTGTGGCAACGGTAAAGTGCTCAATCCGTAAACGACGCTTTGCGGGAAGCTGCTCTTTAGACAGCAAGCGTCCATAAACACCCAGAGACTGGTCGATGGCACGGTCACCATTGGCATGGATCGAGATCTGCCAACCCTTGTCAAAGTATGGTTTGGCGGTGCTGTATAGCTGCTCGTTTTCCCAGTCTAGCGCACCACGATTCGTTGTACCGTTGGGGTAGTTATAAGGTGTGCTTAATGCGGCAGTTAACCCTTGCGTCGAACCATCGGCAATGTATTTCACGCCAATCATACGGAACTTATCATCTCCGCCGTTGGGTTCGATCATCTCAACACCATCCTTCAGTGAGATGCCCCAGTAATACCCGCGCACACGAAGCGGAAAGTCAGCTTGGTACGTCAACGCTTTTACCATCGCGTATTCGGTTTCTACAGGCATGATGGCGCCAAGCCCCATCTCTGACGACGTCGTGATGCCAGTGGCGGACATATTCCGCACTGTTTTCATATAAGCATCCGTAATGGTCTGCTGCGACGCGGGTGTCATTTGCTTGGCAAAAGCCATAAAAGAGGGGGGCTCAATCAGCACACCCGTATGTTTTCCCTGGGCATCGCGGACATACACACCCCCATTGCCAGGGTTAGGCGTGTCCTCTTTAATGCCAGCCAATTCCATGGCCTTGTGATTCACATAGGCGATATGGCCAGACTGATTCACGACAAAGATTGGATTGGTCGTCGACACTTGATCGAGCAAATCAGCATTCAATTCAGCCATGAATGGCATGGTGCGTGACGGATCTACGCCGAATCCCACAATCCAGGCGTCATCAGGCAACTTGTTCTTTTCGGCACGGAGCTTGTTGAGTATCGTATCGATCGAGTCATACGGTAACGTGAAATTAGATAAATTCAACGCCACGTTCTCGGTCAAAGCCGTAAGTGAAATATGGAGATGCGGTTCGACAAACCCCGGCATCAGCGTCCGCCCCTTCAAATCTACGAGGTGCGTATCGTTGCCGACATAATCCTGAAGAATTTCTGCCTGGCTGCCAACGGCGATAATGCTGCCGTTTTTAATGGCCAAGCCCGTGACCTGTGGTTGCTTTTCATTCACTGTGACAATATCGCCACCGAAGAACACCGCATCGGCTGGTATTACTTTCGCCGCCATGACATTTGTGGACACGAAGATCATCATTGCCAATGCAACGTGCGTTTTAACGGGGCTCATTTGATTGTCTTTGCAGAATAATGTCGGTTTACACTTGAAAGCCGACTTCCGTACGGCGGTGTCGTATTCAAGCTTGAGATGCAACTCCTCAAAATTTAATATACGACTCTCGCAATTCCCTACAGAACCTTACAAAGGATTGTGCGCCGCATCACGCGCCACCGAATGGATACCTTTCTCATAACCTGCGCCGCGTTTTTGGCCGGAACTGTTGATGCCATCGTGGGCGGGGGTGGGCTCATCCTCGTGCCGGCGCTTTTTGCTACTTTTCCAGCGGCACCGCCAGCCACCCTGCTGGGTACGAACAAATGCGCCTCGGTCTGGGGGACGGCCTTTGCCACCCACAAATACAGCCGTCGTGTCGATATGCGCTGGCGGGCGTTATTGCCTGCCGCCATTTGCGCCCTGGTCGGTAGCTTTATCGGTGCGTGGACCGTCACGCAAATTGATCCCGGCTTTCTACGCAAAGCCCTGCCGTTTGTCCTGCTGGCCGTATTGCTCTACACGCTCGCCAAAAAAGACTTGGGCAGAGCGCATCAACCGCATCAGAACAACAACCGAGAGCGGCTCATCGCTTGCGCCATTGGCGCACTCATCGGTTGGTATGACGGCTTCTTCGGCCCAGGCACCGGCAGCTTCTTTATCTTTCTGTTGGTACGTTTTCTGGGG
>JACCDN011197988.1_pt1 | contig 18973 bp, 28 predicted proteins | sample 7441691 | NCBI WGS metagenome assembly JACCDN01 (sample SAMN15323439, study PRJNA562643) | freshwater metagenome | isolation source: river surface water | place: USA:Blue River Watershed | collected 2017-08-16 | reverse complement strand
CGACGGGGATTGTTACTCTCGTGAAGTTCACTCTTTCTTTGATAGTCATTAATATCAATGAAATCTGCCAGTTGACGTTGCAGGCTCATGTCACAATTCGTAAGATTGGTCACGTCGAACCACGTATAATCTTCAAACAAGGATACTATTCTGGTCTTCAATGTCCTGTGCTCCGTTTTGAACAGCATGCGATATTGATTCGCTCCGTTTTGACCCATTTCAATTTGGACAAACCACTCCTTAAACGTAGATACAGGAGAATATCCCTTGATATCCGATTCATTGGTCCATTTGGGAAATTCGTCAATGGGGAAAATAATCAACGACCACCAATATCCAGCCGTATTCACGTTTGCCATTTTTTGCATTTTAGGATGATGGAATCCCGACGATGTGATGAGTAGGTGATAACACGGGTAGATCGGAATAAGTTTTGAATAAACGGTCCATGACGTGAATGGCGGCTCCGTAATTGGTATGATGGAATTGGTGATGTAGATAATGAAACTTGCCCAAAATAGTATCATGAGACGTTAACGCGCTGGCAATGACAGACACCAACATGAGAAAGATCGAGAGTCGAGAAAGAGGCAAGACCAAAGTGGGTAGATATACGAGACACCAATTTTGTAAAAAGTTTTCTAATGGGTGAGCATAAAAGGCATCATAGGGTTGAGGATAGATTCGTTTGTGATGAATATAATGAATGTATCTGAATAAACGACGAGAATGGAATAATCGATGAACTGTATAGACCCATACATCTGCCCATGCATACAAAAAGGGTAAATACATCCATTGTAAGGTCATGTCGTCATTGTCAAGACATATCCAATAGGTCCATCCACATAAACAAGCCGTATTAAATTCCACCAAGAAAATATCCCACCAAGAAACATGTTCCTTTTGAAAAGTCATAGCATAATAGACATGCGTTGCCAAAAATAAAAATAAGAATTCATTCATTCTTCCTTTTTCTCGGTGTGGGTTTTGCCGAGCTTTCATTTACGTATTCGCATAGGGTAAAAATGAATGATTCGGATAATCAACTCATGATGAAACTGGAAAAGTTTCAAAACGATCCATCGGTCTTTTCGGTTCAAGAACGAATACGATTACGCGAGTTGGATGAAAAACTTGATCTGCCATTAGTTGCAGGGTTATTCTATGATATCTATAGTATAGAAGAACAATACCAAGCCTTTCGACGATTACGAATGATGCTACCACGTGAAATGATTCCGGAACGCTTGTACAATCGATCTTTACGTTGTTATACGACCTCATCCATTGAACGTAACGACATGGAATTGTTTGTGTTGCTGGTACCCGAGACAGATGTCATGATACCTCTCTACAATATCACCGTAAAAGCCAATCGTCCTGAAATGTTGCGTCATTTATTTGCCATTCAACGACCGTTTGACAATGTAATGGCCAAGAATGCGGGCGATGTAGCGATAGAAATGGGTCATACGGAATGTTTACAAATTTTGAAAGAGAATCATTATCCACCTGCTTCGACGATCAAGGGTCCTGGATCAAGTTGTAGGTATCTGTCAAAACACGAGTTATATCAGGGTTAGGATGCTCCTGTAACATTTTCCCCATCTCTTGTACTTCATCTGGTGTGGGATGATATTTGGACAAGAAGAACATGAATAAAGCTGTATCCTCATGATATATGGATGAATTCAAAGCGTGTAACCAATCATTGTATCCAGCTTCCACTAATTTGTGAATGACATTGATTTCGTCTGAAAAGATGGCCCTATTCATACCTTTATTGTCATGTACATTAACACCTTGTTCTAAGAGAAAGGTAATCATGTCATCAGTACTGTCATGTAAACAAGCCTCTCTAAATGCACTGGATAAATCAATCGCTCCTTGGTCAATGAGATAACTGGCTAAATGGATATGATTGGTTCGTGCTACAATGAGTAGTCCTGCATCCAGATCAGATTGGCTAATGTCGTGTCTATGTTCTTCCAAGAGTGTTTTGATGCACAAGAAGTTTTCAGCTTTACAATGGGCAAGGAATTGTTCAACTCTTGACATTTTTATATCACTCAATTATCTGCATTTCAGTGATTTTGATTCCTCGTTTGGCTAGTTTATCCCTGTAGAGATGTGCAACTGAAGATTTGATAAATACGGATTTGGGTGATTGCACTAAACAATAAGGGGATCCAAGCTCTTGTAAAAGCTGAATGAGTTCTTCCTTTGTCTTGGGAGCACATTGTAATGGTTCCAGAATCGTATTCTTATTTCTGTCCATGATCATTAACGCTTCCTCAATATCGCGCAACACCTTTGTTCGCCAATCGTTGGAAAAGAAACGCATGGATTTTATCCCTTCAATGGTAGTAGCAAACGCTAGAATGAGAGCTGTATGATGGTATCCAGGCAATTTGCGCAAGTAGCGATAGATTCGTCTCAACATTTTGTTTACTTGATGTTTATGAAATGAAGAAAATAATAAGGTCTTGATACTATCATACTCTTTTGTTCGATGAGCAAGTCGATATTGAGTCATATACTCTCGAATCAATTCGGGTGACCATGGAGTAGTCTTGGTCTTATCTTGTATTTCTCGTTTGGAATTCAATAGGTCCACGAGCAAGTCCATGATGAGTTGGTCGACATTTCTCTTGTAAATAAAAGCGTCAGCATACTTGTCCAAAATTGGGTTGGGTTCCATTTTTTCTAGTTCCGATATGACCAAAACCTGTGACAAAACCTCACAAAAAAAATGAATTTTCAAGTCGTGACACAAATGATGAATGCGGCCAAGGATGGTGATTTAGAAACCATTGAAAGATTGAGTCACGAAAATCCATCATTAATGACTCTGCACATATCTGACCTGGCCATGCAACATGGACATTTGAACATTATACGCTTTTGTGTTGAAAACGGTTTCCCATTGGACAAGGAAGCTATAGCGGCTGCCACCTTTGGTCATCTAGACATTTTACAATTTATTTACCAACGGTTCAAACATGTTCAATTCTCCAACAAGACAATGGAATCTGCTGCGGGTGGTGATCAAGTTCATGTACTACAGTATCTGTCCAAGCTAAGTATCGACTATGATAAGGAAGATCTGAAAAGAGCAGCCAAAAGAACCAATGCTAAGCGAGTGTTGAAATGGTTGGAAACACTAGAATAAAATTATTGATTGTAAATGGGAAATGGATCATTACCTGCGATTAGCCATGCTTCATTACGAAACCTAAGATATTGATAGGGTAGACCATTCATAACAAAGGTATCTGTAGTTTCATTCAATGGATATTTCTTGCCCTCGAGGATTATGTGACATTTACCATCGATTCGTTTGAATTCAGGTTTGTGATCTAGGGGTTGATCCTTGTTAATTCGCCAAACGGTATTTCGAGTCATTCGATACTTGGTTCCATCCATCCAAAAAGTGTCGTCACCTACCTTGGGTCCAGGAAATAATCGACCATCTGACATTCTTCTAATCTGGTCATGATCTATTTCGTAGCGAATATTGTCGATTACAAAATAAGGGCTTCTATTGCTTCTTCTGCTTCTTCTGCTTCCCCAACACAAGATGAAAATGAGAAACAAGAGACAGGCAATAACAAGAATCATGGTTTCTTTTCTTTATTTGGTTCGTAGTTTCTTATGGGGTCGAAAGGTAATATTAATTCGTGAACCACTATTTTTAGATGGAGGAAGGGCGTGTGTAAAGAATTCTTGAGTTGATCCAGCCATGACCAAGACATCACCATCTCGTAATTCAATGGGTATGACTCGACACTTGTAGTTGGGATTGGGAATAAATAATCGATGCTTGGCCTTACATTGTTTCTGTCGTTGTGTATCCGTCATAGCCTTGAGTTCAAATCGTCTTGACTCACCAAACGAAACACTGACAATAACTGGTTGATCACCCAAATTCGGTTCGTCGTCCGAATGATGATTGATTTTTTGAGTACCATTGGCATACTTGTTGATTAAATACGCTTGAATATGACAATGACCCACTTTTTCAGAAACTAATCGTTCCAAATCCTCTCCCAATTGTTTGACCAATGAATGTGGTTTGGGTATCGACTTGTTATGGGTTCCAGAATACTTGTAAGTCGATCCGTCATAAGCACACCAAATGGTTTCCCGTAATGAAGCAGAAGATGGTGTAACCGTATCTTTTTCTGGTTTTTTGCGAAACAAGGGATATCTCTGCACCACATGTTCCTTTGGGGTCGACTCGATTTCGGTTATAATGTCCTTTCCATTTTTTATGTACCCACGTAAGAGAAACACTTGGGCTACTGAACCATCCACCTGAGGTTCATCGAGTATGGTAGTCCACTCCATTTCTGTTAGTTTGGTACAAAGTTGGACTTATCGGAAGTTTTTGGGTTAAAAAAAAGAGAAATGATCATCTTCTTTCCTGGACACAAAGGTAATGGAAGGACCATTGATATTCCGGGGCATGAAATAATTATCATGACTTATCCATGGTACGATAATGATTCAATGGACATTGACATTTTCGATTTTTGTGATCAAGTGGTAAAGATGATCAATGAGCAGTCACCAGAAAGAGTTGTTCTAATAGGACATTCGATGGGGGCTCAATTTGTGTATTGGGTAGCGAAAATGCTAAAACAAGATTTATTATTATTATGTATTACAATTGAAGGAACTCTATGGGGACCTCAATTTGTTTGGATAAATAAACCACTGAAACCTTTACCTACAGATCCCAAAAAATTACGTGAAAAGTATATTTTTAAACAAGTGATGAAGCACAAGGATAAACAAGTCGATCCTTTACCATGTCCAGTAATCTCATTTTGGAATGAGAGTGATGATCAAGACCGAAATAGAATTAGACAAGAACACGACAAGTTTTGGAATCACCATGAATCACACATGTTTCGAAATCTAGGTCACTTTATGCACGAAATGAAGGATCCTGAATTTGAAAGGATGTTACTCAGGCATCTTCCTTGATATATCATTTCCATCAAGCCATCCTTCTTCACGCATGTATTTTGGTACGTATCCATCTTGCGCTATCAACGAATCATATTGTTCTTTTCTTCTAGCAACGGTTTCAGCTTTTGTTCTCTGAATAATGGACTCCGGCATCAAGTGTCCAAGATTATAATGAGGGTTTGGTATTTCTTCAACCCATCTGTTACCTTTCCATATGTATTTGTGAGTAACATCTAAGTTGAGATTATATTCTATTCTATATTCTGGAATATACTCGTTATTATCTAAATGAAAACCGATTTGCAAAAATGAAGGATTTTGATTGTCGTCGAACTCGATAAATACGAATTGTGATTGCTGTGATATACTCCAGTAATAAAGTAAAGTACCTGCCACAATTAGAATAGCTCCAATAACCCCTAACGCCAATAGAGTGGAATCCATAAACCCAAAAACGGCGAATATGACACCAATAAGTGCTATACAAAACGCTGCAACCATATGATAAGGTCGTCCTTGAGAATATCCATTGAAAAAGTAGTTTAATATTTTACGTTTTTCTAAATCAATAAGCTTACCTATATCCTGACGAACCTTTTCAAGTTTACCTTCGTCTGTTAGTTTGTCATTAGGTTTGGGCCTATGGTCAACATTTTTAAGTTTTTCCTTAATTTTGGATTTCCATGAATATTGTTCAAACGTGACCATCGTAGCCATCTTTTTATTCTTAATGGATAATTCAATTTTTTCATTTCGAATTATTTTGCAACGCATGTTGTTCCATTTGAATCACGTGTTTATTACGCCATTTTCATAGGGCAATAGGTCCGCTACACCAATGTACGAATCGAATGGAAATTCTTGGGTAGAATAGGTCCAATATCCACATCAAGATCAATTCGTGTCTTGATAAGCCTTGGCTGACCTTGTTTACCTTGTCCGCCTTCTTCAGGATAATAGAACCATAGATCCAACAAAGGATTCGTATTGTGATTATGGTAGCCAACATTGACACTGGTTTGATCTGGGGCATGATCTGAAGCACAATCCATGGTGTTCATCTTGTATAAATCTCGGGTTTCGATTCGTTTCAAGATGGCTTGAGCTTGAGTAGCGTCAGGATGTTCCTTGATCATGGTAACAATGGAATGATCATTAAACACTTCCCAATTGGTTTCGTGTTGAAAATGAGATTCGATTGTTAAAAAGGGTAGAGCTGCCTTGATGGCGTCCGACATCATTTTGGAAATGACCATGACCGTCTTGTGATGATAGATTTCGCTGTAAAAATAGTAGCGAGTATGTAACATTTGCAAGATATTCTTGGCCACCTTTCTATGAAAGCATAATTCACCATCAATGACACGAGAATTGAAAATGATTCGATCATATTGGAAACCACAGGGGACGGCAGTGTAGTACGAATCACGTTGCAAATAATCCATTTTATCTACATCAATAGTAGAAGAAACAATTTGAAATACATAACGTGGCCATTTTGAATGCTCATACGCCTTTCCTTGAATCATACATGAGATCACTTCGATTTCTTCAGTAGTTAAACCCAAGTCTTTCTCACGGTTAATGACATGTAACAAGACAATCGATCGTTCTTCATGATCCTTATGAGTAATGTTGAGCAAAGGAGCAATGTCGTGATCAAAGAGATGTGAATACATGGTATGACCCACGTCATGCAATAAAGCCGCAATCATGACCAAATCAATCATACGAGAGGTAATGTGAAGTTCAGGTTGCAATTGTTGTAAATGGGTCATCCAAACACCGGCTAAATGACATACACCCAGAGAATGACTCTTGCGGGTATGGGTAGCGCCAGGGTATACTAGACTACACACTCCTAATTGTTGTAAATGAGCCAAACGTTGGAAATGGGTGGTATCAATGATTTTGGCTAGTATAGGGGTAAACGTAATGGAACCATACAAGACATCATTCACTCGTAACATTTTGTTGTTTGATGTTTGAAGAATAAATGAAACATTGAAGCGGAACAAAAAGATAATACTCCTTGTGAGAATCGAACTCACGACCTCCTGGTTAGAAGCCAGACGATCTATCCTACTGATCTAAAGGAGCTCCACCACATCAAGACCAAATCGTTCCACCACTACATGTCTAGCCCTAAGTCTCTTTTCATGTGTATTACATTTAGTTTGCTTTCTGGAATAATACTTGACATACCATTCATACGAAAGGGTCTTGTTCCAACTGGATGATCCTGTAATATACCAAGCAACTATCCATGGTCCACCTATTCGTGTATATTTGGCACCTCCTTTAATTTCTTGATTATGTTGTCGAAGACGTCTTTTCAAATTCTTGGTCGCTCCAATATAGGTTCGATTGGAATGGGTTGTCGAATGTAAACAATACACAACTCCATGTTTTGTAATCATTATTTCTTTTTATTTTTTCATAACAAAAAAGAGGCATGAGTGACACTACTGGTATCGCACTGGCTATTATTATACCCATTTGCATTATAGGTGGGTGCATTGCTGTTCTATGGTATCGACGACGACAAAGACAAAAACAAAGATTAGCCGAAAGTGAAGTGAATTATAATCCGAACTTTGTGGGAGTAACATATGATAACCATGAAAATGATGATGGATTTACTGGGGTTCCTATACACAAAGACCAATATGAATATTATCCGGTCGACCCACTAGATAGTGATCAAATGCAACACAAAGAGAAAAATAACCCATTTGATGACATATATATTCTAAATAATATAAAACGTCATTTGAATACTGCTAACAAAGAATTCGGTCAAAACATATCATGGGGACAGGCTGCAAGGGAATACATGATAAAGTATAAACAATCGATGCCTTACGCTTACCGCAATTTCGACCCTAATAAAATATCCGATGATGCTCAAGATCCAAGTCGTGATATAGCTTATAGAGTAACGAATTATGATTTATTTGATTAAAACGGGACGTGAACATAATCCTTTACCGTGGACAAGAGTTTGATTGCGTCATCATGTGGAATAGGTACCTGTCTTTGTGCCTCTTCATCAGTTAATGCATTGGTTCCACACCAGCCATTGACTGGATGTCCGAAATCCCAATAAAAATGAAATTCAGACGATTTTTGAATTAAAAACCAATGAATGAAGGCGGTGGCAATAAGACTTCTGGCCTTGAGATTTCCAATGTAGACCACCTTTTGTTGTTCATGATCCTCTTTGGAAATGGATTTGTAACACAATTTGATTCCAGCAGTATTCTTGGTTAGAAACAGTAACTCTTCCGAATCATCGTCGCTATCGTCATCTTCATTTTCCTTGGCCTTTTTCGGACGTGTATCCCAAAATGTCTTCATGATCTCATCTTTGGCAGACACCACCAAGTAGAGTGGATACGTCGTGCCGTTTCTTGGACTGTCATCGCTTTCGTTTTGCATTTCGGTTCGTGTGAGGATTCCTAGTTTCACTAGATCACTCAATTCATCGGAATTAATCGGAGAAGAATGTGATGAACAAGTGATGCCGTTGATGATACCTAACAACAAAGTTCCGATAAGCCCACCCATGCTTGTAAATGTGCAAAAGTTGAAATGGATCTGACTCATGCTGGAGTTGTTTCTTGTCTGTCACCAGAGCAACGAGAGGAGAGTATGAAGCTTCAAGTTATTCCAATTGAAGTGTACTTGTGGCAACTAGCTCATACGGATGGCTTGGTATCCATGTTGATCAAGTTGGTGACTAGTGGACTTGATAAATTATGTGGCATTCGTCGCTTTGAGGATCGTTTCGAGGCCGGTCATTTATTTCATAAGCGTTCCCGAGGTATCGAGTCCTACTATTTCAACAGTAAGGAAGACATGGTTCGCTTGGCCACGGATGTGTTTCGAATCTGTCGCATGACCGTCAACAACCAAGCCATGTTTGAGGCCGCATGCTCCTATTTGATGACGATGAGCTCCCAGAACGGCAACGAGATTGTGATGCACAAGATCATTTCTCAAGCCATTGCAAATGAAGGTGCAAGTTTCAAAATGTTTCGTCGCATGATGGATGAGAGAAAGCAGAGGAATGTCTCAATGACAAAGACTGCTAAAACACAATTGGATCGATATGTTCCCTTGAGTGGATTGGAAGATGATGTTGTTGAGTGCCTCGGCGTTTCCAAGAAAAACCTTGATTCGTGCATTATCACAGATAATCCTCTCGTAAGGGACATTGTCCTGTTGAAACTGATCATACACGGATTGCGACAAAAGATCAACAATCGACCCGTGGATCATTTCGCAGATAGAGAGCAAGTATTCGTACGATTTGAACCACCAACCCAGAACCTTTCTTGGTTTTAAATAAATCGTGTTTAACCCTCAAGGTCAGACCTGTTAGGCGCTCATCATTGTGACATTTAAACGTTCATAACAAATCTTTATTGGATTCTGCTACGCAAGCATTTGAAGTATCAAAAATGAATTATATGTTAAGCGCACAGATCTGCGCTTGAGGGTCTAACAGGTTAACAAAAACAAATGAGTGAATTGTTAAAAGGTACACTCTCAAGGCATGGGAAGTTCCATGAATTGTTATGGACAATTATTGGTTATATTGGGGTAGGAATTACTCTTGTTGCATTATGTGTCTTTTATTCGGATGTACGATGTTACATGTTGGATTACTTTTCTTGGGTGTGGGTAGCATATTAGGATTTCTTTGGTGGAGAACCCGGTTAATATATAGGAGAAGCAATCGTGTCATTGTAGAGAATAACGGTCGAGATTATGTTCTTTTTTGATTTGGTTTTGGGATAAGAAAAAAACAAATGAGTAACCATGATCATGAAGCACAAACACAAGTTAAAAAAGATTTTTACCGTGAAAAGGTGAGTAGTGATGAAAGAAAGAAGTTAACAGAAATACTAAACAATTTTGGTTATGGAATTACGGTTGACAAAAATGCCTATATAGGTTACACACGTAAGTTTCCATTTTACTCTGAAAAGTTAATAGTTGCGATTGTTTCCTTAGTTGCAGGAGTTATCTTTACTGCCATAGGTAGTACTGACACGAGTTCAGGGTTTTTTCTAGCAGGTTCACTTCTTATAGGATTCGGTGTACTACTAGGCCTTGTGTGGTGGAAAACTCGAAAGCCATATCAAAAGTATAATCATATCATTGTGGAAATTAATCATCAAGATTATATTTTTTTCTATGACGGGAATGGAGATTTTAAAGGACTCTATGTATTAAACCATACTCTTAAAGATGACCATGGTATCGAATACATTTCATTAGGTGAGCAAATCAACTATAACAAACAGAGTGGCAGTTTCGATTTTGTTAAAAGTTCCGATTAGACCAACTAATACAAATAAATGTGTATTTGCAGAAACATGTGGTTTTTATTGTTCTTGTTACCCTTGGTATGGGATGTGGATGTTCCTTGCCATGTGAAGCAATACAATGTGACTCATAATTACTCTACGTATCAATTGGTGGCTGCAACCCGAGATGAACTACGTGATCTGGTGACCGTACCCAAGTGTTCCAACCTCAAGCAAACTGGCATTTGTATTCAAGACCAAAATACGTATCGCATACGTTTGAGAAAACGAATTGATACCTATCATGCGGTGATGAACATTGAACTCGTCTCAAATGACTATAATGGAAGTATTATTATTACTCATAAGCAAAAGAGTGATGATTTACAAAACATGAAACCACCACAAGAATGGACATGTCAAGTCAATTGGATGTTTCAATCTGGTTTAACATACAAGAGATATCTACAAGTGACGGCTGTAATTGTTTCAGTATTTATTCATTTTGTCGCGGGGCAATTTTAAACGCATACAATGGTTGCCGAATTGTCTCCATTGTAATGCTTGGTAAATATAAGATAATTTCATCTGAATGACATTTTGAAGTATCCCAATATTGTTCACAACCTTTACCGAGTATGATTATTTTTCGCAGAGGTACCGAATCTGCTGAAATATCATGCACTCGTTCCCCAAATTGATCGTATTTACCTGGTCTATTTATTGTATACGTTTGTATATGAAGCCCGTTACGCACCAGGCCTTCCCATAGATGTACACGAATTTGATAATCAATAATCTCCACACCAGGTATTTCGTATTTCCAGTTAAACACTACATTTAATTCTGTGATGGGTTGACGTATTTTAATGGAATCAGGGTTATATGGATCCGCTAGATTACAATTCAATGGTTTTAGTTTAAACCCATTTTGTTCAATAGTATCTGGAGTTGTTAGTACATATGGTACAGAATAATTAGGAGTTTGTGATGCTGTTGAATTTTCATTTCCCATTTTCTTTTTATTATTTATTTACAAGCAAACTGAAAATTTACATGGCTCACATACGAGGGTGAGAACATCCCTGACGCCGGTAGGTTTGACCTGAAGTGAATGACCTTGAGGGCATTGAATGACGTGGTGATTGAATGGTTTGGGTAAGGGTAACTTGGACCAGGTTACAGTTGTATCCAAGGGGGTTGGCAACGGAACGAAATAATTATTCGAAGTGATACATGGAGTTTGTAAAGAGGAATCAATGGTGTTGGAAACCGAAGAACGATTGCCCCCAGAAGATGAATACAACTGATTCATGTCATTAATGGCCGCCATAATATCCTCAGATGAAGGAGCGTTACCAGACGAACACGTATAATACAAGGTCACAGTCACTGTAATGTGTTGCGTCGGATCCCTTTCCACATTCGGCTTTGCCACTCCTCTCCAAACATCCACTTGAGATCCACGACTCACACGGGCAGCATTTGTCACCCCATGTCCGTACGTCACTGGGGTTGCTCCAAACGACAAGGTAGACGAAGTAGGTCCAGATCCAAATCCAAAGGCACAGGAAGACGAAAAGGATGATGGAGCAGAAGCAGAGGAAGCTACATCAAAACCAAATGTTGGTAATGGATCGGATGGTGTTTCAAAACCCGTCAAGCTGGAAGATGGTGCTTCAAAACCCGTCGAGCTGGGAGAGGGTGATCCAAAGCCGAACCCCGCTGAATTAGAAGAAGCAGAACCGAAACCTACAGTATTCGGTAAAGGTACCCCGAAACCGAAACCAGCCGAATTGGAATAGGGAGCACCAAACAGGATTTCTTGTTTAAGAGGAACTTGAATCAAGAGTTGAGCATTGAATCGACTGCCTAGACACGTGGGACCAAACTTGACCGCAACTGCTTTTCCTCTTGCTATAGCATCATTACGTTCCTTGGTATTCTCGACTTGTTCTTGTCCTACGCCATGATTGCTTCGTTCGGCTTCCAACCAATAACGATGTATGGCTCCATCATTGGCCACCGAATGGAAAAACAAGCGTTGACGTTGACGACCATCCAATTGGACAGATGTACCTTGAGGTGTAGCCAGCAATAACATGTTGCGAGGCATATGATCCACCACCGTATTATAACTTTTGACTTCGGTACAAAATTCAGTCGATGATCCAGGAATAAAGACGGTTTGAAATCGTACCGAGACTTGATCATCTTGATGTGCAGAAAGATTGGTAGAGGTAATACCGGAATACCCCAAATGAGGTTTGGGTGTCTTGAGTAGATCGTGAAGCGAAATGACTTGATTTTGACCTTGAGCTACACCATTTCCCACCACTACGGAAATATCCTTGGATGACATGATAATCACTTTTTCATTCCAGTTTTGACTACGACAAGTGTAGAGAAGGTCACCATTCTTTTGCCAAAGGCGTACGTCTGCAATATTGGGTCCGGTGGATGACAAGGCTCCATTGACATTGGTTCGAGTAGCATCTTCCCAGCTTACAGGGACACATGTGTAACCAAAGGGGCGAGCCACGGCGTTAATGACATGAGATGGTATCACAGGGGTCGACACAGATCTTCCAGGGCCATATACTTCCTTGCCCGTTCCACACCAGTCACCCTTTCCCAATTCCTTGGCGTAACAATTCATACACAAGTCATATTGGCATGTGAAACATTGGTAATTCGGAAATGCACCACGCGACAAACACTTGTTGCAAACAAAGTTGTATGGTTTGGTACCATCATTAGGTGTCACTAAGAAGTACTCAAAGCTCTTGGCTTCAGTAGTGTATTGTAACACGTGACCACACCCAGAAGCAGCAGATACATTGTAAAAATTCATTTTTGAAAATGAACTAGGGTCGAAACGGATCGGGATTTATTTTTTGATTCATTCCATGTTGTATACTATTGATAACAAAAAAAGTTCCGATACAACCGGTTGGGTAATAATTATGCAAAGTCGAACCATGAAGAGAAGACAGAAAGAATTGAATGAGCTAAGGGAAGAATGTGAAAGGAAGCAAAAGCGAATTCGAGTATTGGAACAAGAAATTGAGGATCGTACATTACAAAAGATTTACAAAAAGGGAGGTGTATTGATTTTTGCTGGATATGATTCGCGACAAGAAAAGTTACATAATCAAATGTTTTTAAAATGGGAAATCAAGTATGATTTTCGAAAAAATGGTCGATATCGTGGAAGTTTTAATGTATTCAACGTGAAACTGGTTGATGAGTCGGATATCAAGTATCAATTCAACAGTCAAAACCTAGAGGTCATGATCATCAAGGACGATATTTCGGTTGATGATAAAAATAACCTATCCGGGTGTATTGATTATGATGAATGCGATGGTTCCACCACCGGCTATACCTATCTTCGAGTGTTTCGTCAAATTCCATGGACCAAGGCAGAAATGGAAATGTATGATCTTAAACGAAAACCAGATAACTCACCCTCTGAGGAAACCGAAGATGATGAAGAAACAGAAACAGATGACGAATAAAAGCTTATATATGACAAAAATCCCGCTCCTTTGTTTTTCGATGATTCATTTCTTTGGATATGAATTACGCAGAGGCTTATCATGTATACAAAAGTTGGGGCTGTTACAGAAATAGATCAATTGCTTATCGTAGATTAATACAAATTGTATCCGAATGTATGGCGAGTTCAGATCATAATCATGAATACATTGGATCATTTTTTCAAGAATTTGGAATACTTTATGAGAATTTACATGTCATCTTGAATCATTATAGTGGATGTTACGAGTGTGCGAATATCATTATCGAGTATGGTGAGCCATATATTATCAACCCTTTACTACACATGTTGAAGAGTAAAAACAATCATTACATGTCATTTGTTCAAGTGTACCATGAACGCTCCATTCTCCCCCTTATCGTCGGAATTCGATCAGAATCATCTTTACACCCGATTACCAAGCATCCGCTGTATACAAGAGATGTTTGGAGATCTGTATTTCGTCTGATTTTATGAGGATCCCGATCTGCACATGGGACCTAGATACCCCAAAAAGCGAATGGGTATGCAAGTGGATATGCAAGTTTACGACGCCATGTATCATCTCATGATGTATAATCGTTATGATGAAGTGGAAACCTATTTAAAACGTAATCGACCCAAGGCCAAATCTCTTCGAATGCCCTTGATGTATGCATGTCGACATGAAAATACAAATTATATCGAGTTGCTTATCAAGTACGGAGCTGATCCTGTTTTCGCTCTAAAGCAATTTAGTTCTTATGCCGACGCCGGAAGTGTTATCAATCTGCTTTTGCGTCACATTAATCGCTGGAATGGTATGATTCCATTCTTAGTTGGTATGCATAAGCACAATACTCGAACGCTAGAAAACTTTTTCAAGCATCCGTTATACACTAGGGATGTATTGCGTTCCATAATGCGACTAGCGATTGACACTACGACTCGTGAGTCATCAAGTTCTGATTCTAAACAAAAAGAAGATAAACAAGAGGAAGACGAAGAAAATGAAACTATGCGCCGATGTGTTACAATGTAATTAAAAAAGAATATTTACCATAACATGTCTGTATTTTGTCAGGAATCTTTAGCCAAGATACGTGAAATCAAGGCTCGTCATGATTTATTTGAGGAACATTTGAGGAACAAGTCGTATATTTTGCATTCTGACATGTACCAAGCGTGTCAAAGTAATTGTTATACGTGTCTGAATTTAATCATTTCCAGTCATGCTCAGTATGGTTTGAATCCAGGATTTCTTCCCAATTATCTTCATGTTTGGGAAAGGGAGCATCCTGAGAAGAACGCTCATTACCGAGATTTTATAATCTACATTGAAAAACTGAAAATGATCATGCCTTTATTGGTGGGCGTACACAAGCGAGAGATTCCCTTTTGTAAACATCCATTGTACACCAGAGATGTGTTACGTGCCATCTTAAGGCTCGCGTGTAAGGACAACAAATAAACAATTTCCGATATGACCAAGTCTGGCTTATAAATAAGAGATCATCATGTCGTATAATGAGGATCATATCAGGAAGAATCTAATATCTCTAATGGATAGACCAAACCACTCACATCAAGACATTGAGGATTTTATTGTTGCGTGTATGCTGGACCATATGCCACCACCTTTGCTCGTTGCTTATAATTTTGGTTGTATGGAGTGTTTGAATCTTTTCTTTTTCTACGGTGGCGATCCTTACGAAGCTTATCAATGCGTAAAAAGATATTATGCTGTGAACAGTCGAAAGGAATGTATTGAACGTATCAAATTATTCATGGAGCAAAACGCCATCATGCAATTACTAGTGGGTCTTCGACAAGACAACTCAGGACCTCTTTCCACCATTCGTCGACATCCATTGTATACCCGAGATGTGTTACGTTCCATCTTCCGATTGTTCCAAACACGGGTCATTTCTTAACATAATTCTGACGCCTGGTTTTCAACACAAACAAGAGAAGAATGCAAGTTGACCCAAAACCCAAGTGTGCCAGACTATTATATTTCCATGAACGTGTCGCCGAAATAGGTCAACAAATCCATCAAATTGCAATGGAATGGTTGGAACTATCTGATGAAAAAAAGAATTATTATCTACAGTTGGAGGCGCAAGAGGTTGAAAGGTTCCGATCCGAAAAAAGACAATCAACTCGTAAAAATGCTGTATGACCCTTTCTTGATGCAATGCCTTTTGGCGTCCAGTGGAATTCTGTTTGTTGGAAGTGTTGTATTGTTATTTCATTTGTGTCGTAATCGTCCTAAAGAACCGGTTGTGGATGTGGAACAAGTTGATCCTGATGTTGACGTGGAACAACCCATTCTTCGACCTAGACGCAAGACCCCTCGAGCTATTTTCTTGGAAGAATACTTTACCCATCACAAGTTAACAAGACTCCAGTTAGAGACGGCCAAACAAGAATGGAGAAACCTATCCTATGAAGAGAAACGCTATTATGAACAATTGGCTTATCAGCATCCGGCTTATCAGCACCAGGCTTATCAGCAACATCAGCAATAAATAATGGTTGTAATCTCACCATCACTCTAGTTTATTTCATAGAAAGAAAATGGGAGTTTGTGATTCACAACTTCAAAATATTCCAGATCCGGTGGATATCCCTTGTGTTGAACCTAGTTATTTTAATGGTCAGAATGTTAACTTACGAGTGGTTAGAGTCGCTTGTACTTTGGGCAAATTTACCTTTTCCAATCAACTTTCCATACCATGTCAACGAATTCCTTTTGAAAAAGAAAGATGTTGCTCTCACGTTTTTGTAAAACCCATGATCAATGGAAAACAAGAAATCATATATGATGAATACATACTACGGATCTATAGTGATGTACGAGAATCCATCATGATGGTCAATGATTGTATTTGTGAAATGTATCCAGCACGAAGCCAAATCAAAATCCCAAGAAATGGACGTATGGTTCATGTGGATATGCATACCTTCAAACACGGAAGTAATAGATGTTTATATGAAGTTATTATTATTTCTAGACGTGAATATCCGAGGGCTACACTAGACGATTTTCTAGCCATTCATCGTCCTCATTGTCTCATACTCATACTTGATTGCCCCCAAAGTTTATTCATTACTTTTCCTCCGAAAGCGTAAACCGTGTAAATAAATGATTAGAAAATGAATCCACGGCTATTTTCCTTGTTTGTTACAATCGTGTATGGTCTCTTTGCTACCTTGGGCATTTTTGAATTGATAGAAGCGCTTGATTATCAGTATCGTTTACCTCTTTGTATTCTTCTATCCATTTCAAATGTGGTGTACACGCTTTGTATTGTGGTTGCTGCTTTCAATCTGTTTATCGCCTGTTCAAAACCTCCCAAGGCTCCTAATGCTTTTTCGTCACCATCATCTCGTGAAGATCCCAACGTCTATTCACCAAATAGTTGTGAACATGAACAGTCTCAACTTTGGTTTTTCATATTCTTTTTCATAGTGGCTAAAATTGTTCTGGCATCCATAGCCATCAAGTATCTTCGTGAAGATGATGATATGCCCAAGATCATCATGACGTTGTTCATCATTGAGATTGTCTTGGTATTCCTTCCAGTGACCATTACAGTAGCGTTGGGTGTGGGATTGTTACTACATCATGCTATGAGAAATTTGACGTCACCTGATCATTCCAACTCCATTGTGACCACAGGACCTTCGGTGACTCAACAAACTTTGGAATGGGAAAAGAAATGTATTACTCGAACAATATGGACATTGATTATCATCTTATTTTTAATGGGAGTCTTGGATCTGGTTCAAGCTATTATGGAAGATTATCTACGAACATTTTTCATCTTGACTGCCGTGGCGAATATGGCTTTGCCTACCTTGAGTGTTTACGGGAGTGCATTCATTGACCCATATAGTATTCAAGGAAGCAGTCTGGACAACAAAGGCGATGTTCATATAGTTTTGCACATGACGATATTTGCCAAATTGGCCATTCTTGGTTTTGCTCTCCATGCCGTCATTGTGGATCCTAATATGTCGGTCTTGGCTCAAGTGGCTTGTTATTTCGAAATTATCCCCTTGGGTGTTCCCGTCGCTTTTGGTCTGATTATTGGAGCTTTATATTTGTTTTGCAGTGGCGTACTCTTTTGTCTGAAATTCAACCAAGTCATACCCCAAGTTCATCCAGAGTCCAATGTCCAGATCGATACAAACTAATTATAAAATGAGGTTTACCTAGTTGTTAATTCTTCCGATACGACCAGTTGTATAACTAAACCCGCAAAAAATGGATCCTCGAGCATTTACGGTTACTGTGACTCTTGTGTATGGTCTCTATGCCACTTTGGGTATCTTTGAATTGGTAGAAGCACTTGAACATCATTATCGTGTACCTCTATGTATTGGATTGTTTATTTCCAATGCCGTATACCCCTTGGTCATCATAGCAGCTGCCTTTCATCTGATTGTTACTCAAGATGGATTTCCATTGGGGTTTGCTTTTTCAGTGTATGGAGTGGCCAAGGTTGTCTTTTCATCCATAGCCATTACCTACCTTCGTGATGATAAAGACACTCCAAGAGACATGCTGGTCCTATTCATCATTGAAATTATCTTGGTCTTTTTCCCCATATTCATTGGGTTATGTCTGGCGATTTGTATGTCGCTGATTGACTCTGTTACTTTAATATCACCTCTGACAAGACATCAATTTTGGATTTGGATGTCTCTAATCATCTTGTTTGCCTTTGGAGTCATCGACATTGTTCAAGCTGTTACAGAAGATTATCTACGAACTTTTTTCATCTTGACTGCTGTGGCCAATATGGTTTTACCCACCTTGAGCGTCTTGGGAAGCGCCAATATTAATCCTGATGCGGTGCAAGGTGGTAATGTTCATATCATATTTGCCTGGTCTCTATACGCCAAGTTGGCCCTTGCTGGTTTTGCGCTACATGCCGTCATTGTGGATCGCAACACTTCTGTCTTGGCTCAAGTAGCCTGTTATCTAGAAATTATTCCTTTGCTGGTTCCTATTGCTCTCGGTTTAGTGGCATATTTCTTTTATAAGTTTTATCAATGTCTGCTATTTTGTCTGAAATTCAACCAAGTCCAACAGCCCACGCAACAAGATTCAAACATTGTATAAAAAATTTTATTGAATATTATT
>JACCDN010340364.1_pt1 | contig 18975 bp, 19 predicted proteins | sample 7441691 | NCBI WGS metagenome assembly JACCDN01 (sample SAMN15323439, study PRJNA562643) | freshwater metagenome | isolation source: river surface water | place: USA:Blue River Watershed | collected 2017-08-16 | reverse complement strand
TCGGACGGCCGATGGCACTGCATGGCTTGCAGCACCTGGGCTGCCTGCGATCGGGCAGAACCGGCACCAGCTCCGGCACCAGCGCTGGCTCAGCGGCCTGAACATCCGCCGCGAGTGTCGTGTCGCTTGAACGAATCCTTCACGCGGACGACGAGCTTCGCCGGCCTATCCGATGCCGGCACGCTTGCACGCCGGCACGCTGGCACGCTGGCAAGTTGATGCGTCAGCAATTGCCCTTCTTGCGCTGACCCGGCGGGCAATGGCCGGGCGCACCCGGACCCGCGGGGCCGCCCTTCCAGCCTCCCGGTCGGAATTCCCAGCCGCGCGGGCCTTCTATCCACTGCGGCTGCGCGTACACGTAGCCGGGGCGTTCGCGCTCCCACCGACCCGGCACCCAGACATGCGCGTGGCCGTCCCAGCCCCAGTAACCCTGCAACCAGATATACGCCGGACGCGGCGGCGGCAGCGGTTCATAGCGGATGGGCGGTGGCGGCGTGCCGGAGGAGATGGTCACACCGAAACTGACGTTCGGATCGGCCTGCGCAACGCTGGCGACCGACAACAATGACAGCAACAGGGCGGAATACATGACTGGTTTGCGCATGATGTCCTCTTGGATATTGATCGAACAATGGCAAACAGAATTTACCCGCAGCAAAGCCTGAAGGCTTGATGCATTACAAAAGACAACAAAGTTGTTTTAGAGAATTGCCCTACAGGAACGCTCTGCCATTATCGGTATGGCCACATCGCTCATGCATCGCTCATGCATCGCTCATGCATCGCTCATGCATCGCTCATGCATCGCTCGCGCATCGACGCGCCTCTGAATCATGGACGAGCCGGCCGCATCGTCATGCGTTATCCGATACCTGATCCTGACCATCCCGAGCTTGGGCGCTTGCTTTCAAGGTCGAGCGCAATGTGCTGACCAGCTCATACAGATGCGAGGCTTCATCGAACTCGAGAATGTCGGAATCCCGCACCGATTTCAACGGATTGCTTCCAAGGTCAGTCAGGCTTTTCAGCGCCGTCAGTGCCGCTGCATCGTCGGGCAATCTGCGGTGCAGAGCAAAGTCCAGCAGGGGACGCGTGGCATCGGACCAGATCAGCCTCACATCACGCGGCAATTTTCCAGATGCGAGTATGGCTTGCAACGCACGCTTCAACAGCGCATCGCCTGCGACCGTCGTGACATGATCGACCCGTTCCAGCTCCGCCAGCGCCGCATCGAATTGCATGCCGAAGCCTGACTCGGCTTCGGCGCGCAACCCCGCCGGCAGCGTGTATTCCGTCTGATGGCGCGCAGCCATCGCAAACTGTTTCAGGTGATACAGATCATCGCCCCCCATGCCCGACAGCCCGCTGTGCAGGTAGCGCAAGAACAGCTCTCTGCGCTTGACGACCAATGGCAGGCCGGCCATACCGATACCGCCCTCCTGCGTCCAGCTTCGTTGCAACTGGGTGGTGAGTGCCGTGCGCGTTGCCGAGGTCAACTTTGCGCTTGACTGAGCGTGCGCGGAAGTTTGTGTTGATGCCGGCATTGGCCCGTGTTTTGGTGCTGTCGATACGGGTTGCCGAATTGCTGGCGCGTTCTCTGCGTTGTGTTCATCCCAGCGCTGCCGAATGCTGCGCAATTTCTCGAGTTTGAGTAAATCCTGATTCAGTTGATCACGCTTGGGCTTCAGCAAATGCATCACGCGGCTGGCCGTCGTGCTCGGGAATTTCTCTTCAAAATGGCTGGCAAACTGCCACAACACATCCCGGTCAGGCTCGGAGATTTGCCCGAGCTTGAGGTAGTCGACAAAGGCCCTGACCTGTTCGACCGCAAAACCCTCTTTGCTCAACTCCTGCCTGACCAGACCGGCGAGAACGGCATCACGACTGGTGACATCGAGTGATGCCCCCGAAGTCGCTTCGTCCTTGCGCAGCCGGGACGTCGACAGGCTTTGCACCTTGTCGCTCAGCAGCAGGCACAGGAAGTCGTCACGCCGGACCCTGCCCTCGGCGCGCACCGACTGCAGGAAACTCCTGGCCGGCTCCGTGCCATTGAAGTGGGATTTCACGTACTGCACGACCCAGTTCTTCGCGCGCCATGCGCGCACCGCCGATCGTGCTGCATGCAGAGGGGCCAGCAAGCGATCCAGCCAGCGTTGCGGACGATCCGGCTCGGCACGGCGACTGTACAAAACCGTGTCGATCACGACCGTATAGTCGCCGCGCTTGAAGTGCAGATGGTTTTCGAGTTCGAGGTAAGGGCTGGCGCCAACGGTATCCGGCGGGCGCATCGATGAGGCGGTGGGCAACATGGCATCTCCGCAGGAAGTGACGTACAGGCATTCAGGGGGGCAATCCCCCTTCCTTGCCTAGTAGGCCAAATGCCACAACTGTTCCCGGAGACTGTTGAAGTCCAAAGAAATTAGCGCGTAGGCGACCAACTGCCAATGTGATGTGGCCGCCATGCCGGGCCGGCCGACCGGGTCCAAACGGACGCCCTGCGTCAAGGCTCGATCAAACCATGCCTTACAGCAATAAGTGCCAACTCGGCCTGATTGGCCACGCCCAGCTTTTGCTTCACGTTGTACAGGTGGGTTCCGACCGTGCGCGGGGAGATGTTCAGCATGTCCGCAATCTGGTTCACCGACGAACCCTTGGCGAGCTGAATAAAGACGCCGAACTCGCGCTCGGACAGTACTTCGATCGGGCTCTTCTCGCCATTGAACTCTTCCAGCGCCATCCGCTGGGACAGGTGGCTGTCGATGTACATGCGCCCCTGGTCCACCTGCCGGATCGCATGAATCAATTCATCCGGCGCGCTGCGCTTGGACAGATAGCCCAGCGCACCGGCCTTCAGCATGTAGCGCACATAGCTCGGGTCTTCATGCGAGGACAGGCCCAGCACGCGCGCCATCTTGTCGCGCGCCACAATACGGCGCGTGGCCTCGACGCCCATCGTGCCGCCGAGCGAGATATCCATCACGATCACATCCGGCTTTGCTGCCGGTATCTGCTGGTAGGCAGCCTCCGCCGATTCGGCCTCGGCCACGACGCGGATGTCTTCGGTCGCCTCGAGCAGCATGCGGAATCCGAAGCGGACCACAGCGTGGTCGTCGACCAGCATCACGTTGATATTTTTTTTCATGCGTTGCTGCCTTCTCGCTTGCCTCGGTAACTGCCTTCACTGCCTTCACTGCCTTCACCGCCTGTACTGCCTGTACTACCTGCACTGCCCGGACCAGCGGCACCACCTGCACTACCGCCATGACCCAGCTGATTGCTACCATCCATTTTTTCGCCAACATGGCTGGCAACCGGCAGCATCACCTGCACCTCCAGCCCGCCCTCGACACCCGCCTGAAACCGAATGCTGCCGCCATGCGACTCGGCCCGCTCCTGCATGCCACGGACGCCGTAATGACCTTCGCGCACCAGCGTCTCGGCGCCGATGCCATTATCGGTGATCGTCAGTGTCAGCGTGTCGTCCTGCATCGATATACCCACCTGCGCATGTGTCGCGCCGGCATGCCGGACCACATTGGTCACCGCTTCCTGCACGATACGGTAGGCCGATAATTCCAGCGCATCGTCCAGTACCGGCAGGCTGCCGGTGGTCGCCAGCTCGAAGCGGATGTCGGGGTTTTTCGATTGCGTGTCGGTCAGCAGATCACGCACGGCATCGACCAGGCCCATGCCTTCCAGCTGTATCGGACGCAGCCGCGGAATCATGCGGTGCATCGCATCCGAGGTCATGCCGGCGGTGTCGAACAGCATTTGTGCATGACGCTCGAGCGGGCCGCCGGCCACGTCCGGGTGCTGCATCATCGACTTGGCAATGCTGCGGATCGCGGTCAGCGATTGGCCGAGTTCGTCGTGCAGCTCGCGTGCCAGCGCAGCGCGCTCTTCTTCGATGCGCGCATGCAGCAGCTTCGTAAAATCCCGCTGCGCTTCCAGCCGTGCCTGCGCCTCGGCGCTGGCCTGGCGCGCAACGATGCTGTCTTCCACCGCCTGGGCCATGCGGTTGAATGCGCGCCCCATCTGCCCCGCTTCCTTGCCGGGCAAGGGCGGCAGCCGCGCTTCATGACTGCCCTGCTCGATATCGCTCAGCCCGCGCTCGATTTTTTCCAGCGGCTCCAGCCAGCGCCCCACCCACCAGAAAATCAGCAAATCAGCCAGCACGAACAGCGTCACTTGCGCCAGCAGGATGTCACGCAAGTTGTCCCAGCCATCGAGAATCGCGCGCGTTGCATTGGTCGAGATCACCAGCCGTGCATCTTCCAGATCCACCACGCGCCGCATCTGCGGCGGCGCCACTAGCACCGAATACCACTCGGGTGCATAACGGCCTGCCTTATAGGTCGATGGCGGTGACTGGTACAGCATCGTGCCGCCCTTGTCGAACAGCTCGATGTCATTCGCGCGCACGCGGCCGGTCTGGCGCAGGAAACTCACCAGCTCGGGCAAATCTTCGCTGGCATAGAAATGCCCGATGCGACCCAGCAGCTGCGCAGCGATGCGACCGGACGCTTCCATCTCCTCCCGCACCCCGTTGCGGGTGGCGGCAATTTCCACCGCGATCAGGATGCCGAACACGAGGATGGTCAGCGCTGAAAAAATCAGATTGATTTTCACGCGCAGGCTCAGGCCGCCGCTGCGCGCGTTCGCAGGCTTGCCCGTGGCGACAGGCGCAACGGGGGGCGGCGTGGTGGCGTTCTGGGTCATGGAAGGTGTGTCGGGCGCTGCTGGCAGCAGCGCATCCAAAGGCAAGGCATCAAAGGCAACGCATCATAGCAGCAGCCTGCGACCTCAAAACCTGCCGCAGCGCAGCATATGCCACCCTGTGATCAGCAGGGTTTTGGTTCATGAATATCATTAGCCTCAATTACGAGAACAGACGATGCGACGAATTGTCGGTTGGAGGAAGATTCACTGCGCCGAACGACTTCTCGAGCGGCAATTGCTAGACCAACTTTTATTCAGGAGATCATCATGGCATGGACCACCCCGGCAGCGACTGACCTGCGTTTCGGTTTCGAAATCACGATGTACATCGCAAACCGTTAATTCGTCAGCGCAGCATGCCGACCCCTTGGTTGGCTGCAAAGACAGAATTTGAAAAAGACGACCTTCGGGTCGTCTTTTTTTGTCCGAACGATTGCCAATGAAGCAATTTCGGCTTTGGAAAGCCGATAGATTCTACCAATCAAAGGGAGAATATTTGTAATGAGAAGGCAATTTAATGAATTTCATTATTCGCCCTCGTATTGCAATCCCGTAACCTTGCGCCCTTTCAATCCATGTAACACCCGCACCTACCATGATGAAAACCAACAAGACCACCCTGGCCGTGATGATTGCCAGCTGCTTTGGCGCCGGCGCAGCGATGGCCGAAGAGACGCAAGATTCGACGAAGATTCTGTCGCCGGTCGTGGTGACTGCGACGCGGGTTGAGCAAGACAGCTTTGATTTGCCAATGTCGATCGACAAGGTCGAGAAGAAAGATATCCAGGATGGGCAATTGCGCATGACCCTTGCGGAGAGTTTGATTCGCGTGCCGGGCCTCACTGCGCAAAACCGCAACCAACTGGCTCAAGATCCGCAAATCTCTACCAGGGGATTTGGCTCACGGTCTTCTTTTGGCGTTCGCGGTATGCGTATTTTTGTTGACGGTATTCCGCTGTCAATGCCGGACGGCATCGGCAACCCGGGGAGTATTGATATGGGCATGATTTCCTCGATCGAAGTACTGCGTGGGCCTTTTGCAACGATGTACGGCAACTCGTCCGGTGGCGTGATCAACCTCTTCACAGAAGAAGCTCCAAAGTCGCCGCAGGCCGAGGGAGACCTGCTTTTTGGTAGCTTTGGTACTCGTAAAGCTCAGACACGACTCACAGGCACCCAGAGTGGGTACGAATATTCTCTGAACTATTCTGATTTTGAATCAGATGGCTTCAGGGAAAACAGTGCTAGTACCAAACGGCAAGCGACCGCAAAGTTTAAATCAGCTATCGGAGACGATGCACGCCTGACGACGTTGATCAATTGGTTCGACCAGAAAGCGCAAGATCCGGGTGGTCTTGTTCGAGATGCGACCGCGACCGATCCGTCCGCATTCTCCACTCCTACCGGAACTGCAGACATCAATAAAACAATTAATGCTCGTGTTGCTCGCAGCAATACCCAAATCGGCTTGAATTATGAAAAGTTGCTTAACTCAAGCAACTCAATAAATTTAATCACTTATGCGGGTGCCAGGGATAATTACCAAATTCTCTCGGTAAGCAATACTCCTTATAACAGCCGAGCAAGCGTAATCGCCAGGAATTTCTACGGGGCGGAGCTTCGCTTAACTAACCGAGGCGAAATACTTGCGATGCCTTATTCGATTGTCGGAGGCATTGCGTTTGGTCAAATGAAAGATGATCGAAAAGATATCAATGCAGACGACGGCGTTGCACGCCCCGCAGTTGATGCCAACTTTAACCGCAATGAGAAACAAACTGCCACGAACTTCGATCAGTACGTGCAAGGAAAGCTTACCGCCTCAGAAAGAATAGACGTCCACGCTGGCATTAGATACACCAACGTGGACTTAAAATTCGAAGATCTGCAAGTTGACGCGACCAAATGCGCAACCGCATCAACAAGGCGATACTGCGACACGAGTGGCAAAGTTGGTTATTCAAAATTCACTCCTGCGATCGGGGCAGTCTATAAACTATCTCCGACTCTCAATTTCTATGCAAATTACGGCCAGGCCTTTGAAACGCCCACGCTGGTAGAAGCCACCTTTTTGGATTCCTCAGCTGGCACGGGTCCAAATTTGAGCATCAAACCGAGCACCAGCGATAACTATGAATTAGGCGCAAAGGCCTACGTTGGTGACAATATTCGCGTAAACGGTGCAATATTTAAAATAGACACCACCAATGAAATAATTGTCAACACCACGACAAGCGGACGCACAAGCTACCAAAATGGAAAAACCACGTCGCGGAGAGGCGCTGAGCTTACTGCGGAAAGTTTCCTGCCGTATGGATTCTCGGTTTATGGTGCATACACTTTGCTCGTCGCAAAATTCGATGAAGGATTTAATTCATCGGGCAACCCGGTCATCGCCGGTAGCTATATCCCAGGCACCTACCGCACCCAAGTGTATGGAGAGCTTGCATGGAGACATTCACCGACAGCATTTCAAACCGCTTTGGAAGCACGGTATAACAGCCGTGTCTACGTTAACGACGCCAATTCGGATTTTGCGCCGTCGTACACAGTGTTGAATTTGCGAGGCAGCTTTCAACAAGAGTTTGGCCGTTGGCGTTTGACAGAATATGCTCGAATCGACAACATTCTTGACAAGTCTTACATTGGCTCCGTCCGAGTGAATGACTATTCGAATCAGCGCTATTTCGAACCCGCCCCCGGCCGCAACTGGATCGTCGGCATCAAAGCCAACTACGCTTTCTGATCGTTGTCCAGATCAGTCCAAAGCCCGCTCACCAAGCGGGCTTTTTTCATGGCAGCGACGGATCAGATGTCGTGCTTGCCACGGGTATCCCATTGCCCGGCCTTTGCAAAACAGGGATGAACGAATGCCATCGCGTGCTCGGCCGGGTCCTTTGGATGATGGAAGACGTCATTGAGTGCCGCGCGCAGGAAAGCGGCATCGTCCTCGTCCTGCACGAACCAGCGCAGTTCCTTCGGTATCGCCATGATCATCGCGAGGTCGTTGTCGAAGATGTCCATGAACCGCGCTTCGGACATGCCGTTATCGCGCGATAGCGCGGCATTACGAATGTAATCGGCACCTTCGCGACATTCCTGCACGGTCAATTCATGCGCGCTGGCGATAGAGGCCGGCAGGGACAAGACCAACGCCAAGGCCAGCACCGTCGTCAGTGCGCCGGACATGGACTTCATGCAGCACAGCAGCTTGGTAGGGTCCATCGTGAACCTCCGATTCTGTGTGGATGACGGTTCGATTCTAAACATCGTTTGACGACCAACGCACGCTGCAGTGCGTTATGCCCGCACCATTCGCAGGCCGATTCGTTTATCGGCATGCAGCACCGACGCAGCGCCAATGCAGCGCGGAACGGCCGCCGCAGACTGGCTACAATGCCGGCTGGATCAACCCCGAGCACCCCATGGCGCACATACACCCGCAAGGCTGGCGCGAGATGGCCGTTACCGGCGCTGCGCAACGTGAGATCGAGACCCTCGCGCTGCTCGATGCTGCACTGCCTGATGCGTACACCATCTTTCATGGTGTGCACTGGACGAACGTCGAACGCGGTTTCTCGGCGTATGGCGAGATCGATTTCATCATCGTTGCGCCGGATGGACGGCTGCTGCTGATCGAGCAGAAGTCGGGCTTCCTGACCGAGACCGATGACGGTCTGGCCAAGCGTTACGCGGGTCAGGACAAACCCAAATTAGTCAGGAACCAGATCCTGCGCACGCTGACGGCGCTGCGGCAACGCTATGGTCTGGATGGCGCATCGCTGAACATCGACTACCTGCTGTATTGCCCTGACTATCAGGTCCGGCGTGTCGAAGCGGCCGGCATTGCGCCACAGCGCATTGTCGATGCGAGCCGACGCGAGCAACTGGCTGCGATCATCCGCGAGGTGCTGCCGGCAGACGTCGCCGCGGAGCCATCGCAACGCGAACGCGTGCTGCGCTTTCTGAACAATGTACTGCAGCTGGTACCCGACCCGAGCGCGATGATCGGGCAAGCCCATGCGATGGTGACCCGGCTGTCGGGTGGCCTCGCGACATGGGCGCGGCAACTGGACTTCCAGCCCTTCCGGCTGCGTGTGGTGGGCACGGCCGGCAGCGGCAAGACGCAGCTCGCACTGGCCGAGTTCCATGCGGCGCTGGCCGCCGGGCTGCGACCGCTGTACGTCTGCTACAACCGGCCGCTGGCTGACCATGTGCGCAAGCTCTTACCCGACGGCGGGCGCGTCGCGAGTTTCCATCAGCTGTGCGACACCGTCGCGCGCGATACCGGGCTGGCACCGGATTACCGCGATGCAGCTGTCTGGCAAACGCTGGAGCAGCACTTGGCCCATACGCCCTTGCCAGCTGGCTGGCAATTCGATGTGCTGATCGTCGATGAAGGGCAAGACTTCTCGGTCGCATGGCGCGATGCGCTGCTGCGTTTGTTGAAGGCCGATGGTCGAGCCATTTGGCTGGAAGACCCAATGCAGAACCTGTACGGGCGCGAACCGGTGCCGCTGCCCGGCTGGGTCACGCTGCATGCCGAGACCAACTTCCGCAGCCCGCGTCAGGTGGTGGATTTACTGCGCGCGTTGTCTCCGGAACAGGCGCACATCGATGCAGCGAGCCCGTTTGCGGGTGCGGATATTGATGTGCTGACCTGGCCCGAGGGGGACACGCCACAGGTGCATGCGCAAACCCGCAACGGCATCAAGAAATGCCTGGGCGCGGGTTTCACGCGCAATGACATGGCGGTGGTGAGCTTTCGCGGTCGCGAACATTCATCGCTGCTGCAACTCGATGCGCTGGGCCAGCACACGCTGAAATCCTTCGATGGCAGCTACGACTTGTTCGGCAACCCGGTGTTCCGGGAGGGCGAGTTGCTGGCCGAGTCGGTCTACCGATTCAAGGGACAATCGGCGCCGGCGGTGATCTTTACCGAGATCGATTTCGACACGCTGGATGACAAAAGCTTCCGCAAGCTGTTCGTCGGCATGACGCGTGCGCGCCTGAAACTGGTGTTGGTGATGTCCGAGCGTTCTGCACGTTTTCTGATCGACAAGCTGCCCTGAACAAGGAAAGCGGCCAAGCGGCGACGCCTGTCCGTCAACGCAAGACGCCGGATCCCGGCTTGCACCGCCCGCACCCCATCGGCGCAGCATTGTTGCATCTCAGCAAACCCCTATGCATTCCGGGCGTTTAGGTCAAGCGCGTTGACAACATGAATGCGAATTATTATCATTTATACCGTTTAGTATTTCTTTCCCCATCGTGATCCCTAGTGATCCCTAGCCACGGAGTCCCCCGATGAAACTTCGCCTTGCCACCGCCCTGCTCGCGCTGTCGCTGTCGCCGTTTGCAATGGCCGCTGATGAGATCGCGATCACGATCAAGGACCACAAGTTCACGCCGTCCGAAGTCCGCGTACCGGCCGGCCAAAAGGTCAAACTGGTGATCGAGAATCAGGATGCGACGCCGGAAGAATTCGAAAGCAAGGAATTGAAGCGCGAAAAAATCATCGCGCCGCGTTCGAAGGTCGCTATCTGGATCGGCCCGCTGAAGCCGGGCAAGTATCCGTTCTTCGGTGAGTTCAATCCGGCGACCGCGCAAGGCGTGGTGATCGCGGAGTAAGCATCATGTTCGGTCCTGCCCTCATCATCTTCCGTGAGACGCTCGAAGCAGCGCTCGTGATCAGTATCGTCGCGGCAGCCACGCGCTCGGTCAGCCGGCGCACGCTGTGGATCGTGCTGGGCGTGGTGGCGGGCCTGCTGGGCTCCGGCGTCATCGCCGCATTGACCGATACCCTGGCCGACCTGGCCGACGGCACCGGCACCGAGCTGTTCAATGCCGGCGTCCTCGGCATCGCGGTCCTGATGCTGGGCTGGCACCATGTGTGGATGTCGTCGCACGGCGCAGAGCTCGCGCGCGACGCGCGCAAGGTCGGCGTCGATGTCAGCGAAGGTGTCAAAGGCCTGTCTGCGATCGCGGTGCTGATCGCACTGACCGTGCTGCGTGAAGGCGCCGAGAGCGTGCTCTTCCTGCATGGCATGGCCAGCGGCGGCAGCGCCAGCCTGACCGATCTGTTCGGCGGTTGCGCGATCGGCCTTGCCGCCGGTGCCGGCATCGGTGCGGTGATGTACTTCGGCCTGATGCGCATCCCGCTCAAAGCCTTCTTCACCGTCACCGGCGTACTGCTGGTACTGCTGGCTGCGGGTCTGGCCAGCCGCATGGCCGGCTTCCTGATCCAGGCCGACTACATCCCGGCACTGGCAACGCCGATCTGGGACGTGTCGCACATCTTGTCGGCAGAATCGTTCGTGGGTTATTTCCTGCATGTGCTGGTCGGGTACGAACCCAACCCGAGCGGCATGCAAATGGTGTTCTACGGCGTCACGCTGGGCACCATCGTGTTGTTCGCCGAGCTGGTCAAGCGCCAGCAGCAAAGGCAACAGGAAGCGCAGCGCCTCGCGCCTGCGCCGACCGAAGCCTGAGTAACGTTGTCTCCGAACAGCGTCGCCCGCCGGCAGTTGCGGTCAAGGTGACGCTGCCTCCTCGCTGTTCCTGAGCCTCTGCGCCCCGCCTGCCGGGGCGTTTTTTTTGGTACAGGCGAGTAAAATGCATGGCAAATCAACAAGACATCACGGAGCCGAGACATGACGATGCAGACCTCACCGGCCGCGCGCCGCACGTTCCTGAAACAGACCGCCGCCCTGGGTGGCGCCTTCGTGCTTGGCATACAAGCCAGCAGTGCTGCACATGCGGCGAATGCCGCCGATGCGCCTGAAGTCACGCACTGGGTCGTGATCAAGCCGGACGACAGCATCATCATCCGCATCGCGCGCTCCGAACTGGGCCAGGGGAGCTTCACCGGCCTCGCACAGCTGGTGGCCGAAGAACTGGAATGCGACTGGAGCAAGGTCCAGCCCGAGTATGCGGACGTGAACGAGCACATGCGCCGCAAGAAGATCTGGAAAGACATGTCCACCGGCGGCAGCCGTGGCATTCGTGACTCGCACGAATACGTGCGCAAGGGCGGCGCGGCCGCGCGCGAGATGCTGATCGCCGCGGCCGCGCAGTTGTGGCAAGTGCCGGCGGCCGAGTGCAGCGCGCGTCACAGCGTGGTGTCGCACCCGTCGGGCAAGTCCGCACGCTTCGGCGAGCTGGCCGCACTGGCCACCACGATGCCGGTGCCGGAAAACCCGCCGCTGAAAGACCCGAAAGACTGGAAGCTGATCGGCACCTCGCCGGCGCGCTTCGATATCCCGGCCAAGGTCAATGGTTCGCAGATATATGCAGCCGACGTACGCCTGCCCGGCATGCTGCATGCATCGATCCTGCAGAGCCCGGTGTTTGGCGGTTTCCTTAAGCGCTATGACGACAGCGCCGCCAGGGCGATGCCCGGTGTGAAGCATGTGATTACCAGCGATGACTGGGTCGCGGTCGTCGCAACCAACTGGTGGCAGGCCAACAAGGCACTGAAAGCCATCAAGGTCGAATGGGACAACGGCAACAAGGGGAATATCTCCAGCCAGTCGATACAAGCGTATCTGCGCGAAGGCCTGGCGATGCAGAACGCGCCGGTCGCGCGCAAGGATGGCGATGCCGACACCGCACTGGCCGGCGCGCACAAGGTGATCGAAGCGGAATACACCACCGGCTTCGTGAACCATGCAACGATGGAACCGCAGACCGCAACGGCGCTGTACAGCGCTGACAAGCTCGACGTCTGGGTCGGCACACAGAATGGCGAGGCATCGGCAGCGGCAGCATCCGAAGTGTCCGGCCTGCCGCTGGAGAAGGTGTATATCCACAAGATGCATGCCGGCGGCGGCTTCGGCCGACGCGGCCCGCATCAGGACTACACCAAGCAGGCGGTGAAAATCGCCAAGGCCCTGCCCGGTATTCCGGTACGGCTGCAGTGGTCACGCGAGGAAGACATGCGCCAGGGACGCTACCGCCCGGTATCGCTGGTGAAGCTGCGCGGCGGCCTCGACAAGCAGGGCAACTGGGTGGGCTGGCAGGTGAAGCAATCGGACCAGTCGATCGCGATCACCGTCTATCCGCAATTCGTGAAGGATGGCGTCGATCAGATCAACACCCGCGTGTTCCGCGACAATCCGTATGCGGTGCCGAACTTCACCAATGAATATGTGATCCGTGAACTGCATGTGCCGCCCGGCTTCTGGCGCGCAGTCGCGCACACCAATAATCCCTTCTACCGCGAATGCTTCATCGATGAACTCGCGCATGCGGCCGGCAAGGATCCCTATCAGTTCCGCCGCCCGCTATTGGAAGGGAAAAAAGATCTGGCGGTACTCGATGCGGCAGCCAAAGCCATCGGCTGGGGCAAACCGCTGCCGAAGGGTGTGCACCGCGGTATCGCGGTCGTGGATTCGTATGGCAGCTACACCGCGGCTGCGGTCGAGCTGTCAGTCGGCAAAGACAAGGCCGTGAAGGTGCATCGCGTGGCGGTGGCAATCGACTGCGGTTACGTGGTGCATTCGGATGCGGTGAAAGCGCAGGTCGAAGGTGGCGTGCTGTGGGGCTTGTCCGCGATCATGTCCGAAGACATCACGATCGAAAATGGCGCGGTCAAACAACAGAATTTCAATGACTACCCGCTGGCGCGTATCAGTGTCGCGCCCGAGATCATCCCGGTGCTGGTACCGACCGGCGGCTTCTGGGGTGGCGTCGGTGAACCGCCGATCGGTGGCGTGATTCCGGCGATGGTGAACGCGCTGTTTGGCGCGACGGGTGAGCGGATACGCTCGCTGCCGCTGAAGCTGCACGGATATCGATACAAGGCTTGACCCTGACCATGGCCATCAATGTTCTCGGCACCCCGCTGAAACCCTGCTCTACCGACCCGATGACCGGGTATTTCCGCGATGGCTGCTGCAATACCGACGAATCGGACCGCGGCTCGCATGTGATCTGCGCCGAAGTCACGGAAGACTTCCTGATGTTCTCGAAACAGCGCGGCAATGACCTGTCGACCCCGCGCCCCGAGTACCGTTTCCCCGGACTGGTGCCGGGCAACCGCTGGTGCCTGTGCGCACTGCGCTGGAAGGAAGCGTTCGACGCCGGCATGGCGCCCTACGTGGTGCTGGAATCAACGCATGTGAATGCGCTGCAGTACGTGAGCATCGAGCAGCTGATGGCGTACAAGCTGCCGGCCTGATGTACAGGCCGGCAGGCGACCTCAATCACCCGCACTGGGCTGGCGCCGGAAGCGCAGCGATGACCACACCGATGCGAGGATGAACGCAATGCCGATCAGGCCCGTCACGATCTCCGGGATGTGATAGCGCATGCTGAGGAACATGATGACGGCGAGGATACCGATCGCGTAGTGTGCGCCATGCTCGAGGTAGACGTATTCATCCAGCGTGCCTTGCTTGACCAGATAGACCGTGGTCGAACGCACGAACATCGCGCCAATCGCGAGACCCAGCATGATGATGACCACGTCATTCGTGATTGCGAAGGCGCCGATCACGCCATCGAACGAGAATGATGCATCGAGGATTTCCAGGTACAGGAAGCCGCCGATGCTGCCGCCCTTCACCAGACCGCCCACATCGACATCGGTCACTTCTTCTTTCTCCAGCATATTGCTGAGGATATCGACGCCCACGTACACCAGAATGCCCCAGATGCCGGCCGTCAGCACCACCAGCTCGTGGCCCGGCTCGACGAAGGTCAGGCTGGACAGCACGACGATCAGCGCGATGAACACCGGCACCGCAGCGATCTTGCCGTAGGAAGAAAGCTTTTTCTCGACATTGCCGAGCCAGTGCAGCTCCTTGTCCGCATCGAAAATGAAGTTCAGGAACACCAGCAGCAGGAAGACGCCGCCGAAAGCCGCCACCTCGTCATGGTGCTTGGTCAGGTAGACCGAGAATTCGCGCGGATTGTCCAGCGCCAGGTTCCAGACTTCCGCCGCACCAAGGTCGGCAGTCTGAGCGACGATCACCAGCGGGAACAGCAGACGCATGCCGAACACCGCAACCAGGATGCCGACGGTCAGGAAGATTTTTTGCCAGAACTCGCTCCAGGTCTTCAGGACCGAGGCGTTGACGACGGCGTTATCGAACGACAGCGATACCTCCATCACGCCGAGAATCAGCGCAATGCCAAACGCCGTCGCCGCACCGGCCGGGCCGCCATGCGTATAACCCCACCAGCTGGCCAAGCCCAGACATACGATGGTGACGATTATCGATACTGAAAAATGCCGCACTTTGTTCTCCGTTTTTTTAAATCCCCGGCATTTTGCCAAATAATCAATCGCCGCGCGTGAATTGCGCGAAGAACGCCCAAAAAAACATTTTTGAAAACTTTGGCCGCAAAACAGCGGGGTTCAGGCCGAGATCCGTCATGAATGTTCGCGCTTAATCCTCGATTGTAAGTATTTCCTCAGCTTCGGATTGTTAAAATAGCGGTTTTCCTATTTTCCGGCGCTGAAAAAATCGAACAAAAGCATCGGAATTTCAAGAAATTCTCAATCTTTGCAAAGACTTAGGACGGACCCGATCCAATGGAAGACGCAATCAACGCAAGCAACTGGAAACAATCGATCGAAAATTTTGTCGGTCACCCCATGGTGCAACACACACTGGTGGTGCTGATTGTGGTGAATGCGATCATCCTTGGACTGGAAACCAGCCACACGATCATGGAGACCATGGGCGATTTTCTGCACATGCTCGATCACGTCATCTTGTGGATATTCATCGCTGAATTGGCATTGCTGATGGTCGCTCGTGGCGGTCGGTTTTTTACCGATGCATGGTGTGTCTTTGATTTCATCGTGATTGCGATTGCACTGGTGCCAGCCACCGGTAGCTTGTCCGTGCTGCGTGCATTGCGCGTGCTGCGCGTGTTGCGTCTGGTCAACAAGATCGAAAGCATGCGTAAGGTGGTCGCGGGTCTGCTGCATTCCTTGCCCAGCCTGGGATCGGTGTTCGGTTTGATCCTGGTGATCTTTTACGTGTTCTCGGTGATCGCGACCAATATGTTCGGCATCGTCTTCCCCGACCTGTTCGGCGACCTCGGCACCACCGCGTTCACGTTGTTCCAGGTCATGACGCTTGAGAGCTGGTCTGAGGGTATTGCGCGCCCGGTGATGGAACACTTTCCGTACGCCTGGATTTACTTCGTGATATTCATCTTCATCGCGACCTTCGTGATCGTGAACCTGTTCATCGCCGTCATCGTGGACTCGCTGAATTCGAACAAGACATTGTCGCCTGCGGACGCAGTCAAGAAAGACCCGGTACTGGCCGAGCTGCAAGTGCTGCGTGCCGAGCTGGCCGAGCTACGCGCCCACGTGCAGCATCGCTGATTCATGGGCAGGACATCGGCGTTGATGGTTCAGCGCCGATGTCGTGTGTCATCGATGGTGATACGCCGGTGCTACGCTGGTGATTTGTCGCTGAAGTGGCGACGCTCTTCCGGTGAGATACCGGTCCAGTGAGACGCCGGTGATAGACCACTGATATACCACTGATATACCACTGATATACCGGTGATTTATCTATGCCTTACAGGTCGCGTGCAAATTACTCCGGCTGGGGCTCGGCCCGGACCGGACGATCGGGCCCGAATTCGTCGTAGGCCTCCTGGAACAGGCTGTCGAGCAAATTGAAGTTCGCGCTGATCGATTTGTTTTCACCCTTCACCGAGATTTTGATCAGGTTCAGCAGCGCCAGTGCCTCCAGCGTGTTGCCAATCTCAATCACCGACAAACCCGTCCGTCGCGACAACGCGATCAGACTGGTGCCGTCCGGCCCCGCATCCATCAACGCCGACACGATATTGACGCGCTTCTCCGTCGAGAAGGCCCCGAAAAGCCTGGCGTATTCTTTAGCGTCCATCTGCCCTCTTCCAAGACATGGTTCTGCGCACACATAGCGCAGAAAAGAAAAATGCATGCTTGCACTGCAACTGCTGCATTCTAAACAGTCCAGTCGCAGGCTGCTATCCGCTGGCCGCGTGGACTCGATAGACCAGAGAGCACGCCGGGTCCTGACAGACAAGCGTCCGACACCGGCCTCAGCCCTCGGCGTTTTTCTGCGTCTTGCGAGACAGCTTGCGTCTATCCACACCCGCAAAAGGTGATTTCACCTTGCGCAGCGGCTTGATGCCGAAGACGGGCTCGCAATAGATGTCGAGCACATTCACCGCAATCGATGCCTCCCGGCTCACATAGCCGCCTGCCAGCAGCACATGCCGCAGCATCAGCACGATTTCTTCAAACGCGTGCTGGGTGATGTTATTACTCTGAAAAACCTGCCGCATCTCCGTGAAATCGTAACCATCGGCCGGCTTGCCCAGCACCATCGCAAACAGCGCGAAGCTGTGCCGGATGACTTGGGGCACGGGCGTATCCCCGTAGCAGCGACGGGTCGATGGCGTAGACAGCACGCGGGTGCAAAAATCCGTCACGATCGGCTTCAGCGACGCGGCACCCCCGCGCTTGTCAAGCAGGTTAGGAATCGGATCCGTCAGCCCGGACGCAATGTCATCCCATTCAGTCATTGATCGATCGATCTCTTGTTAGTTTTATTGCGATCGCCCTTCCGATTGCCCCGCCGGCATCGACAAACACCCGAGGGACAGGCCATGCTGCATGCAGAACGCCGTCTCTCCCAGCGCCGACACATCATGTACCACATTGTCGATGGAATGTTGCCAATTATCAAGAAACTGGCAAATTGCTTCTAAAAAATATTCTCTCCCACCGAGCAAGGTCGGAGGCAGTCCATGACCTGAATTCCTTTCCAGGCCGCCAAAGTTGTTCTTCGCGACAACCTCATGTTCGCGATATTTCCTTCGCGCCCGCCAAAAACTTCCCTACAAGAACCAAATTTCTAATTTTGCTACCCAAGCAATCTTCTACCTTTCGCATTGACTCCAATAGCATACATGCTATATTCAGATGGCCTACGAGATCCTCTTCTTCAACCCTCACGTCCAAGAGCAGATCGAACACTGGCCAGCCGGCATCGCCGCCAGCTTTGCGCGGATAGCCCAGCAAATGGTGATCTCCGGTCCCAAGCTTGGTATGCCATACACGAAGGCGATGGGAGGCGGCTTGTTTGAGATACGAGCGCGCGGTCCAGAAGGAATCGGCCGGGCGTTCTTTTGTTGCCTCATTGAACAACGGGTCGTCATCCTGCACGGTTTCATCAAAAAGACGCAAGCGACACCGACGAAAGAATTAGCTATCGCCCGCAAGCGAATGAAGGAAGTGAACTATGCAACACCCTGACAAATTCAAGCCGACACGCTTAGACCCCGATGCCTACGTTTCCAAGCGCAGCGTAAAAGACAAGGCGTTTAAGGTGGCATACGACGCGCTCGAAGACGAATACGCGGCACTCGCAGCATTGCTGCAAGCCCGCACAGAAGCTGGGTTGACCCAAGCGGACGTTGCTCAGCGAATGGGGGTATCGCAGCCCGTAGTAGCGCGGATCGAGTCCAGCCTGGGGAATAAAAATCACTCGCCGTCGCTGCATACATTGCGCCGCTACGCTGAGGCTTGCGGGATGAGGCTAGTGATACAGATGGTGGCGCAGAATGATAGAAAACCGCTTCCGACAATGAATCGCTAGCAAGGTGCATCACACCCTCTAGTCATCAAACTGAAACCAATGTTCCTCCCGAAGGCTACGCAGAAACTGGTCCACATCAGACAAATTGCCATACTGAGCCGCCCATTCGATGTGCTCTTTGCACCGGAAAATCTTTGAAAGGCTGACTCGCCTCAAGCGGCCGCGAGACTAATGTCGCGCGAGCGTGGGAGCCGGTGGGCACGGTGAACAACACCGCCTGGCAAAATGCGCGGCTCAAGGCAGGCTTGGGGGACCTGCACGTGCACGACCTGAGGCACACGGTGGGCATGCGGTTGAGAGAGACAGGTGCTAAACGCGAGACGATCGCTGCGGTGCTATGGCACTCGAACGAGTCCATCACGAATCACTACTCGGTGGCGATGGTGCGGGAGATCTTCGAGGCGCTGGAGAAGATCAAGGACGAAAGAGGCTGCTGGAACAAGTCGCTGCAGACGCTGATTTTTGAGGCTAGAGCGCGGAATGTCCACAAAATGTCCACGCAAAAAAGAGCAACGGGTTAGTCCTTTCGGAGCTAACCCGTTGATTTTACTGCTTTATTTCTGGCGCGGCTGGCAGGAATCGAACCCACGACCCCTTGGTTCGTAGCCAAGTACTCTATCCAGCTGAGCTACAGCCG
>JACCDN010040413.1_pt1 | contig 18997 bp, 20 predicted proteins | sample 7441691 | NCBI WGS metagenome assembly JACCDN01 (sample SAMN15323439, study PRJNA562643) | freshwater metagenome | isolation source: river surface water | place: USA:Blue River Watershed | collected 2017-08-16 | reverse complement strand
TTAACTAACCCTTTAATCTTGTTTCGTTTCATATACGGCAGTCACCATGCTGCTGTCTTGTGAAAGGACGGCAAAAGTAAGGAAAAGTAGGTGTAAGTTAAAAAAGGAAGAAAGATTTTTTTTAACTGATTGATAATCAGCCCCAAAAAAGTCAATTATTAAAGCGTAGCGGGCAAAGATTGCACCGAATAGCCCAAAAAGTCGGCTGCATGGGCGTCAAAATCAGCTGTAGCATCGGTGGTATAAAAAACACAGTCACTTTGCCTGGTAATACCTGCGTCAAGTGCTGGGTGTCTATTTAAATAATCTACCAGGCTCGCAGCCACAATTGTGCCTTGGGTTAACACTTTAACACCTGTGGGCAGTAGTGATGCAATGGTATCTAGTAATAAAGGGTAATGCGTACAGCCAAGTAATAAAGTGTCAATTTTAGGCGATTTTGCAAAAAGGGCATTCAGGTCCTGCTCCACAAAATAACGGGCTCCTGGGGTGTTATAGGCCCTATTTTCGATGAGTGGCACCCACATAGGGCAGGCCTGCTGAAAAACCTGAACTTCCGGAAAAAATTTAGCGATCTCTACGGGGTAACTTTCACTTTCGATGGTACCCTTGGTGCCCACAATGCCTACCTGTTTGGTGCTTGAAAATTGACCCACAACTTCGGTGGTAGGTCGTATAACACCAAGTACCCTTTTATGACTACCTCTGCTAACAAGGTCTTTTTGTTGTATGGTTCTTAATGCTTTTGCAGAAGCCGTATTGCAAGCCAAAATAACCAAATCACAACCTTTGTCAAACAACCAATCTACTGCTTCAAGCGTGTATTGATAGACCGTTTCATAAGACCTTGGACCGTAAGGCGCACGCGCATTGTCACCGAGGTAAATAAAATCATGCGTAGGAAGCGCGTGTTGCAATTCTTTTAAGATGGTTAACCCACCATAACCACTATCAAATACACCAATTGGCTTTTTTGTTTGCATACACAAAAATAAGAACCCCGTCTGGTATAGACGGGGTTCTTTTATAAATAGTTTATAAAGGCTGTATTATCCTTTTTTAGCAGGTGCTGCTGTTTTAGCAGGTGCACTAACCGCTCCACCAGCTTGCTTCCAAGCATCCATAATTTCTTGTGGTAATGGAAGGTTTAACTTCATCGCTACGCGAATGGTTAGGTTATCTAAAATATTAGGTTGCATGTACGGAGACAATGTTTCTGTCTTTAATACAAGCGTATACTTTTGTTCAGCAACGATTTGTTGAAGCGCAGTTACCATCTTTTGTCTGTAAGGTAAAAGTGATTGCTCCATTTTGCCATTTTGCATTTCTTGTGCATACTGCTGCCAGTTTGCTAATTTGTAACCTAAACGGTTTAAATCAGATAAAGCCAGTTCTCTAGCTTTAGCAGGCATGGTAGCAGAATCTTTTTTGAAAAGACTATCTCTACGCTGATAATCTTGCACGGTATATGCATATTCAGGATTCAAAGAATCTTTAACAAAATTGTTAATGATGGTATCCACTTTTTGAATATCTGGAAACAGGCTCAATAAACTTTGCTCATCAAAGTAACCAATTTTAACCTGCGCGTTTGTGCTATTTGAGAATAGTAAGCTGGCTGCTAAAACCACACAAACAAATAATAATTTCTTCATTGTAGAGAGTGTTTGAATTTTTGTTAGAACTGTTTATTTAAACTTTTTGAATTTTTATTTTATCCCTAACTCTTTGAGCACATCGTCGCTTTTGTCAAGTCTCGGGTCGGCAAATATAATGGTTATTCCTTCACTTTTATCGAGAACGAAGTCATAAGAACGACTTGTAGCGATTTTTTGAATGGCATCATATACTTTGTCCTGAACTGGCTTTATAAGGCGCTGACGCTCTTTAAATAGGTCGCCTTCGTAGCCAAAACGCTTTTTTTGAAGGTCACGAACCTGTTTTTCCTTTTCAAACAGCTCGTCTTCACGCTTCTTTTTAAGGGCTTCTGTTAGCATAAACTGCTCAGACTCATAGTTTTTATACATTTTGTCTAGCTGCACCTGTAAATCATCTATTTCTTTTTGCCACTGCTCTCCTATTAATTTAAGCTTGGCATCCGCTTCTTTATATGCTGGAATACGTTCAAGGATGTATTTGGTATCAATCACAGCATAGCGTTGTTGCGCTGAAGCACACACTGCAGTACCGAGTACCATCAAAGCCACAAATAATAACTTTTTCATACTTCTAATTTAAATATTATTCTGGTTCAAACCCTAACATAAAGGTAAATCTTGCCGCGTCTTTCATGGATCCATTAGGCGTATACCTGTCTAGTCCAATACCGTAGTCAAAACCTAAAAGTCCAAACATTGGTAAGAAGAAACGCATACCTAAACCAACAGATCTGCGGAGTTTAAATGGATTGTAATCTTTAAATGTGTACCAACCATTGGCTGCTTCATAAAATCCAAGGGCATAAATAGTACTACTCGGATTTAAACTAAGTGGGTACCTGAGTTCCATACTGTACTTATTAAATATGGTAAAGTATTGACTCGCTCTTTGTTGATCTGGATTAATTTTTGGGTTTGAATTTTCATATACAGGGTAACCTCTGTGTGCAACGATATCAAAACCAAGTAGTGCAAACTGATTACTCAAACCGGCGTCACCCACTTGGAATCTTTCAAATGGAGACATACCTAATTCAGAATTATACCTGCCCAAGAAACCAAATTTTGCAGCAGCTCTAATCACAAATTGTTTATTACGGTCTTCACCGTGTGGTTTACCAAGAGGCACAAACCATTCTCCATTCATACGCCACTTGTGGTATTCAATCCACTTGTATGGATTGGCACTTGTTTGGATGTTTTTATTGAACAAAGAATAAGGTGGTGTAGCCTGAACGCTAAATAAAAACGTTGAGCCACTTTTTGGATACAATGGCTGATCAATAGAAGAACGTTGTAACGCAATTTTAAGGTTCACGTTGTTAACAACACCATTATCAAATCCAGGAAGATTTCTTGGATCAATGGCATAATCACTAAGCTTGTAACGCGTATAGTTTAACCCAACAGAAAGTGAGAAAAAGTCGTCGGGCCATTTTAATTGTTTTGCCAAACTAACAGTAGCACCGGTTGTAGAAATGTATTTAGAATTAGCCGCATTTGGATCAAACATACCCGTTAACGGATCAATGGTTTGACCAAATTTTGTATTGAATACACTCAGCGTTAATGCATTTCTTTTTTTACCACCAAACCAAGGTTCTGTGAAAGAGAAGTTGTAAGAACGGAATGCTTTACCATTACTTTGTACACGAAGGCTTAATTTTTGTCCTTCTCCCATTGGAAGTGGATCCCATGCTTGCTTTTTCCAAATATTTCTTACAGAAAAGTTATTGAAAGAAATACCGAGTGTTCCGGTAAGTCCAATAAAACCACCCCAACCAGCACTCAACTCTAATTGATCGCTCGATTTTTCTTCTACGGTGTAGTTGATATCTACGGTACCATCATCTGGATTGGGTCTTGGATCAATACCAATTTTTTCTTGGTTGAAATAATTGAGCTGCGCAATTTCACGCTGAGAGCGCATCAAATCTGATCTACTAAATTTCTCACCTGGTATGGTTCTTAGTTCTCTTCGGATAACGTGCTCTTTGGTACGGTCGTTGCCATAGATACGAATGTTTTTGATGGTTGCTTGTGGACCTTCAATAATTCTGATTTCGTAATCGATGGTATCGTTGTATACGGCAGTTTCTACTGGATCGGTATTGAAAAATAAGTAACCATCATCTTGATAAATACCACTGATATCTCCACCTTCTGCTGCAGCAGATTTACCTAATTTTTTATTGAGTGTTTCTAGGTTGTAAATATCTCCTTTGCGGATACCTAAAATAGCCGTTAATATAGAGTCTGAATATTTTGTATTACCTCTCCAAGTGATGTTACCAAAATAATAACGTCGGCCTTCGCTCACTTTGATATCAATATTAATATGACCATTGCCATTATAATACACCGTGTCGTTTACAATAGTAGCATCACGGTAACCAAGTGAGTTGTAATAATCTAAAATGTTATCCTTGTCTTCTTCGTATTTTTTGGTGTCAAATTTTGCACCAGAAAACTTGATACGTGCATAAGGATCTAGTACTTTTTTGGTTTTTGTAAAGGTTAAAAAACCTTTTTCTTTCATGTACTGCTCAAAATTATATCGCTGTGTTTTAACAATTTTAGGTTCGTCAAATACAGGAAATAGAGTAAGTCTCGATTTTTCGTGTGTTTCTTTTAACTTCTTTTTTAATAGACCGGCCTCTACACTGTTTCCACCAAAATTGATGTTATTGATTCTTACTTTAGGTCCTTTGTCAATTACAAAATCAAGTACCAATGTGTTTTCGTAAGTAGAATCAGATTTTTCTAAAATTTTAATTTGTGAATTTTGAAAACCTTTTTCGGCATAAAACTTTTTGATGGCTTCTACCGCAGAAATTTTCATATTCTCGGTGATTACACGGTTACGCACAAGTCCTGTCTTTCCCGTTAAATCTTCTGCATCGCTTTTACTAACACCTTTAAAGAAAAAGTTAGATAAACGCGCACGCTCTGTTACTGCAATTTCAATTTCAATATTTTTATCTTCTAGTTTTGTGATAAAAATTTCAACGTCAGAGAAATAGTTTTGCGCCCATAATTTAGTGATGGCCTTAGAAAACAAATCGCCACCCGGAATTACAATTTCATCGCCCACGTTCACATTGGCAATAGAGATCAAAAGGTTTTCATCAAAAAAGCTATTTCCTGTTACCTTAATGGCACTGATCTTATATTTTTTAGGCGTTTTTTGATTGAAAATATTGATCAGATCCGCATCAACATTGGTAATAACCGTATCCTTCGTTTCTTGCGCACTGGCTACAGTACTTGCCAGCGAGAACACGATTGCCAACATTAATAATTTGTACACTTTCTGCATCTTTTTCTATTTGTTATATCGCTGGCTGATCTTTCACCACAGCAGATTTAGTCTATTTTGGTTCTTATAAGCGGAGCAAATTAACGGGAATTATCAAAAGTCTTTGTTAAATCGCTATACTTATTAAATAATTATATAATATTTTTATATTTTAACTTCTTCCTGAATTTGTTTTCCTGTTTTACCAAACCTACGTTCTCTTTGTTGAAAATCAATGATTGCTTCCAACAAATGAGGCTTTCTAAAATCTGGCCACAATATAGGTGTAAAATAGAGCTCTGCATAGGCAAGTTGATACAATAAAAAATTACTGATCCGAAATTCGCCACTGGTTCTTATCACAAGAGCTGGATCCGGAATTCCTTTGGTGCACAAATAGTCAGAAATGGTGTTTTGCGTAATTTGCTCAGGATCTAAAATACCAGCTTTAACATCCTGGGCTATTTGCTTAACTGCACTTGTAATTTCCCATCTACTACTGTAGCTCAGCGCCATAATGAGGGTTAATCCCGTATTTGCAGCCGTTAACGATAGCGCCTCTTCAAGTTCTGTTTGTGCAAACTCAGGGAGCATTTGCCTGTCACCAATGACTTGCAAACGAATATTGTTTTTATTTAATGTAGGAACTTCTTTTCGGATGGTATCAACCAGTAAACTCATAAGCCCAGCCACTTCATTTGCAGGACGGTCCCAGTTTTCGGTACTAAAAGCGTAAAGTGTCAGATAACCAATACCAAGCTCTGCAGCACCTTCCACAATATCTCTAACACTTTCTACGCCATGAAAATGGCCAAACAAGCGGTCTTCTCCCTTTTCTTCTGCCCAACGCCCATTGCCATCCATAATTATGGCAACATGTTCTGGTAAACGGTTGAGGTCTATTTGAGTCTTGAGGTCTTCCAACATGCGTTTGAAAAGGATTTATAGGCTGCAAAATTAACGAAAAAACAGAGGTTTGCGCCGATTACTTTGCCTAATTATGGCCAAAACGGCTTATTGGACAGGCTTTGGACACTTATAGGTTTGTAAATTAAAGGAAATACCCAGTTTTAGGCCTGCAAAAACGTCGGTTTGAAGCGTATTTCCCCTTTGTCTACCCTTGATTCCAATGGGAGTTCCTGTTTCGTAACTGCGGTCTTGGAGCAAAAAAGCGGGTGAAGGAGACCCATCGGGTAATGAAGGAAAAGCGTCTGGTGCATACACCCCACTCACATCGTCTAGATAATCGGTGTTGGTAAAGCGGTACATAAGCTCGGCAAAAACATTGAACTGCTCACTTAAGGCATACTTAACACCCAAGGTAACTGGAACGGATACCGCAATTGGCGCATAGGTTTTAAAGGTTGGGTACGCCGAGGAACCCTGACCCTCTGTGCCAAGTGGCCTTAATAAATATTTTTGATTGCCTAAAAACGCATAAGGATCATAAGAAAAAGCACCCACACCTAGTCCAACATAAGGCGTGAACCTAAAATCTTCGAACCCAGGTTGAAATGCAAAAAAGTTAAAATCAAAGGAAAGGGCCGCCTCCCAAACATGGCTGTTAAAACTCAGATTACGCCGCTGCTGGCTTGCATTGTTACTATATTGATCCGAATAACCAAGTAGCGCATACTCGCCACTGAGCCTGACACTCATGTAATTGTTAAACTGCTTTCTAAAAAAAACACCCGCGTTGGCCTTGGGTCTATTAACAGCAGCTGTCGGATTTAAATCACCAAAATAATGTGCAGCACCAGCACCAATACCAAACTCGGCTTGGTGTACAAAACTTTGCATAAGCTGCGCACTTGCAGTGAAACCACTGCATCCGAGTAGGATACTAAAAATGAAATGTTTTACCATGGGCGCCTGCTTGCTTCATGTAAAGTAGCAACAAAAATAAATACCAAAAATGTTAATTTCTTTTATCCAGCCCCCAAGTAAGCTTGGTTCTGAGTGTAGACAGGAAACTATTTTCGTTTAATCGGACAAGATTTACGCAAAACTGCTCTTTTCTGATGGCCAATTGCACGGTTTTATCTACAATTTCTTTGCGTGCATCAAGTGCGCAAATAAATTGATCGGCCCTTCCCTCAATTTCAAAGGATACCACGTTCGTATCAGGAATAACTATGGGACGCACATTTAAATTGTGTGGTGCCACTGGGGTGATCACAAAACTTGCCGCGTCTGGAAATAAAATGGGTCCATTGCAACTCATACTATATCCGGTAGATCCCGTAGGTGTGGAAACAATCAATCCATCGGCCCAATAGGTATTTAAAAATTCGCCATTAATATAGGTATGAATTTTAATCATAGGAGAAATGTCGCGCTTGTGAATCGCAAACTCATTGAGCGCAAAAGGTGTGTCACCAAAAAGTGATTCGTTGGAATCAAGATGAATAAGTGCACGTTTGTCCACTACAAATGTTCTATTAACGATGGCTTCCACGGCATTTTGTAATGCATCCGGACTAATGCTTGCTAAAAAACCAAGTCTACCAAAATTGATTCCTAAAATAGGGATACCAGAATCTTTTACAAGCGTAACGGCGTCAAGCATGGTACCATCACCACCCAAACTAATCATGCAATCTATAGAAGCATCTAAATCTGAAGAAACTTTAAATGGTATAAGTGAAGCAACAGTTTGTGGGGGTAAATCGGCGTGTAATAACAATTGATGAAACACATGGATTTGAACATCGTGAGGTGCCAAAGCATCTAGCAGTATTGCCAGCGGATTGGGTGTTGCTAAATCTAAACCTCTACTATATATCGCAATTTTCATGTGCCTATTTTGTAATCAGAATCATCAAAAATTAAATTCGCCCTGCAAATATAGGCCATCTCGCTTCAGCTGGTTGCGGCTATATTCTACACGAAATACAAAATCGTAAATACTTACAAGGTCAAAACCAGCTCCATACGTATACAACAGGGTATTACTTAAGGAATTAGAAGCGCCAGCGTATTTGTGGTAAGCGTATCCTGCATCTGCAAAAACTTTAAAATAAATTCTGATCGGAATTTTTTCATGGTTTTTAATAGGCAATGGATTGGTGATGGTCCAGTTTTTTAGATTAAAATGATACGCGTTTCTTAGTACAGCCCCAGCCGTTCCATCCGCTACATAATATTCGAGGCCCCTAAGTTGCATACCGCCATATCCGATGAGTCTGCTATTAGAAAATACCGAATCGATGGGGGATTTATACATCGCAGTTGCATCAAATAATAAAAAACTTTTAGTACTTAATTTTTTAGCATAGAGCTGTCTTGCACTAAAAGAAGAAATGGATTGCACTTTTGATGCAAATCTTTGTAGAAAAAATAAGTCGGTGTAATAACCCGATGTTGGATAAACAATATTAGAGAGCTTGATGTATTGATATCGATAACTTACGTCAAGTGCTGCTTGTCTATTTGTTTGACCCGGATAATAATTTTTTTGAAGCTTTACAATTGTATCGGCAATGGTTTCGTTGAAGTAGCTAACTCTAATGGTTGTGCGTTTAAACTGATCAGGACGATAACTATAAGATGCATCAAAGCGCCATGTTTTTCGGGCATCATCTACATGTCTAAAAAAAACCTGTTTGTTGGCCACGGTTGCCACGTTCAATTCTTTTTGTATTGCGTGTAAAAAACCAACACTAAATCCTTTGGTGAGTTTTTTATCAATAAAAGGAATGGAGTAACGCGCCGAAAACTGCCTGTTATAGCCTGTTATAAGCCATATATTTAAATTATCATTTCTACCAGACACATTGTTTTGGATAAATTTTATCCCATAATTGACGCGGTCTAAACTACGGTTTTGGTCTACCCACCACTGATTAAAATTTCGATCTACGAGTCTAAAATAAGGAAGCGGCAGTAGGTACCATCTTTCTTTAACCTGAATTCGAATATGCCACTCGTGTTGAACCGCAAATGTATCAATTTTAACATCCACAAAAAGCTGGGTGTTCATCAATAACTGCTTAGCCTGAATCATGGCAGCACCTAACTGTTCAGAAGAGAGAGAATCACCCTTTGCAAATGAAAGTTCTCTTTCAATGATATAATTTTTTGTTTTTGTGTTGCCTGTAATTTCTACAACTTCGACAGGCATTTTTTGTTGCGCCAAAGCAGTCAATGAAAAAATAAAAAGAAGCAGAAAAAAAAGTAGGCGCATAGGTAAAGCGTTTACACCTACATATTGAGGTATGAAAGTAGATGGTTATAATTTTCTTTCAACTCGTTCTGATAGTTTTCTTCGCCGAAATAATATTTTACGCTGTAATCGTAACGCTGGAAAGTAGCAACGATGGTAGATACTTCGATGCGGTTAATTTGTATTGTCACAAGTAGCATACCTGTTTGTAAATCCGTTGCTGTATTTAATTGCGTAACATATGCATCGTTGGTTTCTACTAAGCGCACAATTTCTCCAAAAGAATATTGGCGAAGTTCCATCTCCAAAACAATAACAGCACCCCTGGTATCAGCCCCTACATGGCTGGTAAGCGCCGTTAACATGTGCTTAGCTATAATAACACCGAGTAAATCTGCGGCCGTTGAAACAACGGGAAGCAAACTCAATTCATGCAAGGCTAATAATTTGGCGCCGGCTAAAAAATGCGCATCGGCATGGACAGAAGCAGTAATAAATTCGTCTTGCAAAGAAGCTATAACGGCAGTATCATCTATATCCAACAAAGTATTTTTGTCTACGATACCCACTAGCTTTTCATCCGTAACAACACATAAATGTTGTACATCATAATCATCCATTAATTGGAGCGCAAAAGATGCTTTGTCCAATAAATGAACAGTTGGAAAACTGGTATTAATGAGTTGTGCTGCTAGCATGGCTAAGCTGATTCAAAAATGCTTCTAAAATTTGGTTGAACTCGGCGGGCACTTCCATCATGGGAGCGTGCCCACATTTGTCTACAAAATGAAGGGTACTATTTGGTATGAGCTTATGAAATTCTTCACCAACATATGGCGGTGTAACAATATCGTTGTTGCCCCATATTAAAAGTGTAGGCTGTTGTATTTGATTTAACTCGGGACCTAAATTACTTCTGATAGCGCTTTTTGCGAGCGCTAGTATTTTAATCACTTTTAACCTGTTTCTAGTGATTTCAAATACCTCATCTACGAGTTCTTTGGTAGCCACAGCCGGATCGTAAAAAGTTTCTTCGGTTTTATTTTTTATATAATCGTAGTCACCTCTTTTTGGATAACTATCACCCATGGCTTTTTCAAAAAGTCCACTACTACCAGTTAAGGTAAGTGACTTGATTTTTTCGGGATGCTTGAGCACATGCACAAGTGCAACATGTCCACCCAGTGAATTACCTAATAAATGAATACCGGTATAGCCTCGTGCTTCAATAAATTTTTGTACTACTTTTTCGAGACCACCCACAGTGGTATGAAAAATATCTAAATCAAAAAGAGGTAAAATAGGAACGATAACTTTATTGCGGTGTCTGAAATGTTCAATTAAATGTTCGAAGTTACTAAGTGCACCAAAAAGACCATGCAATAAAAGCAAGGGTTCGCCGGTACCTTCTTCGATGTAACTAATTTTATCTTGAACTTTAATTTCGTAATTCATGTATACTTATATAGAACACGGCTAAAATAATGATTTTAATAGGAATCACGGCATTAAATAACCATGAATTACAACATACTTATTTTACCTGTTTGCCTAAAGTTTCAAAATGATCGCCTAAACTGGTAAACATGTCCTTAAAAATTGGTATCACCTGCCCAATGGTGTCTAACACTTTAGGTCCCCAAGGTGCAATGTATCCGTATGTTTTAGAGGCAGCTATTAAAGATTCAGAAATTAAATGAAGCTTAACACCATAAAAAAGTACCACACTCCAAATAGTCATATAAATAGCACCAAAAAGTAAGATACCTGCTAATTTGTTGGCCCAACCAAGCAGCACGAGTTCGGCGGCCTTTTGTAGCATACCCGCCACTAAACGAACAATAAGTGTAACCGCAATCATGATGGCTAAAAATGAAACAAATGGAAGCCAACTTGCTGTAATACCTGTATCATGGCCAATTTTAGAAGCAACCACTGCCGATAACTTAGTGGCAGCAGCCAATCCTATCAGAAGTGCTGCAAATGAAAATAAAGCAATAATAAAGCCTTTTGTATAACCTTTAAAGAGTGCTCCAATCAAAATAATGCCACAAATAATATCTAAAACCACGTTTTCAAATTTAGCGTTACGTGAATATAGTAAAACTAACCGAGTGCCGCTTTAACTGCAGCTGCAACAGCCTTGCCATCTGCCTGACCAGCTAATTGTTTAGAAGCCACGCCCATTACTTTTCCTAAATCCTGTGGTCCTGTTGCACCAACAGTTACAATGATTTGCGCTACAATTTCTTTGATCGCTGCTTCATCGAGTTGGGCAGGTAAAAACTTTTCGATCACTGCAATTTCCTCAGTTTCTTTTTGTGCTAAATCGGCTCTATTTTGTTCTTGAAAAATGGTCAACGAATCTTTCCTAGATTTTACTAATTTTTGTAAAAGCTTGAGTTCTGCTTCTGCAGTAATGGAACCACCTGCACCTGGATCTGTTTTCGCTTTAATGATTTCTGCTTTAATGGCACGTAATCCTCTTAATAACGCTTCATCTTTTGATTTCATAGCGTCTTTCATTTGCGCCATTACTTGTTCTTCTAAAGTTGCCATAGTATGGTAATTATTTATTTTTTTGAATTTGACTGTCTCTAAATTTTTTATAAAACGACTTTGCAAAATCTTTCATTTCGCCTGCTAGTACCTGATCTTGGGTTGCCCTAATAAAAGTGTCTGCCATGCCCATAAATGTTTGGTAATAAAAATCGGCCATTTCATCTACCATCATGTCTTTGGTCCATAAATCGATACGTAGTGCTGATTTATCGGCGGCATCCCAAAACGCCAACATCATGGCTCTTGCAGATTGAGCCATATCGGCGGTACTGTCGGAGGCATTCCACTTAATATCCTGTGGTACTTTATTTTCATCTAAATGAACTTCAATATTGATATTGGATTGTCTTGTCATATGGTACATTTTTGCAAAAATAAGCCTAAAGCATCTTATTGCTACGCCTATAATTCTTTAAATAAATGAAGGGGTGTGGTGAAATTGATATTTTGTAAGAATAATAGCCCATTTTGTGTGCGTTCTCCTTTTATTTTTTCATTTTTATACACCACCAAAAGGGCTTCGGCAATACTAGCTGGCGAAGTTTCTGGATACCTAGTCACCATATCTTCTATGTGCTTTTCCTTTGCAAATGAGTCAGCGGCAACTATGGACACACCTGCTTTAGCCGCTTCCAACGCTATTAAATAAGCAGCAGCACTATCATCTATTAAAACCACTGCATAAGCACTAGAAACGAGTTGATACCAGTTATGTACGGTGAGTCCGGTTGGCACGATTACAACATCGGCCCTGTACTTATAGGTGCGCAATTTTTCTTCTAAAAAAGAACGTTGGATTCCATTTGATGGAACCAATAACAGTTTCATATTACTCTGTTGCCATTTCTTAAATTGAGAAAACGCTTGCAAAAGCCCAATGCTGCTTTTGTCCTCGTAAGCCACAGCTAAAAAGTATTCGGTTCCGCCAGCATGGGTACCCTTATACATCTGTTGCAAATTATAATCGATGGGATAAATTTCGGAGGATGGAACTATTGGGATAGATGCGATTCGGTCTTTTGAAATTCCAAATTGCGCCTCTAATTGCTGTGTAGCTTTGTTTTCTACAACAAGCCACTGCTTTACTTTATGAACGTTTTGTTTAAAAAAGTAACGTTGAAATTTGGTTAGGTTCCCATCAAAAAAACATATTTGAGGGATGGTGGTACGCCCCGAATACCTGCCACTCAATTGCAGCCACAGAGCGGGTTGTAGCGCTGAAAGCAGTTTAGGCGCCGTTACTTCGTACCATATTTTTTCTGCCAAAAAACTGTTACGATCATATTTTGTTTTGATCCAACTACAATTGGGCGCACCTACAAAACTGGTGGGTTGCGCGGTATCAGAAAGTAAAATAAACTGATGTGCTGGATGGGCATGAATCTCAGTTTCGAGCCATTTCCAAATGAAACGACCAACGCTAGAAAAATTGGTATCACGGATACCCACTAAAGTGACTGCGATTTTCATTGGATGCAAAGATACTTACATCTTTTCCACGGAGGCACATTAGGGTGCTATAGGGCTAAATACTTATCATACTTTTACAACATGCAATCAAAGCTGCAACAGTTAGACTTATTTGGCGGCCCTGCCCAAGATATTGGAGGGGTTAAAGAAAAAAAGAAGGCGAAACCCAAGGCCATACCTGAGGTGGCTTCGTTAGTGGAAACGCCGGCTCCTGCTCCGCCTGTTAGCACACCAGAACCCGTGGTTGCAGCAGCAATTTTTGAAGCTCCATTTGTTACCGAGCCTGTTACTGTTGAACCTACTTATGAAGAGCCTGCTTATGTTGAAAGACCTAGACAGCCGCGTGTTACCATAGAAAAAATAGCTGGCAAAAGAGGTCGCAAATCCTATAGTGAAATAGATACCGAAATTGATTTAATAGAAATCCCAGACGAAAAAGTATTGTCACAAAAATTATATTACACCATTAGTGAAGTAGCGAGTTGGTTTAAAGTAAACACATCTTTACTGCGTTACTGGGAAAATGAATTTGATATTTTAAAGCCGCGCAAAACAAGAAAAGGCGACCGCTTATTTAGAGTAGAAGACATTAAAAATTTACAAATCATTTATTTTCTACTACGTCAAAAAAAATATTCGATAGAAGGCGCCAGAACCTATTTGAAACAAAATAAATCGCAGGCCGATACACAGGCACAGCTGGTACAAACCCTAACAAAGTTCAAAACTTTTTTACTGGAATTAAAAGCAGGGCTTCATTAATTAAAATCCCACTTCTGCTCACATAGCGGTTAAGACTGCTTTACCACAACATCGGTACTTGAAGCCGCTAACTCAATTTTGTGGGCTTCTAAAATTTCAATAAAAGCCATATTTATTTTTTCTCGAAGCATTAAGTAAGCTTCGTGTTCATCGGCAGCTGATGAAAAATATTCTACCATTACAATGTGTGCCTGTTTTCCAGTATCATGCAAATGCACCTGATAGCTGTCAATTTTTTGCGTACTTAAATAACTACGCATAGCCGTAAGTAAGGCTTGCAATGTACTAGCTGTTGCACTTAATGAAAGCTCTAGTTGTAATTCGGTTTTACGCTGCGTGCGTAAACTAATATTGTCTACAATGGAATCTACCATTTGTTTGTTGGGAACAGAGATATAGGTTTTTTCGTTGGTGCGAATACGCGTACTTCTAAGTCCAATTTTTTCTATAGTACCTGTAAATCCATTTACTTTTACCTGCTCGCCAACCGTAAAGGGTTTGTCAAAAAAGATGATAAAAGAGGCGATTAAATTTTCCATACTCTCTCTCGTAGCAAGGGCTACAGCCGCACCCACTAAACTTAATCCGGTTAAAATGCTGCCTATATTTTTATTGAAAGAGAATTTTAAAACAAGAAGCACGCCAATAATAATAAGAATGACTTTAAAAAAATCTTTAAAAAATATAATCAGCTGATTGTCTTGTTGGTCTTTGGTTATGTTGGCACGTTCTTCTAATACCATTGCCATAAAATCAATAACTCGAAGGCATAACCAAATAAATACGATTACAAGTGCGCCATTCATCAGCGCATCTAAAATTTGCCTGGTATTTGTTTTATATACGGTAAACTCAAATGCACTTGGGAATTTTAATTTATCAATGGCAATCATGGAGATGGTCAATAATAAATAAGTGCCAAGTGGTTGTACCACTAAATCTAAAAAAGATTGTTTGGGCACATTGTGTTTACTATTGGTAATGAGTTTAAAAAGCTTACTCGCTAAAAATTTAGAGATGAGTCTTTTAAAAATGAGGGTCACTAATATGGTACCTATAACAATTAGGTAAGCCTGTACCGTGTTATCTAATATTTTTTGTTCCATTTGTCAATTTCCATTTTTTCACCGTCAAAACTAGCGTACGTAAAATTCTGAATCCAGTCTCCTAAATTAATGTAATGACTATTGCCAATAGTGAGATCAAGTGGGAAATGACGATGTCCAAAAATTAAATAATCGTAATGCTGTTTTTGTAAAACCTCTTTACTGTAACAAATCAGCCACTCATTTTCTTCCCCTAAAAACTGTGCATCGGCATTACCCGTTTTTGCCCTGCTTTTTCGGCTAAAATAATTGGCGATACCAACTCCCATATCAGGATGCACCCACTTAAACAACCACTTGCAAATAGGATTGGTAAATATTTTTTTAATAAACTTATAACCCGCATCACCAGGGCCTAAACCATCACCGTGGGCAATGTAACAGGCTTTGTCGTTAAAATGAAATACCTGTGGGGCGTGGTATACTTTACAACCTAATTCTTCTTCAAAATAATGACGCATCCATAGGTCATGATTGCCTGTAAATACGTGTACCGGAATTCCTTTATCTGTGAGCTTGGCAATTTGTCCGAGTAGACGCACAAAACCTTTGGGCACTACATGATCATACTCAAACCAAAAATCAAAAATGTCTCCTACAATAAAAATGGCTGCAGCACTGTCTTCGATAGATTGTAAAAACGCAACCACCTTTTTTTCACGTTCCAAACTAGCATCATAATTAGGTGCTCCCAAATGAAAATCTGAGAGCAAGTAAATTTTACGGCTAGAAGAAGCATGAATGGTGGCTGTCATATGCTTTTAATTATTTCTGTCTACTAAAAAACAGTACACTTCTTTAGGACCATGCACGCCTACTACCAGTGTTTTTTCAATATCTGCCGTTCTACTAGGACCACTAGCAAGCGTTATAAGCGAAGGCAACTGATTGCCATAATGTTTTGTAATAGATTTTAAACCATCTGAAATATCATACACCACTTGATCGGTGTAAGCGATACAAATATGAATAGGCGCATACACACTTACCGTTCTGCCACTTTGTTGTCCCGCAGAAAGTATCATACTTCCAGTTCGGGCAATTAAATTATCGCAACTGGTAATAGCCGCATCGCAATATTCTAAATCTTCTGATTGCATACCACCAAAACCTGCTTTGGTTAACATTTCAATTAAAGCATTTTCGCGGCAATAGGTTTGCTTCCAATTGCGCTGAATAAAAAGCATGCTTAACTGTGAAGCGAGTTCTTTTTCGCTGGCACAAAATGCAAACTTGCCTTGTAAGCCAGAAAAATTTTCGGCAAACAAAACCGACAAGTCTTCTTTGGTGGTGGGGTATGTTGTGGAAACCGTATCAACCGCCGAAAATGGCACAGGCACTGGCTTCGCCAGTGCCTGTTTTATCTTATGTAAAATATTTTCTCTTGCGCTTTTAACCATCCTTCAACTATTAAATAGATTCTTCTGTTGGTTTTTGATCGTCTGTTGCGGCAGGCGCTTCTACTGCTGGAGCAGCTTCTTGTGGAGCAACCTCTTCTGGTGCAGCCTCTACTTCAACAATCTTTTTTTCTTCAAAAGGTCTTTTACCAATTAAATCTTCAACGTCAGATTTATGCAACACTTCTTTAGCGAGTAATTCTTTTGCTAAAATTTCAACCGCCTCTTTTTTATCACGAAGTAGCTGAAGTGTACGCTGGTAAGCATCTTCAATAATACCGCGCACTTCGTGGTCAATAATTTTGCCAGTTTCTTCGCTGTATGGTTTGGTAAAGGTGTTTTCTTGAGACGGATCGTAATAACTCACATTACCTACTTTACTATTCATACCATATGCAGTAACCATACTGTAAGCAATACGCGTAATTTGTTGTAAGTCGTTGGAAGCACCTGTAGAAATTTTTCCAAAGAATATTTCTTCTGCAGCTCTACCACCTAAGGTCATACAAATTTGATCCATTAACTGATCGGTATTGTAGAGGTACTGCTCGGTTGGGGTATACTGCGCATAACCAAGTGCAGCCGTACCACGAGGTACGATAGTAACTTTTAAAAGCGGATACGCGTGCTCTAAAAACCAACCACAAACAGCGTGACCTGCTTCGTGGTAAGCAATGATAGATTTTTCGTGTGGCGCTATGATTTTATTTTTCTTTTCAAGTCCACCAATCACTCGGTCAATGGCGTCTTGGAAATCAATCATCTCTACAGATTCTTTTCCTTTTCGTGCAGCAATTAACGCTGCTTCGTTACAAACGTTTGCAATATCAGCACCTGCAAATCCAGGTGTTTGTTCTGCTAGTTTATGTAAATCAAGTGCTTCAGAAATTTTAATAGGTTCAAGGTGCACTTTAAAAATTTCTTCTCTTCCTTTAACGTCTGGTTTGTCTATCGAAATTTGACGATCAAAACGTCCCGGTCTTAAAAGCGCTGAGTCTAATACGTCTGGTCTGTTGGTGGCGGCTAAAATAATAATACCTGTGTCACCACCAAAACCATCCATTTCAACTAATAGTTGGTTTAAGGTATTTTCACGCTCATCGTTACTCATCATGGCATTTTTACCACGTGCACGACCTATCGCATCAATTTCATCAATAAAAATAATACATGGTGCTTTTTCTCTTGCTTGCTTAAATAAATCACGCACACGACTTGCACCCACACCTACAAACATCTCCACAAAATCAGATCCACTTAAACTAAAGAAAGGAACCTGTGCTTCACCAGCCATGGCTTTAGCAAGCAATGTTTTACCGGTACCTGGAGGACCTACTAGTAAGGCACCCTTTGGAATTTTACCACCAAGTGCAGTATACTTTTTTGGATTTTTTAGAAAGTCAACAATTTCCATCACTTCCACTTTCGCTTCGTCGAGTCCAGCAACGTCTCCAAAATTGATATTTACTTTAGCGCCCTTATCAAATAAAGTTGCCTTAGATTTTCCAATATTAAAAATACCACCAGCGCCACCGCCCGGACCGCCAGCACCACCGCCCATTTTACGCATGAGTAGTAACCAAACCACTACAATGATCACAAGCGTAAAAATAGATTGAAGTACACCACCCATCCAGTCTGCAGCTTTTACAATATCTCTTTTAACTTCTGGTAATTGATGTTGCTCTGTAAATTTTTGTAGATTTTCGTCAAAAGATTTCCAATCCAATACTTCAAAAACAAATAATGGCGCACCCTTTACTTTTTCTTTAGGTAATACCACACCAAATTTTTTAACGTAGAATTCTTTCTTAAGACTGTCGCCATTAATGTACACCTGAACTTCATCTTTGTTTTTTACAAAATCAAGTTTGGTAACATCCCCTGCTAAAAGCATTTGTTGTTTAAACTCCTGCTCGGTGGTCTTTTTTAATTCTGGCGAAAAATTCATTAACTGAGACACCAATAGGCCAACAATAACGACACCATAAATCCAATAGATATTGAACTTAGGGGTCTTTTTGCCGCCTTTACCTTTGTCTTGAAAATTAAATTTTGGTTGCTTCTCTTCTGACATATACTTTCTATTATTCGTGGATTTGTGATACTGCATCACTCCACATTTCTTCTAATTTATAAAATTCTCTAGCTTCTGGATGCATAACGTGCACCACTACATTCACGTAATCAATGATTACCCATTGTAATGCTTTTCGTCCTTCGTGTTTATAGGGATTTTCGCCGCATGCTTGTTTTACCTCATCCTCTATGTGATCAGCAATGGCACGCACTTGTGTGGTACTAGAGGCCTGGCAAACAATAAAAAAATCGGCTGCAGCTTCTTCAATTTTGCGTAGATCTAAACTTACAACATGCTCACCTTTTTTATCTAAAATGGCATTAATGATCGTTTTTAGAATTTTTGAGCTTTTCGTTAACCGGGTAATCGTACTTTTTGGTCGATTTTTTAATACAGAAAGGGGTTCCAACAATACAGTTATTTAGTGATTAATAATTTGATTTAGACGTAGCTCTTGTAACTTCGTCAAAAATACTAATTCTTTGGCTTCAGCAGGCTT
>JACCDN010033975.1_pt1 | contig 18997 bp, 20 predicted proteins | sample 7441691 | NCBI WGS metagenome assembly JACCDN01 (sample SAMN15323439, study PRJNA562643) | freshwater metagenome | isolation source: river surface water | place: USA:Blue River Watershed | collected 2017-08-16 | reverse complement strand
TTGCGAACTCGCTCCGCTCGCTGAAGACGCGTCACCGCGATTGCCAGATTGTGCGCCGTAAAGGCCGCGTCTATGTGATCAACAAGACGCAAAAGCGCTACAAGGCCCGTCAGGGCTGAGTTTTGCGCCAGCAAGCATGACAGGGCCGCCGGGGGAAACCTTGGGCGGCTTTTTCATTTGCCTCGAAAGGGCCGTCTGATGCACCCCAACCCCGCCTTTCGCCAAACCGCTGCCGCTGACAGCCTTGCCTTTGCCCGTCATCGCGGTTTTGGCACCTTGTGTATCAATGCCGAATCCGGGCCGCTTTTGGCCCATGTGCCGTTTCTGGTGACGGAAGCCGACGGGTTCTGCGCCCTCATCCATCTGGCGCGGTCGAACCCGATTGCCCGTGCGGCGCTGCCCACACACACCTGCGGTCGTCGCGGTGACAGGGCCAGAGAGTTACATCTCGCCCGATTGGTATGGTGCCGAAGATCAGGTGCCGACCTGGAACTATGTCGCTGTGCATCTGCGTGGCCGGTTGGAGCCTTTGCCGCCCGAAACGCTGCGCCCGATGGTCGATGATCTGTCAGCCCTGTTCGAGGCGCGGCTTTTGCCGAAAACGCCTTGGACCAGCGACAAGATGTCGACAGGCAGCATGGAGCGGATGCTGCGGATGATCCTGCCGTTCCGGCTTGTCATTGAAACCGTGGATGGCACTTGGAAACTGGGTCAGAACAAGACGCCTGACCAGCGCGCGGGCGCGGTGGCCGGTCTGAAGGCTTGGCCCGAGTCCAGCCCACGCGAAGAGCTTGCGCGGCTGATGGCGCAGGTTCAGGGCCAATAATCACGCCCGGTGATAAGGCCCGCCTGACAGGATATTGGCCGCACGGTACAGTTGTTCGGCCAGCATCACCCGCACCAGCATGTGGGGCCAGACCATCGCGCCGAAGGAAATCGAGAAATCGGCCTTCGCCCGCAAGGCAGGGTCAATCCCATCCGCCCCACCGATGACAAAGGCCACATCCTGCCGCCCGGCATCGCGCCAGCGGGCCAGTTGGGCGGCAAATTCGGGACTGGAGATCAGCTTGCCCCGCTCATCCAGCGTGACCAGAACCGCACCGGCAGGCACGGCGCGGGCCAAAAGCTCGGCCTCCGCACCCATTCCGGCGTTTTTCTTGTCTTCGACCTCATGTTCGGAAAACGGGCCAAGCCCCAAGGGCCGCCCGGTCCGGTCAAAGCGCTGCACATAATCGGCGATCAGGTCACGCTCAGGGCCGGCCCTCAGCCGCCCCACCGCGCACAGATGCACCCGCAAGGTTTATGCCCCGCGATGGGCGCTGCCCGGCATCCACATCTTTTCCAGCTGGTAGAACTCGCGCACTTCGGGGCGGAATACGTGGACGATGACATCGCCCGAATCGATCAGCACCCAATCGCCGGTTTCCTTGCCTTCCATCTTGGCCAGAATGCGGAACTGCTCTTTCAGCCGATCCGCCAGCTTTTCGGAAATCGCTGCCACCTGACGCGAAGACCGGCCCGAGCAGATTACCATGTAATCGGCAACGTCCGACCTGCCGCGCAGATCAATCTGCACGATGTCTTCGGCTTTGTCGTCGTCTACCGACGCCAGCACAGCGGCCAGAACCTGTTCGGACGTATAGTCCGGGGCAGACGTACGGTCTGCGCGGGGTCCGACCGGCAATCCGGTCGACGGGTCAGAATGTGACAGGACCTGGTCCTCCGTTGATCACGCCGACTACGCCCCGGCGCAGGGGTGGCGGGCAATCTAGCACTGTTGACTGGTAACCTCAATCGCCCGGGCTTGCGTGCCTTTTCGGCAGGAGCCCGCCGACCAATGGGCGAGTGACCGCCTGCCACGGCACGGAATCACCGCGAAACGGCCGCAAAAAATGCCATCGCGCCCGTTCGGCAGCTTTCCGCATGTGCATCGGCGGAAATATGATCGCCCAAGCGCGGCCGAGATTTGCAAAATTGCACAAGAGAAAGCACATTCCCCGACCGCTTTAACCAGCTTGGAGTGTTCCGACACAACCCACCTAAAAAGATGAGGAAACCAATGGATCCACTACTCTTCACGGACAGCGTCCGTTTCGCGCATATTCTTGCGGTCTGCGCAGGCCTCGGCACCTCGATACTGGCTGATCATTACGCCGCGCGGCGCATGGGTCAGCGTATAGATGACCAGCTTTTGTCCACATTGCACCAATATCACCGCGTGGTCGTCCTTGCGCTGGTCGGCATGTGGGTGACAGGCGTGGCCATGATCGGCATTCGCACCGGCTTTGACCCGGCGCTGATGACGCCCAAACTGATGGCCAAAGTCGTCACCGTTACAGTTCTGACCGTGAATGCCTGTGCGATTGCTTGGGTCGCGATGCCGATCATGCGCAAAGCCCGCGGGCGCTCAATCGCTGAACTGCCGGCACGGACACGCACCCTGCTCAGTCTGATTGGGGGCATCTCGACGGCCAGCTGGATATTGGCGCTGGCGATGGGCGTCAGCAAGGTTCTGGCGGCAAGCCCGGCGGCGACCTTTGTCTATCTGATGCCCGCCGCCTATGTCGCGGCCACTTTGGGTGCGGCAACCCTGCTGCTTGGCGTGCGCCCGGTGGCGCCTGTTCGCATCCGCTAAAGACACGCCTGAAAACCGAGGAGGGCGGGGTCCGTTTGGTCACGCCCTTTTCCCTTCGCATCCTTGCTTGCGCGGGGATTCGGGCGTATATGACGCAGCCATGAACCGCTTTTTTGACATGGCCGATCATGAACGCCTGCCTTGGCGCTTCACCGCTTTGGATCGGTCTGTTCTGGCACGACTTCGGTAATCCGGCGCTTTTGCGCCCGCGACCCGTTTCCCCATCACAGCCAACTCCAAAAAGGATGAGCCATGGCTCCGCGTACGCTTTACGACAAGATCTGGGACGATCACGTTGTCCATCAGGCCGAAGACGGCACCTGCCTTCTGTATATCGACCGCCATCTGGTGCATGAAGTCACCAGCCCGCAGGCCTTTGAAGGGCTGCGGATGACGGGCCGCAAGGTGCGCGCGCCAGAAAAGACCATCGCCGTTCCGGACCATAACGTGCCGACGACGCTGGACCGCGCCAATGCCTCGACCATGACCGAGGACAGCCGGATTCAGGTGGCCGCGCTGGACAAGAACGCCAAGGATTTCGGGATCAACTATTACCCGGTTTCCGATGTGCGTCAGGGCATCGTTCACATCGTTGGCCCCGAACAGGGCTGGACCCTGCCGGGCATGACCGTGGTTTGTGGCGACAGTCACACCGCCACCCATGGCGCCTTCGGCTCGCTTGCCCATGGCATCGGCACGTCCGAGGTGGAACATGTCTTGGCCACCCAGACGCTGATCCAGCGCAAGGCCAAGAATTTCAAGGTGGAAATCACCGGAAGCTTGCGCCCCGGCGTTACCGCCAAGGACATCACCCTGTCGGTGATCGGTGCGACCGGCACCGCTGGCGGCACCGGCTATGTCATCGAATATTGTGGTCAGGCGATCCGCGAGCTTTCCATGGAAGGCCGGATGACCGTCTGCAACATGGCCATCGAAGGCGGCGCCCGCGCTGGCTTGATTGCGCCCGATGAAAAGACCTTTGCCTATTGCCTGGGCCGTCCGCACGCGCCGAAAGGTGCAAAGTGGGAGGCAGCGCTGGCCTATTGGAAGACCCTGTTCACCGATGAAGGCGCGCATTTCGACAAGGTCGTGACCATCAAGGGCGAAGACATCGCCCCGGTGGTGACTTGGGGAACCAGCCCCGAGGACGTTCTGCCGATCACCGGCACCGTGCCGCTTGCCAGTGATTTCACCGGCGGCAAGGTTGAGGCCGCACAGCGTTCCATCGACTATATGGGTCTGACCGCAGGTCAGAAGCTGACCGACATCACTATCGACACGGTGTTCATCGGCTCTTGCACCAATGGCCGGATCGAAGACCTGCGGGCCGCGGCCGAGGTGCTGAAAGGCAAGAAGATCAAGGTCAAGCGGGCCATGGTCGTTCCCGGCTCGGGCCTTGTGCGCGCACAGGCCGAAGAGGAAGGGCTTGCGCAAATCTTCATAGACGCCGGTTTCGAATGGCGTCTGGCGGGCTGCTCGATGTGCTTGGCCATGAACCCCGACCAATTGGCCCCGAATGAGCGTTGCGCTTCAACCTCGAACCGCAACTTCGAAGGTCGTCAGGGCTATAAGGGGCGCACCCATTTGATGAGCCCCGCCATGGCCGCCGCCGCCGCAATCACCGGTCACCTGACCGATGTGCGCGAAATGATGAACGAAGCCGTGTAAGGACCGGACAAGATGGAAAAATTCACCACCCTGACCGGCGTCGCGGCGCCCATGCCGTTGGTCAACATCGACACGGACATGATCATCCCCAAGCAGTTCCTGAAGACGATTCAGCGTTCGGGTCTGGGCAAGAACCTGTTTGATGAGATGCGCTTTGACCGCGAAGGCAATGAGGTTGCCGATTTCGTGCTGAACCAGCCGGCCTATCGCAAGGCCGAGATTCTGGTGGCGGGCGATAACTTTGGCTGCGGCTCGTCGCGCGAACATGCGCCTTGGGCGCTTCTCGATTTCGGCATCCGCTGCGTGATCTCCACCAGCTTTGCCGATATCTTCTTCAACAACTGCTTCAAGAACGGCATCCTGCCGATCGTTCTGCCGCAAGAGCAGGTCGATGTGCTGATGGCTGACGCCCGCAAAGGCGCCAACGCCCGTCAGACCGTGGACCTTGAGGCGCAGACCGTCACAACCTCGGACGGTCAGGTGTTTTCCTTCACCGTTGATGCGCATCGCAAACACTGCCTGATGAACGGTCTGGATGACATTGGCCTGACGCTGGAAAAAGCCTCGGCGATTGACAGCTTTGAGGCCAAGAACGCCACATTGCGTCCTTGGGCCTGATTAAACAATAACCACAACATCTTGGGCCGCCCGATTGGAAACAATCTGGGCGGCCTTTTTCTGACCCCAAGTTTGATGCATTCCGGCGACACCCCCTCCCTGAAATTGCCTTACTCTTTGCCCATTTTTCACGAATAGATTGCGGGATTCGTCGAAAGAAGGCACAAATTGGGCAAGATTGAGGCAATCCGCCACAAAGTGCGGGACAGTACCGGGACAAGAGGCTGGCATAGCACCGGCCTCGATCGGGTTGAGGGTGGCAAGGCAGTGGTTTCGCAACTGACAGGCGCGTTGATGCGCGCAGTGCTGGTAATGGTTCTGGTGGCGACGCCATCCATGCTGCTTTTGGATGTTACCGCAGACGCCAAGCAGATGGTGGCGCTTGTGGCGCTGTTTTTGGGCGTTTTGACCTTTGTCGAATATAACTCCACTTACCCCAGCCTAGTCGAATTCCGGGACGCGCCGCCGTTCAACCGCATTCGCTTTCTGATGCTGTTTGCGACCGTTTTCTTCATCGCGACCATCGAACGCGGCAAGCTGGCCCCCTCGGCCCTGACCGATTTTACAACGGCCGTTGGCACGCTGATCGGCGTGTCGATGGATTTTCCCTATAGCCCCGTGCGGCTGGTGACGCTGATGATGGCCGACGGGGCCTCGGTCGAACAGGTGTCGCATGTGCGCACGGCGGCAGGGATGGCCTATCTGATATCGCTGATTTCCCTGTCGTTTTTTGTGGTCGCCCTTAAATCGGGCAACTGGCCGTCGCGGGGGCGGGCCTTTAACGTCTGGGTCAATCTGCCGACCTTTGATCCGACCACGGGGGGCGATGTCGTGGCGCGCTTGCAGCGCGATGCCAGGGTGAACATCGCCTTGGGCTTCCTTTTGCCTTTCCTGATCCCCGCCGTGGTGATGATTTCTTCAAGCGGGTTTGAGCCTTTGGCGCTGACCTCGTCGCAAACTCTGATCTGGACGATGACGGCATGGGCCTTTTTACCTGCAAGCCTTTTCATGCGCGGGATCGCCATGGGGCGGGTCGCGGACATGATATTGGCGCGCCGCAACGCCAATCGCGCACAGCAAGTCGCGCGCGAAGGCTTGGCTACGGCCTGATTTGCGCCTGCTTTTCGGTGGGTGCGGCGCAGGCCGACAGCCTGCGGATTGCCACCTATAACGCCGATCTCTCTGCCTCGGGTCCAGGGCTTTTGCTGCATGATTTGCGCAAACCGGATTTGCCACCGCAGCGCGCCGCTGCCGTGCAGGCAATTGTGGCCTTAAAGGCGGATGTTATTCTGCTGACGGGCATTGATTATGATTTGAAGGGCGAGGCTGTTGCGGCCTTGATCGCCAAATTTGCCGAAGCGGGCGCCGATTATCCCTATTTTATGCCGTTGCGCCCCAACACTGGGGTGCCGACGGGCCGCGATCTGGACGGCAACGGCCAATTGGGCGAGCCGCGCGATGCGCAGGGCTGGGGGCGTTTTCCGGGCGAAGGGGGCATGGCCATTCTTTCGCGGTTGCGGATAGGCACGGATGGGCGGGATTTCTCGGATTTTCTTTGGGCGGATCTGCCGGGCAATCTGATGCCCGATGCTGATCCTGCCCGCGACATCCAGCGTCTGCACACGACCGGCGCCTATGAGGTTCCGCTTCTGTTGCCAGACGGGCAAACATTGCGGCTCTTGATGTTTTACGCCAGCCCCCCCGTCTTTGACGGTCCGGAAGACCGCAACGGCCGGCGCAACCATGACGAGGTCGCGTTCTGGCTGCATCTTTTGGCGGGCGACTTGCCGGACGATCCCCCCAAACCACCCTTTGTTCTGTTGGGCCAAACCAGTCTTGATCCCGTCGATGGCGAAGGCCGGGCAGAGGCGCTGCGGTCGCTGCTGCATCACCCAGCGCTGCAAGATCCCGCTCCGAAGGGCTGGGCTGGTCGCAGCGATCCCGGTCAAAAAGGGGACGCAGCGTTGGATACCGCGCTTTATGAGGGCTTGGGCGGTTTGCGGGTCGAGGTGATCTTGCCCTCCGCCGATCTGGCGGTGGAAGGGGCGGGGGTTCTTTGGCCGTCAGACCAAGACCCGCTGGCCTCAACCCTTGCCGCCGCGTCGCGTCACCGCCCGCTTTGGGTTGATATCACCCTGCCTTAGGCCTTGCCCGCTTGACCCCGCGCGGCCCTTTGGCTACGCCAACGGCGACCCATTTTGCAGGAGCGCCCGATGGCCAATCCCTCTCTTCTTATCCTTGCTGGTGACGGCATCGGCCCCGAAGTCATGGCCGAAGTCAAAAAGATCATCGGCAGGATGGGCGCCAAGCGCGGCGTTCAGTTCGATGTCAGCGAAGATCTGGTCGGCGGCTGCGCCTATGACAAGCACGGCACCCCGCTGCATGACGACACCATGGCGAAGGCGCAGGCCGTGGACGCCGTGCTTTTGGGCGCTGTTGGCGGCCCGAAATATGACGTTCTGGATTTCAGCGTGAAGCCCGAACGCGGCCTGCTGCGCCTGCGCAAGGAAATGGACCTGTTTTCGAACCTGCGCCCGGCCCAGTGCTTTGACGCGCTTGCCGATTTCTCGTCGCTGAAAAAAGACGTCGTGGCGGGTCTGGACATCGTTATCGTGCGCGAGCTGACCTCGGGCGTCTATTTTGGCGAACCGCGCGGTATCTTCAAAGAAGGCAACGAGCGCGTGGGCATCAACACCCAGCGCTATACCGAATCCGAAATCGCCCGCGTGGCCCGCTCGGCTTTCGAACTCGCGCGCAAGCGCAACAACAAGGTCTGCTCGATGGAGAAGGCCAACGTCATGGAATCGGGCATTCTGTGGCGCGAAGTGGTGCAAGAAGTACACGACAAAGAATATCCTGATGTGCAGCTGACCCATATGTATGCCGACAACGGCGCGATGCAGCTCTGCCGTTGGCCCAAGCAGTTTGATGTCATCGTCACCGACAACCTGTTTGGCGATGTGCTGTCGGATATGGCGGCGATGCTGACCGGTTCGCTTGGTATGTTGCCTTCGGCCTCGCTTGGCAGCCCGATGGCCAATGGCCGCCCGAAGGCGCTTTATGAGCCTGTCCATGGCTCGGCGCCTGACATTGCGGGCCAGGGCAAGGCGAACCCGATTGCCTGCATCCTGTCGTTTGCCATGGCGCTGCGCTACAGCTTCAACATGGGCGACGAGGCAACCCGCGTCGAAAAGGCCGTGGAAAAGGTGCTGGCCGATGGCGTGCGCACCGCCGATCTGATGGGCCCCGAAGGCGGCACCCCGGTGTCGACCTCTGCGATGGGCGATGCCATCATCGCCGCGCTGGACGCCAGCCTCTAAGACGCTGAAATGCGCAAAAGGCCCGTGCTGCGGCGCGGGCCTTTTGCATTGATCTTGAGCCTGCCGGGCCTATCTGCAAAAAGCGCCAAGCGTAAACCGCCCCGTTGGCGCGAAAGGGATTTCCATGGGACCGAATCTGAAAGGCGCGCTTGTGGCGCTTGTCGCCTTTGGCATTTACGCCACGCATGATGTGGTGATCAAAGTGCTGGGCGGGTATTATTCGCCGTTTCAGATCCTGTTCTTTTCAGCCCTTTTGGGCTTTCCTCTGGTCACGATCATGTTGTTGTCGGACCGCACCGACGGCAATCTGATCGCGCGCCACCCTTGGTGGTCGCTGACCCGCGCCTTGACCACGGTGACAACGGGGGCTGCGGCCTTTTATGCCTTTTCGGTGCTGCCCTTGGCGCAGACCTATGCGATTTTCTTTGCGATGCCGCTGCTTATCACGGTGCTGTCGATCCCGATGCTGGGCGAACATGTGGGTATCCGGCGCGGGCTTGCGGTGCTGGTGGGTCTGATCGGTGTGATGATCGTTTTGCGTCCCGGTCAGGCCGAAATGCAACTGGGCCATCTGGTCGGGCTGTGTGCGGCCTTCACCGGGGCCTTGAACTCGGTCATCGTGCGCAAGATTGGCACGGCGGAACGGTCGGCGGTGCTGATGCTTTACCCGATGATCGCGACCGTCATCCTGATGGGGGCGATCTTGCCCTTTGTCTATCGCCCCATGCCGGTGGAGCATCTGGCACTGGCGGGCGTGATTGCGGGGCTGGCCTTTGTCGCGGCCATGCTGACCATCGCGGCCTATCGCACGGCGCCTGCGGTCATCGTGGCGCCGATGCAGTATTCGCAGATCATCTGGGCCGCAATTTACGGCACGCTGTTCTTCAACGAAGGCATCGACAGCTGGACCATGATTGGCACCGCCGTCATCATCGCCTCGGGCGTGTATATCGTGCTGCGGGAAGGCACACCGAAAGTGTCGAAAAACAGCCCGGTCCTGTCGAACAAGTCGCGCGCTGAAACCGGGCTGATGCCCCGCATCAGCCTTCTGCTGCGCCGCAGTTCAGAATGACCGGGAATCCGCTTGCCAATCCCAGCGGAACGGTTTAACCCGCGCCTCACGGTCGGAGCGTAGCGCAGTCTGGTAGCGCACCTGCTTCGGGAGCAGGGGGTCGGAGGTTCGAATCCTCTCGCTCCGACCAATTATCCCCATCACTTGCTTCCTTTCAGCGAAGCTTTGTCGGCGCGCCCAAAGGCATGGCCTGCGCGTAGTTTTCCTGCATGAAGCGGATGAAGTTGTCGCGGAATTGTCGGGTATGCGAGTGAGCCAGCGCATCGGCGCGCTCGATGTCGCGGGCGCGGATTGCTTCCAACATTGCCGCGTGATCGTCGGTCAAAAGATGGCCGTCATGGGTGCGCTCCAGATAGTCGAAGTGCAGATGCAACATGCGGCGGCCTTGGTCCAGCAGACGCTCGTAAAATCCGGCCAGATAGGGGTTCCGGCCCGCATCGGCGATGGCCATGTGAAACATCTTGTTGGCCTCTGACATGGCCAGATGATTGCCGCCATGGGTTGCCTGCACAAAGACCTCTTGGGCTTTGGCGATACGGATCAGATCGGCTTCGGTGCGCAGTTCGGCGGCCAGTCGGGTGTTCATGCGCTGGGCAATGTCCAATGCCTCGACATATTTCGGGAAGCTTTGCACATCAATGGGCGCTACGATGGTGGATCGGTTGGCCAGCGTCACCACCAGCCCATCGCCTGCCAGCCGGATAAACGCCTCGCGCACTGGGGAGCGCGACATGCCGAATCGCTCGGCAAAGGTGGTTTCGTCCAAAAGCTGACCGGGGGCGAGCGCCAGCGACAGGATCTCATCGCGCAAGGTTTCGTAGGCAAAGCGCGCGCCCGTGCCCTTGGTGCGTTTGACGTCGCTTTCCATGTCCATCTTTCACGCCCCCGGATGCTTTGCAGCATGGTTAGCGATTGCGGTGCAGCGTGTCGACACGGAACATTCTTCAATTGACTTGTCGGCACTGTGTCGGCAAGATTGCCGCAAATCCATTGCCGTCTGACTCTGCCCGCTGCGGCCCGATCTGAAAGGTCTTCCCATGCTGAAACTGCAAGGCGTAATGCCCGCGCTTGTCACCCCCTATGACGCCAAGGGCGCGATTGATTTCGTTGCTTTTGAAAAACACCTGACCGCGCTGCGTGCGGCCGGGGTGTCGGGCTGGGTGCCCTGCGGGTCTTCGGGCGAATATAATCTGATGTCGGATGATGAGCGGGATCAGGTTCTGCAATTCGTCAAGAATTTCGCCAAACCCGGCGAGATCCTGATCGCTGGCACCAACGCGCCCTCGACCGCTGGCGTGATTGCCAACACGCTGCGCGCCAAGGCGATGGGCTATGATGCTGTTCTGCTGGCCGTGCCGTTCTATACCAAGCCGACGCAGGCCGAGATCATTGCACATTTCAATGCCGTGATCGCCGCCACCGATATGAACATCGTGCTGTATTCCTACCCCGGCAAGGATGGGGTCGAGATCGAATATGAGGCGCTGGACGCGCTGGCCGACAATCCGCGCATCATCGGCATCAAGGAATCCTCGGGCGTCATGCAGCGCGCCATTGGCATTTCCACCCGTTATGCTGGCCGGATTCAGCTGGTGTCGGGCTCGGATGATATCGCATGGGATTTCATGCACTGGGGCGCTGACAGCTGGATCTGTGGCCCGGCCAACTGCATGGCCAAACCGGTTTGCGAAATGGATGCCGCCTTCCGCAAGGGCGACCATGCCCGCGCCAAGGACATCATGACCGCAATCTGGCCCGCGATGAACGTGCTGGAATCCGGCAAGTTCGTGCAAAAGCTGAAGTTCGGCTGCGAGCTGCAGGGCAACCCGGTGGGCGAATGCCGCATGCCCTTTGGCCCGCTGACCGACGCTGAAAAAGCAGAGTTTGCTGCGGCGATGCAGCCCATCATCAACTGGAAGTAAGTCCATGGTCACGGTTGTTGTCGGCGCAGGAATCATCGGCACCGCAATTGCCCATGACCTGCAAAAACGCGGTCGCCAAGTCGTCTTGGTTGACCGCGAGGCCCCCGGCATGGGGGCCTCATTCGGAAATATGGCGTCAATCGCCGTGACTGAATTCATGCCCGCCTCGCGGCCGCAGGTCTGGAAACAGATCCCCGGCTGGATGCTGGATCCCGAAGGCCCCGTGCGGGTGCGGCCCGGTTACATGCCGCGCCTTGTGCCGTGGTTTCTGCGCTTTATTGCCGCCGCCCGCCCATCAAAACTGCGGGCGCTAGAGGCGCAGGGCGCGGCGCTTTGTGCCCGGTCGTTGGATGATACGTTGGCGTTGCTTGCGGAAACCGGTTTGTCGGATCAGATCAGCGCCGAGGGTTGCCTTTCGCTATACACCGACGAGGCGGAATATCGCGCTGACCGCGACCATATCGAAATCTTGGAACGTTTCGGATTTGCCCATACCCGGTTGACCGGCGATCAGGCGCGCGATTTGGAGCCGGAACTGTCGAAGACCATCGGCTTGGCGGTGCTGTTCCCGCAGAACCGCTCGATGAAAGATCCCTACAAACTGGTTCTGGCGCTGGCAGAACGGTTCACGGCCATGGGCGGCCGGATCGAACGCGGTGAAGTCGTGGGCTTTACCCGCGGTGATGCCATCCGCGAGGTGGTGTTGAAAGACGGTCGCCGTCTGCCCGCTGATGAGGTGGTGGTGGCGGCTGGTGCGTTTTCGCATCAGTTGTCCAAGCTGTTGGGCGAGCCGATCCCGCTGGAAACGGAACGCGGCTATCACACCCAGATCATGTCGCCCGGTATTTCGATGCGCCATTCGATCATCTGGCCAGCCCGCGCCTTTATGGTGACACCCACCGCTGGCGGGATTCGCGTCGGTGGCACAGTGGAAATGGCGGGGCTAGAGGCTGCGCCTGACTATCGCCGCGCCAAGGTCACAGTGAAACGGGCGATGACCGCGCTGCCAAACCTGAAGGCGGACAACACCAGCGAATGGATGGGCCACCGGCCGGCGCTGCCCGATACGGTGCCGATCTTGTCGGCCAGCGCCAAAACGCGCGGGGTTTACTATGCCACGGGACACGGCCACCTTGGCCTGACCTATGCCGCCACCACCGCGCGGCTGATGGGGGAACTGGTGACCGGGGCCAAGCCTTCGGTTGATCTGCACCCCTACCGGGTCAACAGGTTTTAAGGAGCAGAAAATGACGCAAAAAGTATGTCTCGTCACCGGCGGCGGCCGCGGTATTGGCGGCGCGGTTGCCCGTGAAATGGCGGCGCGGGGCTATAAGGTCGCGCTGATGTCGCCTTCGGAAAGCTGCGAGACACTGGCCGCCGAACTGGGCGGGGTTGCCCGCCGTGGCGTGGCGCAGTCCGACGCGGATCTGAAGGGCATCGTGGACACAGCGATGCAGGCCTATGGCCGCATTGATGCCGTGCTGAACCACACCGGCCATCCGCCCAAGGGCGACCTTCTGGCGATCAGCGATGAAAATTGGGATCTGGCCAATGACATGATCATCAAGTCCGTCGTCCGCATGGCGCGTCTTGTGACGCCGATCATGCAGGCCCAAGGCGGCGGGTCGATTGTCAACATCACCACCTATGCCGCTTTTGAGCCCTCGCTCTGGTTCCCGGCCTCTTGCGTTTACCGCGCGGGTGTTTCGGCCTTTGCCAAGCTTTACGCTGACCGCTACGGGCCGGAAAACATCCGCATGAACTGCCTGATGCCGGGCTTCACCGACAGCTTGGATGTCGCAAAATACGGCGAGTTGGCAGCGTTGAAACGCATCGGTCGGGTGGAAGAACAGGCCAAGGCGGCCGCATTCCTGCTCACCGACGACAGCTCTTACGTCACTGGCCAAAGCCTGCGGGTGGATGGCGGCGTGACCAAACACATCTGAGGCAAGACCAATAGGGGCCACCATGCAGACCAAGCTTTACATCAATGGCAAATGGGTGGCCCCGGCCAACGGTGGTTTGTTGCCGGTGATTAACCCGGCAACCGAGGCAGTGTTCCACCATATCCCCGCCGCAACAGAGGCCGACGCCGAAGCTGCCGTTCAGGCGGCGCGCGTAGCCTTTGACACCGGCCCTTGGCCACGGATGACCGGGGCCAAGCGCGCGAAGGTGTTGCGCGCCATGGCCGATGGCATCCGCGCCCGCCTGCCCGAACTTGCCCGGCTAGAGGTGATGGACAACGGCAAACCCTTGCCCGAAGCCGAGTGGGACTTGGGCGATGCCGCGGGCTGCTTTGATTATTACGCGGGTCTGGCGGAGGAGTTGGACGGTGACGCAGAAACCATCGCCCTTGCTGATGGCCGCTTTACCGCCAAGGCCGTGCGCGAGCCTTTGGGCGTGGCCGTGGCGATTGTGCCGTGGAACTATCCCCTTCTGCTGGCCTCATGGAAGGTGGCCCCGGCCTTGGCCGCAGGCTGCACGATGATCCTGAAACCGGCGGAAACCACCTCGCTCACCGCGCTGGAACTTGGTGCGATTGCTGATGCAGCGGGCCTGCCGCCGGGGGTGCTGAACATTCTGTCGGGCAAAGGTTCGGTGGTGGGGCAGGCGCTGATTGATCACCCGCAGGTCGACAAAGTGGCCTTTACCGGGTCTGGTCCGGTCGGCAGCCGCATCATGGCTGCGGGCGCGCGCGACATCAAACGCATCAGCCTAGAACTGGGGGGCAAGTCGCCCTTTGTGGTCTTTGCCGACAGCGACATCGAAAAGGCCGTCGAATGGATCATGTTCGGCATTTTCTGGAATCAGGGGCAGGTCTGTTCGGCCACCAGCCGCGTGCTGGTGGAACGCCCGCTTTACGCGCCCTTGCTGGCCCGGCTGGTCGAGGAAGCCCAGAAGATCACCATCGGTGATGGGCTGACCCCCGGAACCCTGCTTGGCCCCCTGGTCAACAAAGGCCAGTATGAAGATGTGCTGCGCCACATCGCCCGCGCTGTGGAGCAAGGGGCCAGCGTGGCCACAGGCGGCAAGCGCCCGGCAGGGCGTGACACCGGGTTTTATCTGGAACCCACCGTCCTGACCGATATGACCCTGGACTCGGATGCTTGGGTCGAAGAAATCTTTGGCCCAGTGGTCTGCATCCGCCCCTTCGACACCGAGGATGAAGCCGTGCGGCTGGCCAATGACTCGCGCTTTGGTCTGGCTGCGGCGGTCATGTCCGCCGATGACGCGCGGTGCGAACGGGTTGCCGCCGCCTTCCGCGCGGGGATCGTCTGGATCAATTGCAGCCAACCGACCTTCACCGAAGCGCCTTGGGGTGGTTACAAACAATCGGGCATCGGCCGTGAGTTGGGCCGCTGGGGCCTTGATAATTATCTGGAAACCAAACAGATCACCCGGCTGGTCAGCGACCAACCTTGGGGCTGGTATTTGAAAGGCTGACCGATGCGCTGGAACCGAACCATCCAAACCGTCGATGTCCACTGTGCGGGCGAGATTGGCCGCGTGATCACCGGGGGGGTGTTGAACATCCCCGGTGCGACCATGGCCGACAAGTTGCACCACCTGAATTCCGGCAATGACGACCTGCGCCGCTGGCTGTGTTCGGAACCGCGTTCCGGCCCGGCGGGATCGTTCTGTCTGCTGGTTCCAGCCTGCGATCCGGCAGCGGATGTCGGGCTTATCATTCTGCAACCCGATCAGGCGCATGCCATGTCCGGCTCCAACGCCATGTGCGCCACGACAGCGCTTTTGGAAACCGGCATGATCCCGATGGTGGAGCCGATCAGCACCGTGACCTTTGACACGGCGGCGGGGTTGGTGAAGGCCACCGCCTCCTGTCAGGGTGGCAAGGTGGTGAAGGTGACGCTGGACATGCCCCCATCGTTCGTGGTGGCCAAGGATGCCGTGATCGACACGCCGGAATGGGGAACGATCCGCTATGATCTGTGCTTTGGCGGTATTTTCTATGCGTTGATCGACGCCGATCAGATCGGGGTCAAGATTGCCCCGGAAAATGCACGGGAATTGGCGATGACCGGGGTCGATCTGCGCGCCCGCATCGCGGCCCAAGAACCGGCGCTGCACCCCACGACCCCGGCGCTGAACGGCGTCTCTTATGTGATGTTCCGGTCCGAGGAGCCGGATGGCGCCCTGCGGACCTGCACCACGCTGCGGCCCGGTCGGGCGGATCGCTCGCCCTGTGGCACGGGGTCGAATTCGAACATGGCGGCATGGGCCGCACGCGGTCGGGTAAAGCCTGGCGATGTCGTTGTGTCGCGTTCCATCATCGGCGGCGAGTTCCAGACCGAGTTTGTCGCCGAAACCAAGATTGGCCTTTATGCCGCCACGCAGAACCGGGTTTCCGGTCAGGCTTGGATTTATGGCATCAGCCAGATCGGGCTGGACCCGACGGACCCCTTCCCGCAGGGATTCACCCTTTCTGACACATGGGGCAGCTGATGACCCTGCAAAACCAAACCATCCTCGTCACTGGGGCAACCGGGGCGATTGGGCAGGCGATCTGCGCCAGCCTTGCTGCTGAAGGTGCCCGCGTGGTGATTCACTATGGCCGCAACCGCGCCGCGGCCGAGGCGTTGTTGGAAGCAATTGGCGGCAGGGGAACCTGTTTGTCGGCTGACCTGTCCGATCCTGCTGCGGCCACTGCGCTCTTTGATGCTGCGGTAACGGCCGAGGGGAAGATCACCGGGCTCGTGAACAATGCAGGTATCCGCAGCGAGGTGCCTGTGACAGCCGATCTGGCCGATTGGCAGGCGACGTGGGACCGCGAGATGCGGGTGAACTTCCTGTCGGCGGTGGATCTGACCCGTGCGGCCATCCTGCACTTTCGCGCACAGGGTGGCGGGCGCATCGTCAACATGGCGTCCCGTGCCGGGCAGCGCGGCTATGCCTCGAACGCCATGGCTTACGGCGCGTCGAAGGCCGCACTTATCAATCTGACCAAATCGGTGGCCCAGTCGCACGGGGCCGAAGGCATCACTGCTGTCGCCCTTGCCCCCGGCTGGGTGCGGACCGAAATGGCCGAGGCCTTCATTGCCCAGCACGGCGAGGCCGCCGCACTGAACGGGATTCCTATTGGCCGCATGGCCACCCCGAACGAGGTGGGTGAACTTGCAGCTTTCCTTTTCCGCCCCACACAGGCCTCGCTCAACGGTGCGGTTCTGGATGTGAATGGCGGCAGCTATCTGCGCTAAGGAGTTATCATGCGCTTTCAAGACAAGACCGTCATCGTCACCGGCGCCGCAGGTGGTATCGGCACGGCCATTGCCCAACGTTTTGCCAGCGAAGGCGCCCGGGTCATTGTCACGGATGTGAATGCCGACGGGGTCGAGGCGACCGCCGCCGCGATCCGCGCCACCGGCGGCCGCGCCCGTGGTTTTGCGTCCGATATTTCCAAGGCAGAGGGCTGCAAGGCTGTCATCGCCGACGCTATGGCCCACGAGGGCCGGATTGATGTGTTGTGCAACAATGCCGGGATCAACCGTCGTGGCCCGCTGTTGTCGCTGACGGCTGAAGATTGGGATCTGTCCTTCGCGGTCAACGTCGACGCGATGTTCCACCTGTGTCAGGCCGCACTGCCGCATATGATCGCCCAAGGTGGCGCTGCAATTGTGAACACCGCCTCGCAATGGGGGCTTTACCCTGCGCCGAACCACATTGCCTATAATGTCACCAAGGCGGCGGTGGCGAGTTTCACGCAGAACCTCGCCCGTGACTATGCCCCGCAGAAGATCCGCGTAAACGCCGTTTGCCCCGGCGAAATCCATACACCGATGCTAGAGGCTGGTGTGAAACGGTCCGGCCGGACCATTGCGGATCTAGACAAGCTGGTGCCCTATGGCCGCATCGGCAAGCCCGAGGAAGTTGCCGCCTTGGTGGCCTTCCTTGCCTCGGATGAGGCGGCCTTCATGTGCGGCTCTTTGGTGGAAATCACCGGCGCGCAGGCGGTGGCGTAAGGCATGCGTCTGGGGTTCATTGGCACCGGGACGATCACCGCGCATATCGTGCATGGGTTGAAGGCGTCCGATCTTGCCGATTGGCAAGTGGTGCTTTCCCCCCGCAGCGAGGCGGTGGCTGCGACATTGGCCGTTCTGCCGGGTGTTTCGGTTGCCGCTGACAATCAGGCGGTGATCGACAGTGCCGATGCTGTTGTGCTGGCTGTGCGGCCGCAGGTGGCGGCAGAGGTGTTGAAACCCCTGCGCTTTCACCCTGACCGCCCGCTCATCAGTCTGATTGCCGCCACCTCGCTAGAGGATCTGGGGGCATGGACCGGCGTGCGCGAAATCTGCCGCGCGATTCCCCTGCCTTCGGTTGAGGCGCGCACCTGTGTGACCCCGGTCTTCCCGCCCAATCCTTTGGCCATGCAACTGTTCGGCGCCTTGGGTCAGGCGCTGGCCGTTCAGGATCTGCCGGCCTTTGACGCCTATGCGACGGGCAGCGCGGTTATGGCCACATGGTTTGGTATGGCCGAAACGGCGGCGGGTTGGATGGTGGAAAACGGCATCCCCGCTGCCGATGCGGCAACCTATATGCGCGGCCTCTTCGCCGATCTGGGCGTGACTGTTCGCGACAAGACCCGCAGTCTTGAGACATTGCGGCATGACCATGCCACCAAGGGTGGGCTGAACGAACAGATTTGGCGCGTCTTTGGCGAGAACGGTGGGCCGCATGCCCTGAGGGCGGGAATGTCTTCTGTCCTGGCCCGGATTGGTGGGCGCAAATGAAAAAGGCCCGGCGCTGATGCCGGGCCTTTTCACTATGTCACAACGCTTAGAGGCCGTCGGGCAGCTGCCGCACCGCGCCCTTGTCGGCGGATGAGGCCAGCATCGCATAGGCCTTCAGCGCTGCCGATACCTTGCGCGGACGGGCTTTCTCGGGCTTCCAGCCTTTGGCGTCCTGTTCTGCCCGGCGCTTGGCCAGTTCGTCATCGCTAACCCGCAGGCTGATGGTGCGGCCCGGAATGTCGATGTCGATCATGTCGCCTTCGCGCACCAGACCAATCGCGCCACCTGCCGCCGCTTCGGGGCTGGCATGACCGATCGACAGGCCTGACGTGCCGCCCGAGAAGCGCCCATCCGTCAACAGCGCGCAGGCTTTGCCCAGACCTTTCGATTTCAGGTAGCTGGTCGGATACAGCATTTCCTGCATCCCCGGCCCGCCTTTCGGCCCTTCATAACGGATCACCACAACGTCGCCTGCCACGATCTTGTTCGACAAGATCGCCTCGACCGCCGCGTTCTGGCTTTCAAACACGCGCGCCGGGCCGGAGAAGACGAAGATCGATTCATCAACCCCGGCGGTTTTCACAATGCAGCCATCCAGCGCGATGTTGCCTTTCAAAACCGCAAGCCCGCCCTCTTTCGAGAAAGCATGTTCAGCGGAACGGATCACGCCATTCTGCCGATCAAGGTCCAGATCGGCATAGCGCTTGGATTGGCTGAAGGCGGTGGCGCTGCGGACGTTGCCGGGCGCGGCCTTAAAGAACTGGCGCACGTTGTCGTGGTTGGTACGGCTGATGTCCCAATGATCCAGCGCCGCCCCCATGCTGGGAGCATGCACGGTGGCGCAATCGCGGTTCAGAAGGCCCGCATTATCCAACTGGCCAAGGATCGCCATGATCCCGCCCGCGCGGTGGACGTCTTCCATATGCACATCCTGCTTGGCCGGGGGCACCTTGCACAGGCAGGGGACACGGCGCGACAGCTGGTCAATGTCATCTTGATCAAAGTCGATCCCGCCT
>JACCDN010428352.1_pt1 | contig 19000 bp, 16 predicted proteins | sample 7441691 | NCBI WGS metagenome assembly JACCDN01 (sample SAMN15323439, study PRJNA562643) | freshwater metagenome | isolation source: river surface water | place: USA:Blue River Watershed | collected 2017-08-16 | reverse complement strand
CATAGTGCATGGTTGGGTGCAACGCAAGAGCAAGATATTCATGCTTGCATACCTCTATTGGCTAACCTCCAGCCCGATTGGCTAATCGTCGATCACTATTCTCTGGATGAGCGTTGGGAGGGTGTGCTTGGTAAATATTCTAGCCACCTGATGGTAATTGACGATCTGGCTGATCGCCCTCACGCTTGTAAGTTGCTGGTGGACCAAACATTTGGACGTAATGTCATGGATTACAGGGCGATGGTGCCAGAAGACTGTACCTTATTGTGCGGCTCCAGCCATGCTTTGTTACGCCCCGAGTTTGCGGCGCTACGCCACTACAGCATCCAAAGGCGGGAGAAGCCTCAGCTCAAACACTTACTGATCACCATGGGCGGTGTGGATAAAGATAATGTCACGGTACAGGTGCTGAATACTTTGCGTACATGTCCATTAGCACTTGATTGCAAAATAACAGTGGTCATGGGCACAACAGCACCATGGTTATTAGATGTGCAACAACAAGCCCAAACTATGCCCTGGCCTACCACGGTTCGGGTAGGGGTCAATAATATGGCGCAGCTGATGGCCGACAGCGATCTTTCCATTGGAGCTGCTGGAGCGACATCTTGGGAGCGTTGTTGTCTGGGTTTACCAAGTATTGTGCTTTTAATTGCTGAGAATCAGCGAAAAATAATTTCAAGTTTGTCAGAAGTTGGCGCAATCGTGCCACTGTCGCTTGGAATATTAAGAACACATTTGCAGAATTTAATTTTTAGTTTCAATACACAGGAAAATCTAATAAGGGCAAGCATTGCTGCTTCAAAAGTTTGTGATGGGAATGGCGTTCAAAAAATAATAAAAATGCTTAATGTTCAGTAAAAAATCACATTACCTGTTAGTAATAATCCATAAATAGAGTGGCGTAAACTAGAAGAGTAAAAACTATGAAATCGTGCAAGAATTTTCTTTTAAGGTGGTCTTAAAAAATTCTCAAAAACAAAATGTTGTCCTTAGTCATTGCAAGCGCCATCTACCCGAAGATAGTATTTTGGTTTCTGAAAAGCATACTTAATAGGTTTCAAAACGAAAGATGACTCTATAACGGTAAATATGGATTATGAGTACTATCTACACAGAAAAAACAAAAAAACAATATATCTTTGCTAGCTGTAGAGAGTGGCATCGAGATTTGTATGAGAAATTCTCAGCCAATTCCGATGATGTATGGTTCTATGTATCTAATGCATCTGAGTTGGAGCAAGCTATTTCGTCAACTCAGATTAAGTATATATTTTTTCTACATTGGAATTGGGTTGTTCCTGAAAAAATATGGTCTAAGTACGAGTGTGTTTGTTTTCACATGACCGATGTTCCTTATGGTCGTGGCGGTAGTCCATTGCAAAATTTGATTCTAGCTGGGCACACAATGACACAGTTGACAGCGCTGAAGATGGTTGAAGAGATGGATGCCGGCCCTGTTTACAAAAAAGCCCCGCTATCTCTAAGTGGTTCAGCGGAAGAAATTTACAAGCGTGCTGGGGATGTTAGCGCTGAAATTATTGAGTGGATGATAAGTAATAGCCCTGTCCCCAACCCTCAAGAAGGAAAGCCTTATTTGTTTAAGCGTAGGCAACCTGAACAAAGCAAGTTGCCAGATAAAGGGGATTTGAGAAAAATTTACGACTATATTCGAATGCTTGATGCGGAAGGGTATCCGCATGCTTTTTTGGAGTATGGCGATTTCGTAGTAAATTTCAGAAAGGCTGATTTCTGTGATGACAAGATTGTTGCGGAAGTTGAGATTAAGTTCAAAAAATAGTTTTGAAAGAATAAATAATGGATATTCGCATAAATGACAGAAAAATTGGCCCTAGCAACCCACCTTATGTTATTGCAGAGCTCTCCGCAAATCATAATGGCAATATTGAGCGGGCCTTTGAAACCATCAGGGTAGCCCATGAGAATGGTGCAGATGCCATAAAAATTCAAAGCTATACGGCTGACACAATGACGATTGATTGTGACGGCGAAGAATTTATGATTCGAGGTGGTTTATGGGATGGATTTAAGCTTTATGATCTTTATAAGTGGGCTGAAACCCCATTCGAATGGCATAAGGAAATATTCGATTATGCAGCCAAATTAGGCATAACTATTTTCTCAACGCCATTTGATGAGTCTGCTGTAGACCTTCTTGAGTCGCTTAATGCGCCCGCATATAAAGTTGCTTCTTTTGAGGCAACTGATTTACCCTTAATTCGCTATATTGCAAAAAAGGGTAAACCAATGATAATGTCAACTGGAATGTGCTCTGAAGAAGAAATTACTGAGGCTGTTAACGCCGCACATGAGGGTGGGTGTAAGGATTTAGTTTTGTTGCATTGTATTAGCAGTTATCCTGCTTCAATGGATCAGGCTAATCTCCTGCAAATGCGCAATCTAGCTCAACGATATGGTAGTTTGCCAGGTCTTTCAGACCATACCCTGGGAACGACTGCTTCGGTTGCGGCAGTGGCTCTTGGTGCATGCGTTATCGAGAAACACTTTACACTCAGCCGTAAGGACAAAGGACCTGACAGTGACTTCTCGATTGAGCCGCATGAGTTGAAACGGTTGTGCGAAGATACGCGTGATGCATGGTTGGCGCTAGGTCGGGCTAGCTTTGAACGCCAGGAGACTGAGGTGGCAAGTATTCGCTTCCGTAGATCTTTATACTTTGTGAAAGATATATCCGCTGGTCAAAAAATCACGGAAGCTGATGTTCGACGAATCAGGCCTGGCTATGGATTGGCGCCAAAATTTCTAGATATGGTACTTGGTAAAACCGTGGTCAAAGACGTTAAACGTGGGACCTCTGTGCAATGGGAGCATCTTGGTGAGTAAAACGATTTTGGTCGTCGCCGCGCACACAGATGACGAGGCTATTGGCTGCGGTGGCACTATTGCCAGACATGTGGCAGAGGGGGATGAGGTTTACGCGGTATTCATGGCTGATGGAGTGAGTTCACGTTCTCAGGCTGATGCCAATAATCTTTCACAGCGCCAAAGCGCAGCAGAAAAGGCAAGGGAAATATTGGGCATACGGGAGAATATTTATCTTGGTTTCCCAGATAATTGCATGGACAGCGTGCACTTGATTGAGGTGGTAAAGAGCCTGGAACCCATTATCAACAGTCTCAAACCACATACAATTTATACTCATCACCATGGCGACCTAAATATAGATCACCGAATTACGCATCAAGCTGTTATGACCGCTTGCAGGCCGATGCCTGGCAGCAGTGTGCGAGAAATCTATGCGTTTGAGATTTTATCTAGTACGGATTGGGCAAATCCAATAATGGACCCATTTTTGCCGAATTGCTATGTTGATATTGGCGCCTATCTGCCTATTAAGATGCAGGCCTTGCATGCATACTCTGATGAAATGCGCATGGAGCCACATTCAAGAAGTTTAAAACATATTGAATATCTTGCGGGGCACAGAGGATTCACTGTGGGCATGCAGTCTGCTGAAGCTTTTTCACTAGTAATAAAAATTTACTAAATCACAGTAATTCAAAAAAAATCATATTTCGTGAAACTTTGACATACTTCTGTAGCTATTTCTCCTATTTCCTCGGATTCAATTTCTAGGTCCTTAAGCTTTTATGATATTGCTGTACAAAATTTTCCGAGGCCTCAAACGCTTGACGGGTAAGTTACCAGCAGACCCGCGCGTTTGGAAGTTGCTAGAGCTAAGGCGCTCGCAATGTTCTGAAAAAAGTCTATTTTTGCGCAGTGCCCTAGAGGGTCGTGTATTGGCTATTGAGGGGGTGGAGGATCCGATTTTTCATGGTCTGTTAACCACCTTGGCATATGACTTACGGAATAAGCTTGGGCTCGAGCCTTGGATGTTACAGGTACGCTCAATCAATGGTGCTATTGGCACAGGCTTGCTCCCTACATTAATCCGATCATGGCCCTTAACAGCATTGTCCAATGCGCAATGGAAACGTGCATCTGCAGATGTTATTTTTGGCATCGGTTATCAAAGTGGAGGGTGGCAGTCTCCGCTAGAATACTGGGTTAGAAGACAAGCAGGGTATAACTTGCAAAAGTGTCTTCAGCAGCAGGGTGGGCTATCTACCCTTAGGATAGATGGCATTTTGATTGGCGACCTGGTTATCGATTCGTATTTACGATTTCGACCGGCTGCAACTGTAGATATGACCGACCCCTTTCTGGGTCGCATATTGGCCCAGGCGCTTCGCGAAGTCAGATTGGCACATGAATGGTTCGAGCGCTTTAACCCTGTCCTTTATTTAAGCAGCTATTCGACCTATATTGAACATGGTATTGCGGTACGTGTAGCTCTTGCACGTGGGGTACCTGTAAGGGTGTTCGGTAATTTAGTTACTTTTGGAAAGCGACTTAGTATCGACGACCCGTATCACGCCACAAATGGCAAGGACTATCGTGATATTGCCGAATCACTGACTGATTCAGGTGCTGCGCTTGCAAAAGCTCAAGAGTTATTAGATGAACGCTTGAGCGGGAAGGTTGACCAGGTAATTAGCTATATGCGGCAGTCAGCCTATGTTGAAAGTGGTGAGGAGGTGCCGAACATGAGTGGCACTGTGGTTGTGTTTTTACACGATTTCTTTGATAGTCCTCATATTTATGCTGACCTCATTTTTGATGATTTTTGGGAATGGATTAGCTTCACTATTCGCACTCTCACGGATGCTGGAGTTCCCTTTTTCGTCAAACCTCATCCAAACCAAATTGAAGCTAGCGCCGAAGTGCTTGAGCGGTTGCGATTAAAATTCCCTGAGATGCGTTTGTTATCTACGCGAATCACCAATCGTCAGTTAGTCGATGCAGGCTTAGGAGCCGGGGTGTCTGTTTACGGTACTGTGGGACATGAGTTGGCGTACCTTGGAGTGCCAGTTATCTGCTGTGCTCGACATCCCCACCATGCATTTGATTTTTGTCGAACAGCAAAAAGTCTTACAGAGTACGAAGCTATGCTGCGTCAACCCTTCCTGTTGGCGTTAGAGCGTCATGAAATGCGTAGGCAAGCCTTGCAATTTTATTACGCTCATAACTTACATGGCTCGCCTGAGGCTCTAGCTCTTCGATCGCACATTTGCACTCTATTTAAGATTGGCAATGATGATTCGGCTCCACCCGAGTCTCTGGCTCAGGGTCTTGCTGACTTGTCTGCCAGCCCAGAGTGGTCAATGTTCATAGATGATTTAGTCCAGGACATGCAGTCAAGATTGTGAGATCCTAAACTTTCAAAATTTGCTATTTGGAGAACCCCATTTTGTCTTTATATGCGCACATTTCACGTTTGCCCTTAATTGGTTTTTTAGCTCGACCGCTACGTCGCTTGATTCTTAATATCCGTTGCGTGCTAGTTATGCCATGGGGCCTGCTGCGTTACCATACCGACGGCCGAACTCCTGAGCTTGCTCTCCAATCGATGGTTTGGTTATTCTGTACTAGTGGTGGAAGGTTCAATGATTGGATTTCGCATCGTATTGCAAAACGTCGTCCTCCTATTTCGATACCAAACGCAGTGGGGGTTCTAGGTAATTTACAAGCCTCGCAGCGTGCTGATTTCGGCGAATCTTTACGACGCGATGGTTTCTTGATTTTCCCCTCCGTACTGTCAACAGATGTTTGCGATCGTCTCATGGCTTTTGCCATGCAAACACCTGCCACAATTCGTCCCATGGACGGTCAGAGTGAAGATGTCACGCGCCAGGTACACTTTGACTTCGCTAACCCTCAGGCTGTTCGATATGACTATCAGCCGTCAGACCTTCTAAATCAAATGGATATTCAGGATTTAATGGCTGATCTGTCATTAGTAGCATTGATACAGGATTATCTTGAGTGTGAGCCGTTAGCGGATGTGCTTAGCATGTGGTGGCATACCGCCTACAAAGACCATCCTGACAGTATGGCTGCACAGTTTTTTCACTTTGACATGGATAGGTTTAAGTGGCTTAAAGTTTTTGTTTATCTGACAGATGTGGGTCCTGACAATGGACCGCATGCATTTGTTCGTGGTTCGCATTTAGTAGGTTCGATTCCTCAGTCTATTTTAGAGCGTGGGTATGTACGTCTCACTGATGATGAGGTTGCTGCCAACTTCCCTCCAAAGGATATTATAACTTTTGCGGCACCGCGAGGAACAATCATTATTGAAGACACCCGAGGTTTGCACAAAGGTGTTCATGTACGGGATGGTGCTCGGTTGATATTACAGTTGCAGTTCAGTAACTCGCTGTTCGGAACAAACTACCCGTCGGCTCGGATGACTCAAGTAAATTCATTTCGCATGAAGCAGATGCTGGAGACATCTCCGGCTATATATAGACAGTTTAGTTGAGGTATATAAGTGATTCAATTTTCGTGGAAGAGTGCCAAAATCAAATGGAAGCACCTATTTTGGTTTGAGAATTTTGTAGTTTTAGATTTCCTTTTCTATGTGCTACGCCGCTTCTCGCTAGCAAGATGGGCTTTATTGATGGCATTGTTGATTTTAATCTTGGAATATATATGTATCAGCGTGATGATTCCTTTGGCAGCCAGTAACGCAAATGTATCAACAAACACAACTCGGGGTGCATTTGTTTCGGATATTTGGTACAGGATTGTCTATAGTTTAGGGCTTAGTCCTGAACTTATCACCTGGGTTTGGATTTTTCTAGTTCTACTGGCATTGAGGAGTGCTTTTGGGTACATACATATTTTAATAAGTATCTATCTAAGCAAGCAAGTTCACCGTCAGCTGAGTGATGACATATTCCGACAGGTTCTTATTCATGAACCTATGATTCAGGTTTACAAGCGTTCGATTGGGTATTACGTAACATTGGCTGGTGATGATACTTTTCGCGCGGGAGCGCTTGTAAATTCAGCTTCAATGATGTTAGTTAGTATATTTGCTTCTGTTGCAGGCTTGATCTTGCTGTTCTTATTTTCTCCAGTTGCGTTCTTTGGAACCATTAGCTTTCTTTTTGTCTCGGCATTTGTGGTTATTGTCTGTATGCGTTTTATGTTGCGATTCAATAACCAAGCAGCGGTTGTTTCGCGTGAGTCTGCCACAACATACCTTGAGGCTTTGAACGGCTTACGATCTATTCGTTCCATGGGTTGTGAGTCGTTTGCGCACGATGCCTACCTTGATGTTACGAGACGCTATACACGTTTGCAGATATTGGTAGATGGATTAAGGGCGGGAGTTAAATCAGTGCCAGGTCTAGTGGCTTTGATGGCGGGAGTAATTGCCTTGGGCCCATGGTTTAGTGAGGTAATTCCTTTGGAGCCACAGTTTGTGTTTGCTGGCACCACTATTATCATTAGAGTGTTTATTTCGCTTGGTGGATTGATGTCGGCGGGAGGTACTTTTCTAGTTGATGTTCGAGCGGCTAAAGATTTGCGTACATTAATTCAGGTCAACAAAGCAGTAAAACATTCTGATGAATTAGCAGTTAAGAAGTCGACCCGACCAACAATTGATAGTTTTCGAGAGCTTGTATTGCGGCAAGTTTGCTACTCCTATGCAAATGAGGCGCCAGTTCTTAAGAGTCTAAATTTTACATTTATGCAAGGGAAGATCTATGCGATTATCGGGCCATCAGGCTCTGGTAAGTCTACCTTGGCTGACCTGTTATTAGGAATGTTATCGCCGGACTCGGGGGAGATATTAATGGATGGTCAAGTGATATCTCATGAAGATCTTCGTCGTCGCACAGTTTTGGTTGAACAACAAGCTCGAATTTTTTCTGTCTCGGTGCGTGACAATCTAACACTTGGTCTGGATGTAAGTGATTCCGAAATTGAGGCTGCGCTTGAGGCCGTGGACTTGCTTGATTTTATTCGCTCGTTACCTGATGGAATTCATACACTAATGGACTATCAAGGTGCCAATTTTTCTGGCGGACAGCGGCAGCGTTTATCAATTGCGCGAGCTTTATTACGTCAGCCTCAAATATTGATTCTGGACGAGGCAACTAGCGCCTTAGATTCTCAGACGCGTGATCTTGTTATAAATCGAATTGGCGCCCGTTTAAAAGATGCTGCAATTATATTTATTACACACGACAAAACGATTGCTGAAATGGCTGATGACGTTTTAACCTTGGCTTCGGAGGCGGCAGAATATCATGGTAAAACTTAACTATGACTGAATTTGCGCCAATTACCCTTTTTGCTTATGCTCGTCCAGCCCATACCCGGCGAACGGTCGAAGCTTTGCTGAAAAATTTTGGCGCTGACGCTCATAATCTGATTGTTTATTGCGATGCTCCACGAACTCAGGATCAAGTCCAATCTGTTTCAGCTGTTCGAAGTTATTTAAAAACTGTTACTGGCTTTCGTTCCATTACTATTCATCATCGAAAGCATAATTATGGTTTAGCAAAGTCGATCATCGAAGGCGTCACTGAGGTTTTGTCTGTCTATGAACAAATTATTGTGCTGGAGGACGATATGGTAACTTCACCATATTTTTTGACTTATATGAATGAAGCACTTAATCGCTTTGCTAATGATAAAAGAGTCGCAAGCATTCATGGCTATGTCTATCCTGTCCAACAATCATTGCCGGAAGCTTTTTTTCTTAGGGGTGCTGATTGTTGGGGTTGGGCCACTTGGCGTAGAGAGTGGGCACAGTTTAATTGCGACGGACAAGCTTTGCTGACTGAGTTGAAGCAGCGCAATTTAATTAAGACATTTGATTACAACGGCGCTTACAGTTTCTCTCGGATGCTCGAATCGCAAATAAAGGGAGCTAATGATTCATGGGCAATTCGCTGGTATGCATCGGCATTTCTTGCTAATAAGTTAACGCTCTACCCGGGGCGTAGTCTGGTGCATAACATTGGTAACGACAGTAGTGGTACGCATTGTGGGAGTTCAGATAGTTTCGATACAGTATTGAGTTCATCCCCAATTAATTTAAAAAAAGTTGAGGTTAAGCACTCTGATGTTGGTTTTTCAGCTTTTGAAAATTTTTTTATGATGTCAAAAATTAATCTCATATCAAAAGCAAGTCGTCATTTAAGTAATGTTTTGAAGAAAATTTTTGTATGAGTATTATTAAACCTCTTATGAAGGACTGGTTACCTCCCGCACTTGTTCGAATAATTAGAAATTTCCGAAGTAACAGCGTTAGTTTTAAAGGAGATTACAAGACTTGGGAGGCTGCTGCTGAGTTATGTGCCGGTTATAACTCCCAGATAATTCTCGAGAAAGTGTTAGAAGCAGCCCTCAAGGTTAAAGGTGGTGAGGCGGTATACGAGCGTGATTCGGTTTTATTCAATGAAATCCAATACTCTTGGCCAGTTAGTACTGCACTGATGTTGGCGGCATCAATGAATAATGGTAATCTGAGCGTGCTTGATTTCGGGGGTTCTCTTGGGACTAGTTATTTTCAAAACAAAAAGTTTCTCTCAAGATTGCATAATTTGTCATGGTCCGTTGTTGAGCAAACTAATTTTGTTGAAGTTGGAAGAGAGAAAATTGCGGATGGTTGCTTGAATTTTTATTCAAGCATTGATGATGTTTGCTCACAAAGGCAGCCAAATTTTGTATTAATTTCTAGTGTCTTACAGTATCTAAGTAATCCTTTCGAGTTACTTGAAAAAATTACAAAGATAAGGGCAAATTTAATAGTCATAGATAGAACGCCGTTTGCGGTCGATACGGTTGAGAAAATAAAAATTCAACAAGTACCATCCGAGATATATCATGCGAGTTATCCGTGCCGCTTTTTTAATCGCGACAATCTTATTGCAAAGATGATAGATTTAAACTACAAGGTGGTTGAATGCTTTGATGCACTCGATAAATTATCGGACGAGGCAAAATGGCAGGGTTTTATCTTCGAGAAAAATAAATGACCATGAGTTATGCTAAAAAACAAGTACTTATAACAGGTGGATTAGGTTTTATAGGCTCAAACTTAGCGCGCTCACTAGTCACTCAAGGTGCTAATGTTACGCTTGTCGACAGCTTGATTCCTACTTACGGAGGTAATCCTTTTAACATCGACGATATTCGCGACCGTGTAACGGTGAATGTATGCGATGTGCGTGACCCTTTTGCTATGGAATATTTGCTTAAAGGCAAAGATTATTTATTCAATCTGGCCGGGCAAACTAGTCACATGGATTCAATGACAGACCCACAAACGGATTTGAATGTAAATGCAAATGCACAACTTTCCATTTTGGAAACCTGTCGAAAAGTAAACCCATCAATTAAAATTGTTTTTGCTAGTACGCGTCAGTTATACGGTAAGCCAGATTATTTGCCTGTGGATGAAAAGCATCCCACTCGGCCAGTGGATGTGAACGGCATTAACAAGTTAGCTGGAGAGTGGTATCACCTACTTTATAACAATGTGTATGGTATTCGCGCTTGCGCTTTGCGGCTTACCAACACATACGGTCCCGGTATGCGGGTGAAAGATGCCCGTCAGACTTTCTTAGGTATCTGGGTCCGCCTGCTCATTGAAGGTAATTCCATCAAGGTGTTTGGCGATGGCTTGCAGTTAAGGGATTTCAATTACGTCGAGGATTGCGTTGAAGCTATGCTACTGGCTGGTGCAAGCGACCAGGCAAATGGTAAGGTCTATAACTTGGGTAGTACTGAAGTTATTGGTCTGAAGGCTCTAGCTGAGATGATGGTTAGCTTAGGCTATGGAGGTGCATTTGAGCTAATCCCCTTTCCGGCTGAGCGCAAGGTCATCGATATCGGTGATTACTATAGCGATTTCAGCCTCATTACTCAGGAGTTAGGTTGGACTCCAAAAGTTGATTTGCAGGAAGGGCTGAAAAGAACAATGGCATATTACCAGTCTTATCAAGGACAATATTGGTAAGATTGATGCGTATCAGAGGTACAGTAGTTGTCATCCTGCCAACGCCGACTTTTGATAAAAATGAGGTTTAAACCGTGATACTGATGAATGACTTTAAAGCTGAGCCAGCTGAATTGCGTGATGAGATGTTGATCGCGGCGCGTCGGGTGCTGGAATCGGGCTGGTATGTTTTAGGTAACGAAGTCATCGCCTTTGAAAAGCAGTGGGCAAAAGTTTGTGGTGTCGAGCACGGTGTGGGTGTGGGTAACGGCATGGATGCTATTGAAATCGCACTACGAAGCATGGACATTGGTCCGGGTGATGAAGTTATCACTACAACCATGACGGCCTTTGCCACGGTGCTGGCTATTCTGCGTGCCGGTGCAACACCTGTGCTCGCTGACATAGACCCACAAAGTGCACTGCTTTCGCTTGAAAGTGCACAACGTTGCCTGGGCCCCAGGACTAAAGCCATAGTATTGGTACATTTGTATGGCCAAGTTCGAAACATGGCGGCGTGGTCAAATTTTTGCCGCAAGTCTGGCATCCATCTGATTGAAGATTGTGCCCAGGCACATTTGGCGGTCTCGAAGGGCCAGATGGCTGGAAGTTTTGGCGTGGCTGGGGCATACAGCTTTTACCCAACCAAAAACCTTGGTACCCCTGGCGATGCTGGCATGCTGATCACCCACGATTCCACCCTCGCAGAACGAGCTGCTCGCTTACGAAACTATGGTCAAAGCGTGCGTTATCACCACCCCGAATTAGGTATGAATAGTCGTCTTGATGAGATTCATGCGGCTATACTATCCACAAGGTTAGGATACTTACCTCAATTTACGAATCAACGTCGATGTATCGCTCAAAAGTATCGCGAAGGTATTGTTAATTCGCTTGTGAATCAGTTGGCGGAACCTGAAGAACCATCGGCTCACGTATATCACCTCTATGTTATTAACACACCGAGACGCAACGAACTGCAGGCGCATTTACAAACGCAAGGCGTTCAAGCCTTGATTCACTACCCGGTGCCCGTTCATGAGCAAGAACCCTGCAAATTATTAAAACATGATCCAGAAGGTCTGAAGATGAGTGAAAAGCATGCCGAACAGTGCTTATCACTCCCTTGTCACCCACAGATGACAGAAAAAGATATTGGGCAGGTTATCGCCGCTGTCAATTCTTTTGAGGCGGATTGATGGAGCATTACGTAACCCTCTTTGATAGCGTTTTTCTGCCGCAAGGAGTGGCCCTTCAGATGTCGATGGATCGGCATTTAAAAGACTACACGCTATGGATTGTATGCGTTGACTCGAAGGCTCATGAAGTATTGACGAGACTACAACTCCCTAATGTAAGATTGATTAATATAGATGAAGTTGAGACCGATGAACTTAGACAAGTAAAGGTCGGTCGTAGTCGTGGAGAGTACTGCTGGACGCTAACCCCATTTTCACATCAATTTGTATTTAATGCAGATTCGAGCGTAATGCGCGTAACTTATCTTGATGCTGATGTATGGTTTCGTGGTAGCCCAGCAAGGCTTTTTGAGGAGTTGGAGCTTAGTGGTAAGCAAGTATTAATTACAGATCATGGTTACGCGCCAGAATACGATCAATCACACAAAACTGGCAAGTATTGCGTTCAATTCGTGAGTTTTGTGCGCGAGGGTGGCGAGCCAGTGCGCAACTGGTGGGCTGACCGCTGTTTAGAGTGGTGTTTTGCGCGCAGTGAGTCTGATCGCTTTGGCGATCAAAAATATCTCGATAGGTGGCCCCTAGATTTTTCAAAACTAGTACATGTGTGTAGCCAGCTTGATGCTATTCAGGCGCCATGGAATGCCAAGCGATTTCCACCATCATCAGCGCTTGCATACCATTTTCATGGTCTGCGAATTATGAAGCATAAAAAAGTTCAAATTACTGATCACTATCACATCCCTCGATCAACCTTTGAAATAATTTATAAGCCTTATCTGGAGGATATTAGTAAGGCGCTCATAATGCTTGAAAATGCGGGTCACCAAGTAATGGTTCAAACATCGGCAAATCCATGGCAAGTTCGTGCGAGGGCAATTGCATTGCGATGGAGAGCTCTTTGGCTTGAGTGGTCTAGGCCTGACATTACTCGAATTAACAAAGTTTGATGATGACAATAACGATACTTGTCATTTCAAAAGATGATCTCACTGGTCTTCGTGAAACTCTGAATTCAATAGCTTCTCAGCACACCCCCCCCGATGAATTGATTGTAGTAACAAAAGGGGATTCGGATAATATTCGATTGGCAGACTATGCATTACCTCGGGGTGTGAAACACGTGATACAGAAAAATAAGGGAATATCAGCAGCCTTCAACCTTGGCCTGTCCATTGCAAGTTGTGAATGGATTAACTTTCTAAATGGGGGTGATATTTACGCTCATCCTGATGTTTTGACAACGTTCAAACCCAGGCTTCATGAAGGCGTGGATATTCTTGCTGGTCGCGCTCTTGATGTAAATGCTAAAAATTTAATTCCGCGAGATATTTACTTTATATCAAAGCGTATCGATCAGATTTCCCATCAAGCAAGCCTTTTCCGCCTTGCTTTATTTAAGCAGTTCGGTGATTACTCTCTTGACTACCATATTCGTATGGATTTCGAATGGATGCTGAGAGTATCAAATAATGTGAGGGTTGCATGGGTTAACGAAGCTTTGGTAAATTTTAAAGGTAGGGGCGCATCTTCAATTAATCCAGGACGATCTTGTGTAGAAGAGCTTAAAGCACTTCGTTTGCATGGTGCACCATGGTTTCGGTATATAAGCCTAGTAGCATTCTTGATGCCATTTCGTGTACTCCGAGAATTAATTCGAAAACGTAGTGATGCGAAAAGATGAACAGAGTATTTGTGGTCGTAATGCTGATACCAACACCATGCTTTGTAGCATGAATATCTGTCCTTAGATTGACTGCTCTGTAATTAGTTTTTTTCTTTTTATCTTCAATGACCATAAGTTGATTATGTTGTTTTTGAATTTTTTACGTATCTAAGCCATTAATTAATCACTAGAGTCTAACCTTGTATTTTTACTATCAACGAAAAAATCATGTCTATCCTAATTCATTCAAACTATAGTCCGCTTACTAGTCATGGAGGAATAGAATTTGTAGTTTCACAGATTATTAATGTAATCAAGCAGCTTAATTTGAGCGCAACATGTTTTTATGGTGGTAATGCAAATGAGAGAAAATGTGTAGAAAAAATTAAATATGTTCCTCAGCATATAGTTTTTAAATTTCATGGTGCTCCAATCTTGATGCTTGGAAACATTAAATTCTTATACTATGGATTGAAATCTGATTTAATTATTTTCCAAGAGCCATTCCCATCGTTATGGCCTTCTATTTTTTTTCTAAAAACTATTTTTAGAAAAAAAATAATAGTTTTAATACATGCAAATCCTTCGGCCTCAAAACCAGTGAAATTTCTTTATAACTTTATAAGATCTTTGGTTTTTCGGGGATCTTTATGTGTAACGACCTCACCAAACCTTCTGAGTCAGGTTAATTCGAGTGCTTATAAAGAATGCAAACTTATACCCTTGTGTATTCCTGATATATCAAATTGCAATCCAGAGGAAGGGATTAATGTACCTGAAAAGTATGGGCTTTACTTTGGACGATTGGCAAACTATAAGGGTATTGAAACGTTAATTACAGCAGCTAGGCACTCTCCTAAAATTAACTTCGTTATCGCAGGCGATGGGCCATTGCGATCTGCGGTAGATGAGGAAGTGAGGGCCTCTGTTGTTAAAAATATAACTTTCATTAATAGATTCATAACTGAAGAGGAAAAGACATTCTTAATCAATAAGTCAAGCTTCGTTATTTTTCCATCTACATCACAGAACGAGGCCTTTGGGCTTGTTCAGCTTGAGGCAATGAGAGCTGGAAAGCCACTTATAAATACTTTCCTGAATACTGGTGTTAACTTTGTTGCTCCGCATATGTTATGTGCTTTGACTGTTAAACCAAACAGCGTTACTGAACTTTCCGAGGCAATCCATCTTTTATGGGAATCCGACTCATTAGTTATGAAATTAGGGTATGCAGGCAATATACGCTATAAAAGCATGTTTTCTATGGGTGCTTTCTCAAGTTCTTGGAAAGAGATTATTGGGAGTTTTTTAAATGATCGGAAATGATATTGTTTGCGTAATTGGTGGCGCTGGATTTGTGGGCACAAGGCTTGTAAATCGGTTAAAAGAAAAAAAAGAACTTAAAATTTCCATAATAGATAAAAATATTAGCAAGAAGTTTCCGGATTTATCATTAAATTGTGACATTAGGAATGTTGCAGGGCTTAAAAATTTTATTCCAAATCGTTCCATATTAATAAATCTTGCGGCTGAGCATCGTGATGATGTCCGACCTCTAAGCCTCTATGCTGAAGTGAATGTTGCCGGTGCAAAAAATATCTGTACTGTAGCTAATCAGAAAAATATTGAAACTATTATTTTCACTAGCAGCGTTGCTGTGTATGGTTTCGCCTCAATAGGTACTGATGAGGCTGGAAAGATAGCCCCATTTAATGATTATGGTCGCACAAAGTATGAGGCAGAGCAGATCTTCAAAGCTTGGCAAGCCGAGGCGCCAGATATACGCACTTTGGTTATTATTAGGCCAACCGTTATTTTTGGCGAACAGAACCGTGGGAATGTTTATAACTTACTCAGACAAATTTCTTCGGGAAAATTTGTTATGGTTGGTCACGGGGATAACCGTAAGTCAATGGCTTATGTTGAAAACATTGCGGCATTCATTGAGTACAGTATGAGTTTTACGCCAGGCGTACATATTTATAACTTTGTTGATAAGCCTGATTTCACCATGAATAGCTTGGTGGCAATTGTGAGCCGAATAGTTGGTCGAACTGATAAAGTTAGCTTTAGACTCCCTTTTTTTATGGGATTCTTAATTGGAAAAAGCTTTGATTTGGTCGCGGCAATTACTGGTAAAAGTTTTGCGATTAGCGCGATTCGAGTCAAAAAGTTTTGCTCAAACTCCGTGTACAACACGGCTATCGATAGCACGGGATTTGTTTCGCCGGTACCCCTTGATCAAGCACTTGCAGAAACTGTGCGCTACGAATTTATTGAATCACATGAGCGCGAAGGTGTTTTTTATACCGAGTGATGCGACTATTTTCGTGGCTTATCGAATTTCTTACATAAGGTGAACTTATTGGAAATTGCATAAATCTTTTTTAATTATGGCCAGTGCTATTCGGGTGTGATTTGAGTTATTTTCAAATCAGGCAACCCTGCACTTCAGCTAACTCAATAGAGTTAATCGTCAATACATCTTATATACCTATCAATCTAATCACTTTTGATCATCTTTCTTCACTCATGATTACGTGTATATTTTTCCCCAGATTTATAACCATATCATCTGTATGACCTGCTCTTTAGAGATAGTCGCTGATTTGAGAGATTAATCTCCTCCTTGATTAGCTCTTTTGGCTAATTTTTTATATATAGTAAAAACCTCAAGTTTTAACTTGCTTCATGAGAAAATCACATAAATTAATATGAATATTTTTTAAATCATGATTTTAGTTACTGGTGGAGCAGGTTTTATTGGCGGGAATTTTGTCTTGGATTGGTTGGCCAATCCAGGTGCTGAAGGTGTTGTTAATTTGGATAAATTGACCTATGCAGGTAATTTGACAACTCTTGAGTCTTTATCTGCTGACCCTCGCCATATCTTTGTTCAAGGTGATATTGGTGATTATGAGCTAGTCATTTCACTGCTTAAAAAAAATGGTGTGCGTGCAGTTGTTAATTTTGCCGCTGAGTCCCACGTTGATCGCTCGATTCATGGTCCTGGGGAATTTATTCAGACCAATGTGGTCGGTACCTTTGGTCTGCTAGAGGCTGTCCGCGCTTATTGGTCTGAGTTATCTGATTCAGCTAAAGCAGAATTCCGCTTCTTGCACGTATCTACTGATGAAGTCTATGGTTCTTTATCTCCAACTGATCCTGCTTTTACTGAAACCAATACTTACGAGCCGAATAGCCCTTATTCAGCATCGAAGGCTGCATCCGATCATTTGGTGCGTGCCTGGCACCATACCTATGGCTTGCCAGTATTAACAACCAATTGCTCTAACAACTATGGACCTTATCACTTCCCTGAGAAGTTAATACCTTTGGTGATTCTAAATGCTCTTGCTGGTAAGTCTTTGCCTATCTATGGTGATGGGCAACAAATTAGAGATTGGTTGTACGTTAAAGATCACTGCTCAGCGATTCGTCGGGTATTGGAAGCTGGCAAATTGGGGGAGACCTACAACGTTGGTGGTTGGAATGAGAAGCCCAATCTTGATGTAGTGAATAAAATTTGCAGCATCTTAGATGAATTGCGTCCCAAATCTGATGGTAGCTTTTATGCCTCACAAATTACCTATGTCAAAGATCGTCCAGGTCATGATCGTCGGTATGCGATTAATGCCACTAAATTAGAGCGTGAGTTAGGTTGGAAACCTGCTGAGACTTTTGATACGGGCATACGTAAAACAGTACAGTGGTACTTGGATAACCAGGAGTGGGTTCATGGTGTTTTAAGCGGTTCTTACCGTGATTGGCTCAAGAAGCAGTATAAGTAGAATAACTACTCAGCGAATCCAACTTACGTCGTTTTAAAGGACTTAACCAGCTTAAATTATTTTAGATTTATTCTAAGAAATTTAATCAGTTTTAAAATTAACTTAAAGTAAGTTTTAGCTACAAGGCTATATGTCATATTCTTCATTCGAATTTCTAGATCATAGTAAGCCTATTTTGGTGTTTGGTCGTGATGGCCAAGTGGGACGCGCTCTGCAAGTTTGTTTGAGAGATTTCAAAACCCCTGTGGTTTTCTTGGGCCGCTTTGATTGTGATTTATCCAATGAGTTGTCAATTAGAGAGGTGCTGAATCGCTATCAACCCCAAGTTATCATCAATGCGGCTGCCTATACGGCCGTTGATAAAGCAGAAAGAGAGGATCAGCGAGAGCTTGCCTTTGCGATTAATGCCATGGCCCCCAAGATCATGGCTCAATATGCTGCTGGTTTAGCCCATGGCATTTTGGTTCACTATTCAACGGATTATGTATTTGCTGATAGTAAGACAACATCTTACCTAGAAACTGATGCAGTGGGCCCACTTGATCAATTGTGTGTCTATGGCCAAAGTAAATTGGCGGGTGAATTGGCTATTAAAGAAGCGTTTGACTTAAATTCTTTTAGTGCTTCTAGTGATTTAAATGGTGAGCTTAATGACCTGAATGCAATCGAGTCTGATCAACAATCGAGTATGTCTAGATACTTCGTCTTGCGTACTTCATGGGTGTTCGGTGAAGGTGGCAACTTTATTCGGACAATGTTGCGTTTAGCGGGCGAGAGAGATCAATTAAAGGTAGTAGCTGATCAAGTAGGTGCTCCTACATCAGCACAATGGCTGGCTGAAGTGAGTGTTCAGATGGCAGGCTCACGTATTGAATCTGGTATCTATCACGCGGTACCTGATGGTGAGGTGTCTTGGCATGGCTTGGCAGTTTTTGCTATTGAGACTGCTGTTAGCTATGGTGAAGGTATTGAGGTTAAGTCTGAGAATATCTTGCCTATACCATCCACTGATTACCCAGTACCTGCTGCTAGACCTTATAACTCAAGACTTTGTAATCAAAAGCTTAAAAAAGCCTTGTCAGAGATGGCTTTTACAGGACAATATCCCCATTGGCGCGATCAGGTTGAAAAATACGTCAAACAAGTTATTGAGGAATCGCTTAAAAGTTAGATCAAAGATTGAGTATTAAAAGAGTTTAAATATTTAAAAATATGAGTAAATAACCATGAATCGTAAAGGCATTATTTTGGCGGGTGGCTCTGGTACTCGTTTATATCCTGTCACCCAAGCTGTGTCTAAGCAGCTCATGCCGGTATATGACAAGCCAATGATATATTACCCATTAACCACTTTGATGCTGGCCGGTATCAAAGATATTTTGGTTATTTCTACCCCACAAGATACGCCACGCTTTAATGAGCTACTGGGTGATGGCTCTCAGTGGGGTTTAAACATCCAGTACGCAGTTCAGCCATCACCAGATGGTTTGGCACAAGCTTT
>JACCDN010023794.1_pt1 | contig 19003 bp, 23 predicted proteins | sample 7441691 | NCBI WGS metagenome assembly JACCDN01 (sample SAMN15323439, study PRJNA562643) | freshwater metagenome | isolation source: river surface water | place: USA:Blue River Watershed | collected 2017-08-16 | reverse complement strand
TTTAAGCGGTCTCATCTAACGTGATCCGGGCGACAAGTTTTCATCCTAGTTAAACATGGGGCATTGCTTATCATGAACTTCGGCTTACAAGAGATTGTTCCTGTCCTCGGATACATCCCATCAGCGATAGTTTTAACAGTGACCTTTGCGGTGCTGACTTACTGGGTGCTTGTTCATTCTCCGTTAGCTTCGTGGTTCGCCAAGGAAGAGGTGGTGCCACCATTCTTTTCTTATGCGGCAATTATTTTTGCACTCTTTGCGGCCATGATTGCATCTGACATATGGGGTCGGTACAAGGATGCTTCTATGGCAGTCGTGTCAGAGGCGAGCGCAGTAAGGAGTCTTTTAATCACGGCAACCTATATAGATCCAGTAGATGCTGATGCGATCAGGAAGTCGGTGGAGCGCTATGTGACTGTTGTTGTTGATAAAGAATGGCCGGCAATGAAGGTTATGGATAATGAACAAAAGGAGGCGGGATCGGGCGCCTTGGTTGAGCTTACTTCAGTCGTTCTAGGCGCTATGGTGAATAAGCCCCAGGCTAGGCCGTTTGAGGGAAGGTTGCAGCAAGCGATCGACACGATAAGAACGTCTAGACTGACCCGCATGTCTTATGCTTTTGATCCCGTACAATATGGCAAGTGGCGAGGACTAATACTGTTTGGATTTCTGACGATTTTTTCTGTGGGGCTTTGTCACGTGCGCAAACCGCGTGCGATGAAGATTGCGCTTGGTATTACTGTAGTGGGTATTTTGATTACGTCGGTAGTCCTAGCTAGCCACCGATCCCCATATGTCGGCACAGATCCAGTAAAACCGCAGTTGCTAAAAGAATCCCTACAGTTGCTTGAACTCCAAAATTACCAGCCATTGAAAGGGTTGCAATGAGAACGATACAGTTAATCCAGCCAGTTTTGATGGCGTTGCTGTTATCAATAGGCGCATCAGCCGCAAATGGGCAGGAATCTTTTAGAGATCGTCAGATCGATGCCAAATTCGCTGCGGCAGATAAAAATCAGGATGGCAAACTCACGCTGGAAGAGGCGCAGCAGGGTATGCCTAAGGTGGCAGCCAATTTCGACAAGATCGATACCCAGAAGCGTGGCTATGTAACACTAGACCAAATTAAAGCAGCGGCGGATCGCTAACAAATTTTTGGGAAGGGGATTCATGATGACAACAAAATTGGGCAACACTTCTTTGGTTTGTCGCGCTGTTGGCGCCGCAGCGCTTGTGCTGGGTGGTTTGCTACCGCTTTCAGCGGAGGCTCAGTGGGTTTTGGTGGCGCGGCATGTAATTGGCCGGGTGCAACAGGTCACGCAGCAACAGGATGCATCCGCAGGCCAGGCTGCTCCTCAACAGGTGACCCAAGTGGCAACCGTGGTGCTGGATGCGCCGGCAAGTCGTGTGTACCAGGTGGCAACGAATGCGACGAATCGAAACCAACAGGTCACCGTAGTGAGTAATGATCCGGCAACGATGACGATTAACCTTAAAGAGGGTGATCAGTCTGCCACGCTCAATGTCACGGCCTTAAACAAGAATCTGTCACAGCTGATGATTGTGGGTACGGCACCTGCTGGTGAGAACCCGCAAACCACCCGTATTGTGAATGCAGTCATGCGTCTATGTGGTGACTTGGGTAAAAAATGCCAGATGGGTGGCAACTGATTCATGAGTGATCCGATTCGTTTGACGCAGTACAGCCACGGCGCAGGCTGTGGCTGCAAGATTTCTCCCAAGGTGTTGGATGTCATTGTTGCTGGGAGTGGGCTACAGAATCTTGACCCTAAGCTCTGGGTAGGGAATGCGTCGCGAGACGACGCGGCGGTATATGCGATTGATGCAGAACGCGGTGTGGTGTCGACCACCGATTTCTTTATGCCGATTGTGGATGATCCGTTTGATTTCGGGCGGATTGCAGCTACCAATGCCATTAGCGATATTTATGCCATGGGCGGCACGCCGTTGATGGCGATTGCGATTCTGGGCTGGCCGGTCAATGTGCTGCCGCCCGAAGTGGCACGAGAAGTGGTGCGCGGTGGCCGCAGTGTGTGTGATGAGGCGGGTATTCCGCTAGCGGGTGGTCATTCAATAGATGCACCAGAGCCGATTTTTGGGTTGGCGGTAACGGGCTTGGTAGAAAAAACGCATATGAAGCGTAATGACACCGCGGTGGCCGGTTGTCAGTTGTATCTGACCAAACCCCTGGGGGTAGGGATTCTGACCACAGCAGAAAAGCGCGGCCTCTTGCTGCCCGAACATGTGCATGTGGCGCGTGATTGCATGACCCGCCTGAACAAGGTGGGTGCTGAATTTGGTAAGTTGGCGCAGGTGACGGCTATGACGGATGTCACGGGCTTTGGTTTGTTGGGTCATCTGGTAGAAATGGCCGATGGCAGTGGCTTGACCGCGCAACTGGATGCAGCAGTCGTACCGGTGTTGCCGGGCGTGGCTCAGTATCTTGCTGCGGGTTGTGTGCCGGGCGGTACGCTACGCAATTTTGAGAGTTATGGTGCACGGATTTCTGCGCTGAGTGACGATCAGAAGCATCTGTTATGCGATCCGCAGACGAGCGGCGGTTTGCTCGTGGCGGTAACGCCGGCTGGTGATGCCGGGTTCCGCGAGGCGGCTGAAGCGGCCGGCTTGTCATTGCAGCCCATAGGCCAGTTAGTTGCGCAGCAGGCGCAGGCAGTTGTTGTACGTTGATGTTGCAAACTGTTAACGATTACCGGGAAGTGCTGCTAAGCGGTGCGCCGCTGATGGATACCCGTGCGCCTATCGAGTTTAGTCGCGGGAGTTTTCCTGGAGCGACGAATTTACCGCTGATGACTGATGAAGAGCGAGCGCAGGTGGGCACCTGTTACAAGCAGCGTGGGCAGGAAGCTGCAATTGCACTGGGTCATCAGCTGGTAGCAGGTGAGGTTCGTAGTCGCCGTATCGCTGCCTGGGCGGCGTTTGCGCGTGCTAATCCGGAGGGTTATCTCTTTTGTTTCCGCGGTGGTTTGCGCTCTCAGATCGTGCAACGCTGGCTGGCAGAAGAAGCAGGTATTCATTACCGCCGGGTCGCCGGTGGTTATAAGGCCATGCGGCAGTTTTTAATGGCCACTACGGAAGCAGCCGTAGAAGAGCGTTCGATGTTTGTTGTGGGCGGCATGACAGGCACAGGCAAAACTGAGTTGCTCGCGGATTTGCCCCATGCGGTGGATTTGGAGGGTTGCGCCAATCATCGCGGGTCTGGGTTTGGCAAGCGGGTGAGTGGGCAACCGGCACAGATTGATTTTGAACATCAGATCGCCATTCGTTTCCTCCAGCTGGAAGCAGCGGGTCTGCCGGGCTTTGTAGTTGAAGATGAAGGTCTTTTTGTGGGCAAATGCGCTTTGCCCGAGGTTTTATACCGGCAGATGGCTCAGGCGCCGCTGGTTTGGCTGGAAGATACCTTCGAAAATAGGGTAAACCGTATCCTGCGTGACTATGTGGTGGCGCAACTAGCGGATCATCTGGCATTTTATGGTGCGCAAGATGGCTTTAGCCTTTTTGAAGCGCATCTTCGGCAAAGCTTGGAAAATATTCATAAGCGACTCGGGGGAGAGCGTTACAAGCGGGCATCTGCGCTGATGAGTGATGCGCTAACGGCACAGCGGCTATCTGGCGCAGTCGATGGGCACCGGTTGTGGATTGAATTGCTGCTGCGCGAATATTACGACCCGATGTACGCCCACCAGAAGGCCAGTAAGGCCGGGCGCATTGTGGCAAGCGGCGATGCTGCTGTGTTGCAGCAATTTTTGCTTGAATGACGGATTGTCATAAATCGGTAACGTTGACCCCCTACACTCCAGCCTGTTGAAGTTTTAATCCTATCCGTGTGCGTTACGGGATCAACTACTGGAGTCTAAGCGATGAAAGTTTCTGTGAATAAGCTGTTAGTTAGCCTGCTGGCTTCGGCGGGTCTGGTTGCGGGCGCAAATGCTGCCCAGCTAACGGGTGCAGGCGCCACTTTCCCGGCACCGATGTATGCCAAGTGGGCAGAAACCTACAAAGCAGAAACCGGAACGACGATTAACTATCAGGCAATTGGTTCGGGTGGTGGCGTTAAGCAAATCCAGGCAAAGACCGTGGATTTCGGTGCAAGCGATGATCCGGTTGCGGCTGCCGAATTGGAAAAAAGCGGTTTGGCACAATTTCCGGCCATTATTGGCGGTGTAGTGCCTGTTGTTAACATCAAGGGCATCGCTCCGGGGCAGCTGAAACTGAATAACGCAACCCTGTCGGATATTTTTCGCGCCAAGATTACTAAATGGAATGACCCGGCAATTGCATCGGTTAACCCCGGTGTGACGCTGCCAGATACGGCGATTACCATTGTTTACCGTTCAGATTCGTCAGGCACAACGGCTGTCTTTACGGATTTTCTGGCGCAGGTTTCACCGCCCTTCAAGGGTGTGGTTGGTGCTGGCAAGAGCGTTAACTGGCCAGCAGGTGTCGGCGGTAAGGGTAATGCGGGTGTTGCTGCAAACGTGACCAAGATTGATGGGGCCGTGGGTTATGTGGAGTATGCCTACGCCAAGCAGAATAAGATGTCGCATGTGTCGCTGATTAATCGTGATGGCAAGGCTGTACAGCCCAATGAAGCGAGTTTTGCAGCGGCCGCATCGAAAGCTAACTGGGCAGGTACGCCTAACTTTGCTGTGAACCTGAACAACCAGCCGGGCGCTAATTCCTGGCCAATTACATCAGCATCGTTCATTCTGGTTTACAAGAAAGCTGAAAAACCAGAACAGAGTGCCGAAGTGCTGAAGTACTTCAACTGGGCGCTGACTAAGGGGCAGAAGATGGCGGTTGCGCTGGATTATGTGCCGCTACCGGATAACGCCGTTAAAGCCATTATCAAGAGCTGGGCTGAGATTAAAGGCCCGGATGGCAAACCAGTTTATACGGCCAAGTAATCAACGATTGCTATAACTGGCACAGCCAGCGTTAAGCTGGTTGTGCTGCCTCAGGCAGGATATCAATGTCTCAAAACATGATCGAAACCGAAGCAGCCGTTCAGGCCGCGATGAAACGGCAAGCCGAAAAGTCTGCCGTGTTTTTGCGGCAAGACCGTATTTTTGCCGGCATCACGTTCAGTTTTGCTGCATTAGTACTGCTGGTGTTGTTCGGTATTCTAGTGTCGCTGATCGTGCAGGCTTGGCCTGCAATCAATGAATTTGGTTTGGGTTTTTTCTACAGCACGACCTGGAGCCCTTCGACCGGTGAGTTTGGTGCAGGGATTGCAATTTGGGGGACGCTAGCAACGTCGCTCATCGCACTCTTGATCGGCGTTCCGATTAGTTTTGGTATTGCGATGTTTTTGACAGAGTCCTGCCCGGTTTGGATGCGACGTCCATTGGGTACGGCGATTGAGCTGTTGGCTGGCGTGCCTTCGATCATTTATGGTTTCTGGGGCTTATTTATTTTTGCACCGATGGTGCAGGAATATGTTCAGCCCTGGATGATTGAGTGGTTAGGTGCGCCTTTCTTTGCGGGACCGCCATTGGGGCTAGGTGTGTTCACGGCCGGCTTGGTGCTTGCCCTAATGATTATTCCGTTTATTGCTTCGGTAATGCGCGATGTGTTCGAGACAGTGCCTAGTGTGCTTAAAGAATCCGCTTACGGCATTGGATGCACGCGCTGGGAAGTTATTCGCAATATTGTGTTGCCTTACACCCGTGTAGGCGTCATCGGCGGCATTATGCTTGGGCTTGGCCGAGCTTTGGGCGAAACGATGGCGGTAACCTTCGTGATTGGTAACGCCAATCGCTTTGCGTTGAACCTTTTTGCGCCGGGCAACTCAATTGCTTCGACGCTTGCCAATGAGTTTGCCGAAGCCGATGCCAGTATGCACATTCCCGCGTTGTTTGGCCTAGGACTCATTCTTTTTATCATTACCTTTGTTGTGTTGTCAGCGTCTGAATGGCTGATTAAACAGGGTGAACGTAAAGCAGGGGCTCGATAATGAATGCCCGTTATCAACGTCGTAAATTTGTTAACGGCCTGAGTACAACGCTATCGGGTGTCGCCGTAGCGATTGGTGTTGCTGGTTTAGTTTGGATTTTAGCTACGCTCTTTATTAAGGGGCTGCCAGCAATGAACTGGGCGTTCTTTACAGAATCGACGCCGGCGCCAGGTTCTGAGGGTGGTGGCATGGCCAATGCCATTGTGGGTAGTTTACTGATCGTGGGGCTCACCACTGTGGTGTCGACACCGATAGGCATTCTTGCGGGCATTTATCTGGCCGAATTTGGTGACCGCTCACGAGTGGCGTCGATTACGCGCTTTGTAACGGACATTATGTTGTCCGCGCCATCGATCGTGATTGGGCTATTTGTCTATGCCTTATTCGTGACAACGACCAAACACTTTTCTGGTTGGACGGGTTCGGTAGCCTTGTCGTTGATTGCAGTGCCTGTCGTGGTTCGCACCACAGAAAACATGCTCAAGCTGGTCCCAGGTAGTCTGCGTGAAGCCGCCTTTGCACTGGGTATGCCACGCTGGCGCGTCAGCCTGGATGTTTGTTTGCGTGCCGTACAGGGTGGTGTCATTACCGGGGTTCTGCTGGCGGTGGCACGCATTGCCGGCGAAACTGCGCCGCTATTGTTTACGGCATTGAATAACCAGTTCTTTACCTGGAATATGAATGAGCCGATGGCTAATCTGCCGGTCACGATATTCAACTTTGCGATGAGCCCTTATGAAAACTGGCAGAACCTTGCCTGGGGTGCTTCTGCACTGATTGCTATTCTGGTTTTGCTGCTTAACGTTCTGGCACGTGTGGTGTTCCAGAGTCGTTCAAAGTCTTAAGTATTTAACGAGGTCATCATGTCCGAATTTCTTTCCGATCAAGGCATCAGCGCTGCACTGAAAGTTCGCAATCTGGATTTCTATTACGGTGATTTCAAAGGCTTGAAGTCAGTATCGATGGATATTGCTGAAAAAAAAGTAACGGCATTCATTGGGCCTTCGGGTTGCGGCAAGTCAACGCTGCTGCGTACGTTTAACCGTATGTACGATCTGTATCCCGGCCAGCGTGCCGAGGGCGAGATTATTTTCCACGGTCGCAATACGCTGGAAAAGGGTTACGACCTTAATCTGTTACGTGCGCGTGTTGGCATGGTGTTTCAGAAGCCAACGCCGTTTCCGATGTCGATTTACGAAAATATTGCCTTTGGTGTGCGCTTATACGAAAACCTGTCGCGCGCCGATATGGACAATCGTGTTCAGTGGGCACTTGAGCAAGCGGCTTTATGGACAGAGGTAAAAGATAAGCTGAATCAGAGTGGCCTTTCTTTGTCTGGTGGTCAACAGCAGCGTTTGTGTATTGCCCGCGGCGTTGCCGTAAAGCCCGATGTGTTGCTTCTGGATGAGCCAACGTCGGCGTTGGATCCGATTTCTACAGCCAAGATAGAAGAGTTGGTGTTTGAACTGAAGAGCAGTTATACGATTGCCATCGTGACCCATAACATGCAGCAAGCGGCCCGTGTTTCAGATTACACCGCGTATATGTACCTAGGTGAACTGATGGAGTTTGGCGTGACGGATGAGCTCTTTATGAAGCCCAAGCGTAAAGAAACCGAAGACTACATCACGGGTCGTTTCGGTTAATTGTAATGACCTAGGTGCCTTCAGTAGTTATGATCTGCTGAAGCGTTCTTTGGGAAACCAAGCTTCAAAGGTGCTGCCCTGATTGACCTGGCTCTGGATTTCAAGATGCCCCTGGTGTCGGCTGAGTGCATGTTTGACAATGGCCAAGCCTAAGCCGGTGCCACCCGTTTCCCGCGAGCGTCCTTGGTCTACGCGATAGAAGCGCTCTGATATTCTGGGCAAATGAATGGCGGGAATACCGATGCCGGTATCTTGCACACTAAAAACTCCTTCGCGATCGCTTTCGCGCCAGGAAATCGTGATGCTGCCATCCGCGGGCGTGTAATTAACGGCGTTGTTAATGAGGTTGCCAAAAATACTACGTAGCGCCATTGCCGAGCCGAGGATAGACAGATCGGGCGGTATATCAATGTTCAGCGTGTGTTTGCCATTAGAAATAGCTTCGGCGGAGGCAACCAGTTCATCCACCATTGCTTTAACCGGTACGTGCGTCTGGTCAGCAAGGTTGGCACGAGCCTCTAGAGAAGAAAGCGTCAGCAGATCCTGGATCAGGCGACCCATCTGGTGTGATTGGGCTAACGCCAGATCAAGATATCGTTGACGCTTTTCGGCGGACAACGACTCATGGTGCATCTGCAGAGTTTCAATAAAGCCGTTAATCACGGTGAGTGGTGTTTTTAGCTCATGGGACACATTCGCTACAAAGTCCTGACGAACCGTTTCCAGTTTTTCAAGCCGGGTCAGATCGCGAATCACCATTAGGCTCCGGTCAACGCCATAACTGATCAGGCTGATCATGTAGGATGCTTGATCGCGTCGGTTAGGGTGATACATCAACGGTTCGGAGAGGTCGCCTCGTTGTAGGTAAGCGGCAAACTCAGGTTCGCGTACCAGATGTTCGATGGGTGTGCCCTGATCCTGACCCGGGATGAGCCCCATCATGTTGACGGCCAGGCTGTTCATCCACAAGATGCGGCGGTTGGCGTCCATGAAGATAACGCCATCGGGGAGGGCCTCAAGCGCGCTCTGAAACTGCTCCAGAGATTGTTCTAGAAGATCTTTTTCTTGCTGACGTGTTTTGACTCGACGATTCATGCGAGAGACAAACTCACCCCAGATGCCGGAAGCATCGGGCACAGGGGCATCGAGTGGACCTGAAATCCAGTTCAGCATTCGGCGCAAGTATCGTCTATGCATGTATAGACGGAAGCCCAGTACGCCGATAATGACTAGGAGCAAGCCTTCAAGAAACGTCATGTTGTCTAGCCGAAAAACTTAAGGTTTGCCACGCTTGGGGTGGCAGGGTAATTTCAGCCAGTAGTGGCCGAAAACCGATAGCCGCTGCCCCGAACCGTCTGAATAAGACGGTCGTGACCACTGGCTTCTAATACAGATCTTAACCTGCGAATGTGGACATCAACCGTACGCTCTTCAACAAATACATGGTCACCCCAGACTTTATCAAGCAGTTGAGAGCGGCTATGGACCCGTTCAGGGTGTGTCATAAAAAAGTGGAGTAGGCGAAATTCGGTAGGGCCGATAAGCACCGAGATATCGCTGGCATAAACACGGTGGGTTACCGGGTCCAGCACCAGGCTGCCCAAAGCCACTTTGTCTTCGGTCAGTTGGGGTTTGCGCCGGCGAAGTACGGCTTTGATGCGAGCAACGAGTTCTCTGGGTGAAAAAGGTTTGACCATGTAGTCATCTGCACCCATTTCTAACCCGGTAACACGATCTTGTTCATCGGTTCTCGCCGTGAGCATGATGATGGGGACATCTGCTGTACGCTCAGATTCGCGCAGGCGTGCGGCAAATTGTGGGCCGGGTCGACCCGGTAGCATCCAGTCCAGCAAAATCAGATCAGGCAAGCTGGCGCTAATAAGCTGTTCCGCCTCTTCAGCCGAGGCTGCTTCGATCGCCCGGTGGCCGCTGCTCTCCAGGCTGATAACCAGGAGTTCGCGAATCGACGGATCGTCTTCTACGACGAGTATCGTTGCCGCCATGTTGAGCCCCTTGGTTTAGTGGCTATCTTGTTGGCTGAGCAAATGCGTGCGGACTTCTTCAACGCTGAAGTGGCGCACGTTCATGCCTGCTGTGATGTAGATCAGGTTTTCTGCGACAGCACGTGCGTGATCAGCAACACGTTCAATCGCTTTGGCCATATTCATGATTTCCAGCGACAACGAGATGGTGCGCGGGTCTTCCATCATGAATGTGATGAGCTGACGCGTAATGCTGCGATATTCGGCATCGACCAGATCATCGGCTTGTAACACTTCCGTTGCTGCCAGCGTGTCCGAACGGGCAAAGGCATCGAGCGATTTGCGCAACATGTCCAGCGCATCTTCTGCCAGGTGGCGCAGTTCTACCGAAGGCGTAAAGAGTGTGTGCTTGGCATGGAGTGCACGGGCGGTTCGTGCGATTTTTACGGCTTTGTTGCCAGCTTTCTCCAGTTCTAAGCCGGTTTTCTGTACACCAATGATGATTCGAAGATCAATAGCGGTGGGTTGGCGCTTAGCGATAATCTGGTTGCAGGCGGTATCTAACTGGATTTCAGCGTCGTCCAGGCGGCTGTCGCCTTGTTCCACAGCAGCAAGAAGCGTCTGGTCTGCTTCGTACAGTCCCTGCATAGCCTGGCGCATTTGCTGTTCGACAATGCCGCCCATAAGAAGCACGCGCGACTTGAGGTCGTCGAGTTCCAGGTCAAATTGTTTGATGGTGTGCTCTGCCATGGTGAAAAACTCCCGCGCCTAGACTAGTTAACGATCGGAGTATTTCACACAAATGTGACAGTGATATTTCATTTGGCGCTTAATCGCCGATTACGCCAAATTCGACTGCCGTCTTTGTGTAGAAGATTTTGATGCCGCTACTTTGAATCAGGTCAAAGAGGGTGTTCGATTCGGTTTCCGTAACAACCATCACCACGAGGACTGGCTGTTCGGCCTGTTCAAAAAAACGAGCGGCGTGAATACGCCGATCACTACCAAAGCTCTCATCACCATGAATAACGGTGGCGCCGCGTATGCCCATGACCTGGGCTTTTTCCAGTAGCCACTCGGCAATAGGTTGATCCTGATGTTTGCGATTCTGCAGGGTGTAGAAGTTGATCTGGTAACCATTCATTGCGGCGTACTCCTATACGTGTCTTGCCAGTTGCCAGGTCATCAGGCCGGCGATCGTTGCAATTAAAGAACAGCCCACGTGCAGGGCAACCGATGCAGAAGCCCAGCCAAAGCGCCCCTCTTGAAGCAGGGTGACAACCTCGGCAGAAAATGTAGAAAAGGTTGTTAGACCGCCGCAAAACCCGGTAATGATTAATAAGCGCCATTCAGGCGCTATTTCATTGTTTTGACTAAAAAAAGCGACAGCCAGACCAATGATGTAGCCACCAATAATATTGGCCACCAGTGTTCCCGGGGGGAGGGTCGGGAATAGTTGGTTCAGCCGGAGTCCCAGCTGCCAGCGCGTAAGCGCGCCAACTGCGGATCCAACGGAAATGGCTATAACGGCATTCAGCATGGGGTGTTTGCGAGTGGTTTAAGAGCAAATATCACCTAATCATATGCCAGGAGCGGCCGTATACAAAGCTTGGCTGTTTGACCTGAGGGTCAAACTACAGGATCATGTGCACTGCGCCAAAATGAACCAGGAGCCCGCATTGGCAAAAGAAGAACTAATTGAAATGAACGGTGTTGTGCAGGAAGTCCTGCCGGATTCACGTTTTCTTGTTGAGTTGGAAAACGGTCACTCGATCGTTGCCTATACCGCAGGCAAGATGCGTAAGCATCATATTCGTATTCTGGCGGGAGACAAAGTTACGCTGGAACTATCGCCATATGATTTGACCAAGGGTCGCATCACCTTCCGCCATATTGAAGGTCGTGGCGCAGGAGCGCCGCCGCCACCGCGTCGTCGTTAATCGCTCTGTTTGATGATCGAGCTTGAAACCGGCCGGGCGCCCCAGTATTCGGTTATATGGATGCATGGCCTAGGGGCCGATGGCAGTGACTTCGAGCCGATCGTGCCGTATCTGGGGCTGAACTCCTCGGTTCCAGTACGCTTCGTTTTTCCCAACGCACCACAGATTCCCGTTACTTGTAATGGCGGCTTTGTTATGCCCGCCTGGTACGACATCATCTCGTTGGCAGCAGACAGTCGGGAAATCGATGAAGCAGGATTGCTGGCATCGCGAGATACCATTGTCGGGTTAATTGAGCGGGAAGTCGCACGCGGTATACCGGCTGACCACATCTTCCTAGCGGGCTTTTCTCAAGGAGGTGCTGTGGCTTATTTGGCAGGCCTCTCTCACGAGGAACCGCTCGCTGGCATTATTGCCCTGTCGACGTATATTCCCAGCCCGTCCCAGGCAGCTCAGTTAGCAACCTTGGCAAGCAGAGCAACACCGTTTTACATTGCCCATGGCACGCATGACGATGTGGTCTCGCTCAAGCTGGGCGAGATTGCCAGAAACACGGTCGCAGCATTGGGATACACCTTTGAGTGGCAGACTTACCCGATGGGCCATGAAGTCTGCCTGCCAGAAATACAGGCGATTGGCGCCTGGATTAACGCCCGGATTTCGAACCCGACTTCTTGATGTGGCACTCCGGGTGTTCTTCTGCAACGCCCGAATGAATGGCAAAGCAACCATCTAATGGACATTTGGTGCCTTTGGGACAGTGATGTTCCAGAGCACATTCGCGTTGCGTTTGATCTGTAAGAACCATTTCTCCGGCTGTTTCACAACGGGCAACCGAGATATCAATACCACCCATAACGTTCTCCTGCATGGTGAGTCACGTTTTCATCCTACGCTTGTTGAGTGCTCAGGGGGTAGTGATTTAACGTTCGTTGGCGGCAGGCCACCAGTTTTTGCCCAGCTTAAGTGAGCGCGCGTTTTTTATCGCATTGATTGTTGCCATGGCCGTTACTTCGCCAGCGGCAGTGGCGAGCTGCATGACGTCGATCGCCGCTGGATTTTTACCTGTGGCCAGTGCAAAAAGTGTGTCGCCATCCATGGCTGTGTGTACAGGCCTAATCGTGCGCGCCAAACCATCGTGACCAACCTGTGCCAGGCGTTGAGCCTGTGCCTTGGTTAGCGTGGCATCGGTGATGATCACGCCGATAGTGGTGTTGCTGCCGGCATGCAAGCCATTGGTAGAAAGCCCGTTGAGCTCTGCTTCTACCGCATTGATGCAGTCTAGGGATGTCGGTGATGTGCGGGCACCGGCAAGTATGGTGCCGGTATGTGGATCAACGATATCGCCAACAGCGTTGCAGGCAATAATTGCCGCGATGGTCATTCCATTCACATTCAGAGCAGCCCAGCCCAAGCCGCCACGCATGGCGCATTCCGGGCCGTTTAATTTGCCAACGGTTGCCCCTGCGCCAGCGCCGATATTGCCCTGGGCAAGCGCAGAAGCCGGGTTCTGTATCGCATCGATGCAGGCCTGATAGCCAGCATGAGCATCGGGTGTAATACCAGAGCCAGTGGGCTGAGCAAAGTCGTCAACCAGCAGGTCAAATAAAACAGCACCAGGAACGATGGGCACACGTACGGGGCCAACCTGAAGGCCATAGTGATGTTCGTGCAGCCAGCGCATGACACCGCTGGCGCTATCCAGACCAAATGCGCTGCCACCGCTCAGTACAACGGCGTGGACTTCGCTAACGGTACTGCTTGGGTTCAGGAGATCGGTTTCTCGCGTGCCGGGCGCGGCACCAACAACCGCAACGCCGCCCACAACACCTTCTGGACAAAGGACAACGGTGCAGCCCGTTGGACGGCGCGTATCAGTAAAATGGCCGATACGAATACCGGCCAGATCAGTTATTAACGCCTGTTTCATGAACTGCAGCAGCTCCCGCCTAAACCATTACGATGGCTTTCATGGTGATCGCATCTAGTGCCCGCACACGATACTCCGGATACACCTGCTTTAGCAAACGTGCGTAATTGGCGATGGCTTCCATGGTTTCTTCAACCATTTCCAGAAACACCCACTCGCCAGTTGTGGGTACCCGGATTTCTATTTTGAATTGCATGTCTCACTCCATGCCCTTTTTTGGGTCTGAGGGCATTATCTAATAATTGTCCAGTACATAACAAGTTAACCACCTATAAATTTTATTGATGGGCGTCAAGCTTTGCTTCTGTTCTATCCTATATATTTCAATGACATATTACGTGACTGCAATTATGGATTCGATTATTCTGGACAATGCATGTCATAAGCACTGTTAAATCAGTTCGCAACAGAGAGGGTAAAGCCATGGCCAAAGTAAAAGCATACGGTGCACAAAATGCAGGGAGTGCATTGTCTGGACTCGAAATTGAGCGCCGCTCACTGAATCCGGACGATGTACAAATAGAGATTCTGTATTGTGGTGTCTGCCACTCAGACTTGCATACGGCGCGCAATGAATGGAAAAACACCATCTATCCATCGGTGCCCGGACACGAGATCGTTGGACGAATCACCGCAGTGGGTAGTAAGGTGCAGAAGTTCAAAATCGGCGAATTGGCCGGGGTGGGTTGTATGGTCGATAGCTGCGGCCACTGTTCGTCGTGCCACGATGGCGAAGAGCAGTACTGCGAGAGTGGCTTTACCGGCACTTACAACGGGCCCGTGTTTGGCGGAGAAAATTCTTTCGGTGGTTATTCACAGAGCATCGTGGTTAAGGAGTCTTTCGTTCTACGTATAGCGCATGAACCGGAAGCCCTAGCGGCGGTTGCGCCGTTGCTGTGTGCAGGTATTACCACCTACTCACCCCTGAAGCATTGGGGTGCTGGTCCAGGCAAGAAAGTCGGGATTGTCGGTCTGGGTGGTCTCGGTCACATGGCGGTAAAAATCGCCCATGCCATGGGTGCGCATGTGGTGTTGTTTACCACTTCGACAGGTAAGGTGGCAGATGCCAAGCGTTTGGGTGCCGATGAGGTCTGCATTTCTACTGATGCGCAGCAGATGGCACAGTACGCGAATCAGCTGGATTTCATTCTCAATACCGTAGCAGCGCCACATAAACTGGATCCATATCTGCAACTGTTGAAAAAAGACGCAACGATGACTCTGGTGGGGGCGCCGGCTGAGCCACATCCTTCTACGGAGGTGTTCAACCTGATTTTCAAACGTCGGCAATTGGCAGGTTCGCTCATCGGCGGTATTGCTGAAACGCAGGAAATGCTGGATTTTTGTGCCAAGCATGGTTTGGTGTCGGATATTGAAATAATCCCGATGGCTTACATCAATGAAGCCTATGAGCGCATGCTTAAGAGCGATGTGAAATATCGGTTTGTAATCGACATGAAGTCACTGGCCTGAGTAATAAATCACTGGATTATGAATATGACGACACTTTTTGACCCAATTAAAATCGGCGATATCTCCCTTAATAACCGGATTGTTATGGCACCTTTAACGCGCAACCGCGCGGTTGAAGGCAACTGCCCCGGACCGATGACTGTCGACTATTATCGACAGCGTGCAGCGGCAGGGTTGATTATTGCTGAGGCGAGTCAGATTAGCCCGATGGGGCAGGGATATCTTGATACTCCGGGCATTTATTCCCAAGAACAGGTCGCTGCCTGGCGCAAAGTAACCGATGCTGTCCATCAGGCCGGCGGCAAAATTGTGCTGCAACTCTGGCATGTGGGTCGAATTTCACATAGTTCTCTGTTGCCAGATGGTGCTGCCCCCGTGTCTTCTTCCAATCAACCTTCCAAAGCTATGACCTTTACGCGTAATGGCTTTGAACCTGTATCTCCTGCTCGTACACTAGCAGACGCAGAAATTCCTGCCCTGATTGAGGATTACCGCAAAGCAGCGCGTAATGCGATGGATGCTGGTTTTGATGGCGTGGAGATTCATGCAGCGAACACGTATCTGATTGAACAGTTTTTGCGTGATAGCGTTAATGATCGTGCAGGCCCATACGGGGGCGCAGTTGAAAATCGTGCCCGTTTGCTCTTAGAAATCGTGGGGGCGGTTACAAAAGAAGTGGGGGCTGGTCATACGGGCGTACGCTTAAGCCCGATGACCACCTTTGGTGGTTCTACTGACCTAGATAGTAATCCGCAGGCATTGTATGGCTATGTGGTTGAGCAGCTCGCTCCGTTTGGCTTGGCTTATCTGCACGTGATAGAAGGCGAAACGGGCAGTTCGCGGCAAACTGTAGAGAGGTTCGACTACGACGCGCTGCATAGCAAATATCCCGGTGCCTGGATGGTCAACAACTGCTACACACGTGATGAGGCGCTGGCAGAGGTCGCTAACGGCAAGGCTGATCTTGTGGCATTTGGCCGGCCTTTTATTAGCACGCCGGATCTGGTTCGCCGTTTGAAAGAGAATTTGCCGCTCAACGAGTTGAAGGCCGATAAGCTTTATGGCGGTGGTGCGGAGGGGTATATCGACTACCCGGTATTGCCGGAATAAACCCGCAGCTTGCTGCAAAGAAAAGCCCGTCCATGACGATGCCATGAACGGGCTTTTTGATTCCCTGACGGGAATCAGGCAAATATTTTACTTGGCTTTGGTGGCGCGTACGGCGGCCGTAGTAGCCTTAGTAATGTTGGCTTCAGTCATTTCAGCGGCTTGCTTGGTGGCTTTGCTGAAGTTTTCGTAGGCAGTGTTGCCGGCAGCAACGGCTTGCTTCACAGCGGCCAGTGCAACATCAGCGCCAAATGGTGAGGCCTTAGCTGCGTTAACAGCAGCTTCTTGAGCAGCCTGATTCAGTTGATCAAATTGACCCTTAATCAGATCAGCGATTTCCTTAGCAGCACCGGTCGAAATTTCGTAAACGGTACGGGTGTAGGCCATCAGGTTTTCAGCAGCTGGTTGAACAGCTTTTGATTGCAGCGCAGCAACGTCTTGAGGTGTCTTTGCCGACAGAGCAGCGTGTGTGTGCTTCGATGTGTTTTCCAGCGACTCACGGGCAAAGCCAAGGTTCAAAGCGGCGAGGCTTTCAACGGCAGCCAGGGCAGTGTTGGCAACCGACTGGTAATGAGCCAGGGCAGCGCTGTTAGCGGCGATCAGTTCTTCAGCATTAAATGGTTTAGTCATTTGTGTCTCCCGTTAAAAAATTAAGTGGTTTATTTTGGACGAGATTGTAGTACAGATTGTGCGCCGCAACATGGCGGTCTAAAAATATTACAAAAGCATAATCAAATGAGATAGGCAGCGGCTATCAGTCGTATTTGTAAATATGATTAGACACTATCAACGGATCAGCCTACATTGGTTACATGCATGGCATAGCGCAATGCGACGACGAGGAGAACCGCAATGACAACATCAGGAAAATGTCCGGTAATGCATGGCGCAATTACAGAAAGCGGTAACGCCAATAGCAATCAGGCCTGGTGGCCTAAGTCTCTCAATTTGGACATTCTGCATCAACAGGATACGAAGACGAACCCGATGGGTGTGGGTTTTAGTTATCGTGAGGCTTTAAAAGATCTCGACGTTGATGCGCTCAAATCCGATTTGAAAAAACTGATGACCGATAGTCAGCCTTGGTGGCCTGCAGACTGGGGGCATTATGGTGGCTTGTTCATTCGGATGGCTTGGCATTCTGCCGGAACATATCGTATAGCAGATGGACGCGGTGGCGCTGGTACTGGCAACCAGCGTTTTGCACCGCTTAACTCATGGCCAGATAATGGCAATCTAGATAAAGCACGTAGACTGCTCTGGCCGATCAAGAAAAAATACGGCAACAAAATTAGCTGGGCAGATCTGATGATTCTCGCCGGTAATATGGCCTACGAATCGATGGGGCTTAAAACCTTCGGCTTTGGGTTTGGCCGTGAAGATATCTGGCATCCGGAAAAAGATATCTACTGGGGTGCAGAAAAGGAGTGGCTGCAAAAGAGTGGCGGTAGTGGTTCGCGTTACTCTGGAGAGCGTGATCTGGAAAATCCCCTGGCGGCGGTCATGATGGGGCTTATCTACGTTAACCCGGAAGGGGTGGATGGTCAGCCGGATCCGTTGAAAACAGCGCATGATATTCGCATCACGTTTGCGCGCATGGCCATGAACGATGAAGAAACCGTTGCCCTCACCGCGGGCGGTCATACCGTTGGCAAGGCTCATGGTAATGGCGATGCGGCTAACCTAGGTCCTGCGCCGGAGGGGGCGCCCATAGAAGAGCAAGGCCTTGGTTGGATGAATCACAAAACCAGGGGGGTTGGGCGAGACACGGTTACCAGTGGTGTGGAGGGTGCCTGGACATCCCATCCAACACAGTGGGATAACGGCTACTTCGATATGTTGCTTAACCATGAGTGGCGCCTCACGAAAAGTCCTGCGGGTGCTCATCAATATGAGCCCGTCAACATCAAGCCGGAAGACATGCCGGTTGATGTAGAAGATGCCAATATGCGATGCATGCCGATGATGACGGATGCTGACATGGCGATGAAAGTGGATCCGGCATACCGCCAGATTGCAGAACGTTTTCATAAAGACCCGGCTTACTTCTCTGAAGTCTTTGCTCGTGCCTGGTTCAAGCTAACCCATCGCGATATGGGTCCCAAAGCGCGTTATGTCGGCCCGGATGTGCCGAAAGAAGATCTCATCTGGCAGGATCCGGTTCCGGTTGGGCGTAAAGATTACGATGTGGCCGCAGTTAAAGGAAAAATAGCCGTCAGTGGCTTGTCCGTCAGCGATATGGTGACGACGGCCTGGGATAGCGCACGTACGTACCGTGGGTCGGATAAACGGGGTGGTGCTAATGGAGCTCGGATTCGGTTAGCGCCGCAGAAAGAGTGGGAAGGGAATGAGCCAGCTCGACTTGCACGTGTGCTTGCCGTTTATGAACAGATCTCGGCAGAAACAGGTGCCAGCGTTGCGGACATCATTGTTTTGGCGGGCGGCGTTGGTATTGAGCAGGCGGCAAAAGCAGGCGGCTTTAACGTTACGGTGCCTTTTGCACCGGGTAGGGGTGATGCAACACAGGCGCAAACCGACGTGGAATCATTTGCCGTGTTGGAACCCGTAGCCGATGCCTATCGTAATTGGCAGAAGCAAAATTACGTCGTGACGCCTGAAGAACTGATGCTGGATCGCACACAATTGATGCGTTTAACGGCACAGGAGATGGCCGTGCTGGTGGGCGGGATGCGTGTTTTAGGTACTAACTTTGGTCAGACAAAGCATGGCGTGTTTACCGAGCGTGAAAGCGTGCTCAGCAATGACTTCTTTGTTAATCTGACCGACATGAACTACAGCTGGGTGCCAACGGGTCGTAATAGTTACGACATTGTTGAGCGTGGCACCGGAACGAAGAAATGGACGGCCACCCGGGTTGATCTGGTTTTTGGATCTAATTCGGTACTGCGTGCCATTGCTGAAGTGTATGC
>JACCDN010633473.1_pt1 | contig 19015 bp, 17 predicted proteins | sample 7441691 | NCBI WGS metagenome assembly JACCDN01 (sample SAMN15323439, study PRJNA562643) | freshwater metagenome | isolation source: river surface water | place: USA:Blue River Watershed | collected 2017-08-16 | reverse complement strand
GCGTAGGGACTCTCGGCGTTGAAACTAACGATGGCCACGAAGTCGTCGCCCAGGACAAGGTCGGACTCGGCGGCACTCGATAGATAGCGAGTTTGGTTTTTGACTCCGTCTTTCTTTTTCCCGTAAGCGCGGTTACCAGCATTGTCGGCGACAACTTCGCGAGTTTTGATCATTCCTGCAAAGAGTTTGGGCTCAAATACTTTTTCGTACCATTCCCCGATCACGGCTTCGTAGCCAGTCGAGAGACAGATAAAATCGGCCTGCTTACTATTTAAGATGCGTGAGTAAACCGACTGGATATTCTCGCTCCCGGGCAAAACCATGATCCCTTGGTTTTTCATAAAATCTCCTTTTTGTCCTTTGTGTGGACAACTAAATAATTAACCAGATGTTACTACTCATGTTGAAAAGTGTATAATTGTTGTCCAGATGGTGAACACTATGGAAAAACAAACACTAAAGCTATATTTACGTAAACTAGGACTGTCTAGGGAAGAGGCAGAGATTTATATGGATATTGTGGAACACCCAGAGTCCACTCCTCTGCTGATTGCTAGACGGACACAGATCAACCGAACCAAGGTGTACCGACTGGTTGAGGAGATGACAAAGGACAAATTGGTGGAGATAGAGCCTCACGCAAAAACTACACGGGTTTCCCCCTCCCCCATAGATCAACTCCAGGCAAAACTAGTACAGAAGCAACATAGGGTAGCGGAACTTACCCAAAAATGGGGCGAGGTCGAATCGGTGCTACAACAGTTCGCCGCGAAAGAGAGCGCTGAGACAAAAGTGAAGTATTACAAGGGCAAGGCGGGAATAGAGCAGATGGTGTGGAATGTGCTCTCGGCTAAGGGCGAGATTGTTGGGTATACCACCAGAGATTTATCTGTGTTTGTGGGCGAGAAATTTATGGACGAGTTTGCGACTGAGTTTAAGCGGCGAAACTTGAAAATGCGGGATATATACGGCGACGAATATCTGGAAAATGCACCAAAAGATAATAACTGGGGGAGTAGTATAGACTCGAGGTATCTGCCCAGGAAGGTGCTGGCGATCCCACACCAGATGGATATATATAATGAAACAGTATCCTTTTACCGCTGGATCGGGGATGAAGTGTTTGGGGTGGAGATCATCAATCCGATGGTGGCTGCAATGCAGAAACAGTTGTTTGAGTTGGCGTGGGAGAAGTCTAGTAAGGTTTAGCGCATGAGATAGACTGCCACGCCAGTTAGGATCGCGGCAAAAAGCTTCCTCCAGAGATAGTCTCTTTCACCGAGAAAAATAATGCCAGCCAAAACCACAAATGGAGTGGTCGAGGTAACAATGGGCATCACATTGCTAGCTGGGCCGAGTGAAAGTGCCTTTAGCATGAAAGCATAGCCTATCAGATTGAAGCTCCCCAAGAGAAAGAACTGCCAAAGAGGAGTGAGGACTATTTCACGGCGAATGTCGGATATCTTTACCAGAGGGAATGTCCCACTAATAAGCGCTCCGAAGGCGAATGAAATAATGCTAAATGTGGCAACTCCCCAATATTTGATATTGATGGTATCGAATAACCAGGCAAAGGAAATGTTAATGGCGAGAAATAGAGTATATCGAAGCCCATGCTTGCTAATAATCCTGCCCTTGTTCCCGAGATAAAGCAATAAATTTGCAATGATTATGAGAGTAATTCCAATAAACTTAGTAATAGTGGCTGCTTCTTTGAGAAAGTATAAGGATAAGAAAAAATTTATCACTGGAGCGATTTTCATGGTAATGGTAAAAACCGATGCCTCAGTGTGCTTTTTTGCGAAATACTCATACCTACCGTGCAGTCCCCACAAAATAAGTCCTAGTATAGTTAGTCCAATTACTTTAACAGAGAGATTTGAGGGGGTAGTACTGTCAAATAAAAAGAGCGTGGGGGAGATAGTGGCGACGCTCGCGTTGTAGATAGTGGCAAACACCTGAGGGTTTTCTGATCTCGTGTCAACGTAACGACCAAGAACGTCATATATCACGAATGTAACGAGAGCCATTAGAGCAAGAATTAGCCAAGTCATATGCACAGATTATATATCTATTCAGGAAATGTTGAATACTTGTTGTGTATAATATGCACAGATGAGCAAAACGATCGAGGAATATCTAAGTAAATTGGGGTTTGATGAAGAGGCGGTGCGGCTGTATGGAGCGCTCGTAGCCAAAGGGCCACTCACCATCCTAGAGGCCAGTAGAGCCACGGGAATAGAGCGGACGGCACTTTACCGGCAAATAGAGACACTCGCGGAGCGAGGATTAATTGAAGAGGTTCTAGAGCATAAATCGAGACGGATAAGGGCCGCAGAGCCAGAGCAAGTAAAAATGATGGTCGAGCAAGAAAAGCGCAGAGTAAAAGAGCTTGAAGACAATTTTGGTGAGTTTGAGAAAGAGATCACTCAACTACCAGAGATCAAGTCGACCCAAGTCAGATACTACCGAGGGATCTCGGGTATCAAGCAGATCATGTGGAATGAGACAAAAGCCAAAGGTGAGATCCTAGGCTATACCTACCGGAACATGGAGGAGGTAGCGGGGATCGCATTCTTTAAACAATGGGTGGCTCAGATTGAAAAGAATAAAATAATCACCAGGGATTTGCGCAGTGATGAGTTTCTGAAGAGTATGGACGAGCCTGGATTTGAGCGGATCCATATAGACAAAAGTGCCTGGAGATACCTGCCTGACTCGGTCTTGAAGCTGTCGCACAACCTAGATATTTATAATAACGTGGTGGCAATTTATTACTGGGAGAACAACGATGTATTTGGGGTGGAGATCGAGAATGAGAAAATGGCCGAGACACAGCGGAGTATCTGGAACACACTCTGGAAACTGGCCGAGAACTCAAAATTGCCGGAGAAATATGTGGAGTTTGAGAGAAAGTCTTAGGTGTTGGGGTGGATGGTTTGGTCGGTGACGTAGCGGTGGAGAATGCTACTAGCTAAGGTCTGGTATGGCATGCCTAATTTTTCGGCTTTCGCTTTGAGTTTGACGATGGTATTGGGTTGCAGGCGTAGGTTAATGTTTTTGGATTTGAGAATTTTCAGAGTCAAGACGGCGGAACGTTGCAGTTCTTCTTGACGTTTTTTGAAATTTTTAACAGGCTTCCACTCACCTTGTTCATATGATTCCAGGATTTCTTTTTCCTCTGAATCAAGATTAAATTTGTTAGGATACTTATTTACCATATCTAACTCCTTTTGATTTGCTATATTCTTTATTGGCTTTGCGGCTAGGGATTATTGTTTTGAGAAAACGTTTTTCTTTATCCTCGACGTATGGCACCAGGTAGGCGTAGTTGCGAATAGAAACAATCATCATTTGCTGGTTGGGATATTTTGTTTGATTGGGATGAGGACCGTCAAACAAAATTCTCTTTGATTTGATAGCACCCACAACTTGCTCAAAACCAACTCCGCGCACAGCTTTTAAGGTACGATTTTTCTCTGGATTCCATTCGATTGGTTTATCCACACTAATATAGTATGACAAATGATATACAATGTCAATGTGTATCTGACTTGATTTGACTAGAAAGATATGCGAACGCTACCCCTCGGTCACTGTCAACCTCTCTGTCCCTATTATCCCTGATATACTCGGTTTATGAAGCAGTCCTTGAGATTTATTGAGAGTTTGGAGAATTACACGTGGAAAGTAATAACGAGACTCTCCCCTACTCTCCCGTGGCTCTGGGTCGGGTTAGTGGTCATGGTGATTAGTGCATCGCTAATCACGGCTAAGAGCAGCCTAGCGGGCACTAATGGTCGTGTAGAGGCTGCAGTTGTCGCTGCGAGCGTGGGTGATTATGATGTGGCACAAAGTTTGTGGGAGAAACAAATACCCGTGGAGCGTGGGGCTGAAGATATGATCTATCCAGATCGCGTGATTGAGCGAGAGATTGCTAAATATCAGGAGTTACTTGCAAAATACCCTGGTCATCGTGATATATACCTGGTACTCTCACAGCTACACAGTCAAATTGGGGAGAGTGAGCAGGCTAAAGATTACCTTGAGATGGCAAGAGAACTAGATCCCAATAATTTGATGTTAAAGCCAGAATTTAGAAATTAGAAATTCTAAACCAGGGTTATTCTATTTTAGCCTCGTCAGCTTTGGGTGCTTCGGCACCTTCGGCAGGAGCGGCTGCAGCCTCACCCTCTGCAGGGGCGGCAACTACCACCTCTTCTTCTTTGGCGGGCTCTTGGATGGTTGCAATCACTTCTTCATCTTCGACCATTAGAGTGACCTTGGAGCGATCGAGCTTGAGATCTTTGGCGTGAATGGTAGCTCCTACCTCGGTTAAGACAGTGATGTCGACCTCGATCTCACTTGGGAGATCAGCTGGGAGAGCTTCGACTTCGATTTCGTTTCTTTGGAGTGCTAAGACGTTGCCTGCTTTGACTGCCTCTGATTCACCAACAGGTTTGAGAGGTACCATCGCTGTTGTTTTCACGTTTAAATCTACTTCGTGAAAGTCAACGTGCAATAGCTCGCTACTAACAGGATCTTGAGCGTAGCCAGCGACTAGTACGGGGTGGGGTTTGCCTGAGTCGACAACTAGGTCGATGAGACTAGTTTCACCAGCTTTTTTGAGAATATCTTTGAGGGCTTTGATTTCGATCTGGATCGAGAGGGATTTCATTTTTTTGCCAAAGATATTGGCTGGGACAACACCGGTCTTTCGTAGGGCTCGGACTTTGCGTCCCAAGGCAGTGCGAGTAGTTGCTTTGACTGTAAAGTTGGACATAGTGTTCCTTTTAGTAATGAGTTATCAGTAATTATGTATGTGCAGATTATAGCAGATTAGGACTAAAATTGAATCGAGAGGCGATGATCTGTGTCGTTGAGGAAATCAAAACTTATTTTTTGAGAATCTAGCACTTTGGGCTCGGGCGAGAGTTTGGAGGGTTTGAGATAGAGTGGCAAGTTGTAGTTAACTGAAATTTTATCTTGAGACCTGGTGCCTGATTGCCTCTGGAAATAGAGACTATAGAAGGAACCAGATTTTAATTTGGTCGTGTTAGTGTACACAACTTTGCTAGTGGTTAGACTATTGATTGGCACTGTCACGAGATAAGAGACGACTAGTCGCCCGTGCTCCTCAGAAACAGTGTAGTCAGATGCAGGGAGTGTGTTTTCGCCGATTTTGATCTCGACTAGGCTTGAGGATGGAGGGATGTATAGTCTCGCGTAGTTTTTGTAGGATCCTGCCGGCCAAGCATTACTAGTCGCCGCGTTTTTCCAGGTAGTTACTAGACTGTGGGTGGGCTCGCCGTCTTTGCTCACGGTAATATCAAGTGTCATATCTTTGGTGATATAAAAGTTGGCTTTATTGACTCCAAAATTGCTGTCGACGCTGTAGAGATAGTCGTCGTAGCAAGGGCTCGTGGGACAGGGCTTATTCTCGATGCCACCATTCCACCCGAGCGTCTGGAGAATACGCTCGGAACTAGGACTAATGACGCTTATTTGGGTATCACTACTCTCGAGTGAGCTCATGAGGGCGGCGCTGACTTTTAAGAGTGATTTGGCGTCTGCCGTTTTTAATTTTTCAAACAGGGCATCGGCCACACTGCTCAAAAATTCTTTTTTGGCAGTGCTTCCTGGGAAAAAATTGACTTCGGCGTGATACTGGGCTCGCTCGGCGAGGTTTCCGGCATTTATGGTCTCATCATAGTCAGGTAGTTCTAGTGGGCCGAGTGCGGATAGGAGGAGTTTTAAGGTTTCTAAATTAACTGCGATTGTGCCTGCGACATCTTGATTCATCGATTTTTTGAGGAACCATTCGGCACGACGCGCGCTAGTTGGGAAGTCGGGGTCAAAGTTACTGTCTCTTAGGTACCATTTGGCTTCGCCGAGAATATTCTTGATAGGCGCTGGGGGTTCGACGTGTCCTTTGAGAGCACCGTCGGCGGTATAAACGTCGTAAACTTGGAAGTCGTAGAGCTTGCCTTTTTCAAAAGAGATGATGCCATAGCTGCCGATAAAGCCGCCCGTCCCTCTTAGTTCCATATTATTCTGAAATAACACTAGGTATTTGGTTCGATCACTGAGACTGATTAGGTCTGGCAGGATGCTGACTACTCCTTTGCTTAAGAGCGTGTTTTTTTTGAGACTAGGCAGCATGGTTTTTAAACTCTGATAATCGTCGTCCATATTAGAGATTAGATCTGGAGTTTTTGGCGGGAGGGTGCCATCAAGCAGAGAGAGTTCCTGGTAGAGAGTCTCTATATCTAGTCTCGCGTTGGTTAGCGTGCTAGCTAGATTGAGATCTGCTTCGGTCAAGATGTAGCTCGAAATATCGCGAGCCCCGAGTGAGAGGTTGGCGGTAGTCTCGCCAAGCTTTAGCGCTTGCTGATAGGCATCCAAAAGGAGTGAGGCGTCGCTCACCCCAAATGCCACGGCGTTGGTGTAGAGATACTTGGCCGAAGCCTTGGCTACCGGATTAGGCTTGAGATTGTCTAGCGACCCAGCGTAAAATTGGTTTTTATAATTATAGATCGTGACCCAAGTGATCCCAAGAGCTAAGGCAAGTGAGCCAAGATAAAAGATTAATCCAAACAGTAGACCTTTTCCGACCACCCTGAGACCGCGCTTTTTAAGGAAAGCGGGCATTGTCAATTTTTTTCGAGCTCGAGGATTTGTTTTGGGAACAAACTCAAGACCAGAGATGTTATAAGGCTTTGGTTTATATGGCTCCGACTCAGTCTTTCTAACTAATTTGGGGAGGCGCGTCTTAGGCGGAGTGACCACTGGTTCTTTTACTATAACTGGCTCTGGTTCGGGATCTGACTCTCCTACAAGTTTGGTTTTTGGAGTTGGATCATTCTTGGGCTTATATTCCTTTAAATAGTTAAGCGCTAGCTCTAGCGTACTCTCTTTGGGCAAGCTGCTTAGCAATTCATGGGTGGCACGATAAAAACTCGGAGGAACTGGGGAGACTATCCCATCATCTGAGTAGTCGACCTGGATAGATGTTCCACTAGACTCACCGAAGAGCTGTAAAAGAGTAGTCAGGGAAACCCCAGAGGAATTGCCAATGTTTATCTGAGGAGCTTCGGTTTGGCTAGTGAGGACGAGAGAGAGTGCATTTAGGAGATATTCTTCGCTCATTAGGTGGAGCGACGACAAACCGCCCTCCCCTAGACTAACTCTTTTATTATTACTAATCTCTTTTGCTAGTTTTTTGAGTGTAGCGGACCCCTCTGAATCTAGTCCCAGATACTCCCCTATTACTAGTCTGGTGGCGCGACTAGAGACATCGAGTGGGATTTTTTGCCAGGCGCGCTCGACTAGATATAGGTGTGGATGTGGATAGGTGGTTAGTTTGCTCCAGACTCCCCTCCCCTCGCCGACAAAAAACGTGGCTAGCTCGGGAGTTAAAAAGATTAACCAAGCATCATGAAGCGGAAAGTTTTGATCTGTAAAAGCTAGTATTTGCTCGAGCGAATAGTGATGAGTTTCGAGGTTGTGTCGCTCGGCATACTCGCCAACTACCCTAGAGACATCGTGAGCGTTCGAGAGAATCGCAACATTACCACGCACGGCTTCGACCGCGTATCTTACAGCAGGCATACGTTCAGTTTATCGGCATTTCACAAAATCAGCAATTAGCGCTTTTATTAACTATTTTTGCCCTATATAACATCCTCTTTAATTAGAACTATTTGTTATGACGTTTTTTCTTTCCGTTGGTTTGGCATCCTGTCTTGGCTACACATATTATCTTTTTGTACTTACGTTTTTTACACGTTCTGTTAGGCCTGCATTAATTCTTTGCCAACTTACAGCTACTTTGAGTTTTTATTAACCTATAACTGTTTGGTTTATGGGCACGAGAAAAGATGCTTTGAGAGTAGAAAGATTAACTTAGAGAGGAGTTAAAGCGCTTGATGTGCGTCTAGTGCTTCGTTGACTAGAGCGTCGGAGAGAGTATTCCCCTCTCGGTAGGTGTGGGCGATATTCCAGGAGGCAAGTTTGCTTAGTAGTTCCCTCACCTCTTGAAATCGGGGGGTTAAGTCGGGGCTTTTTACTTTGTAGAGTCCTTTGACCTGGTTAACAATTAGGAGTGAATCCATTTTGATTGTCACCTCGGCTGTTGGGTGATTGTTAGCTATCCAGGTTAAACCCGCTATCAAACCCTGGTACTCTGCCTGATTGTTAGTTGTAATCCCGAGATAATTACCGCGTTTTTCCAGTATGATTGCCGCATCCACCTTTGCCTCGGCTTTGGCGGAGTGGTCCTCGCTAACGTCGTAGACCACGTAGCCATAAGCAGCAGGGCCAGGATTACCCCTGGAACCGCCGTCACATTGGAGGAGGATTTTCATAAATTCTAAATTCGAAATTCTAAATTCGAAACAAATTCGAAATTAGAAATTCAAAACCTTATATACTGGATTTTTTTAAACTGAGTGAATAATACAGGAGGGAGAGAAAAATGAGAAGCTCGGTTATGCCTGTAATAATGGCAGCGGAAACTGCTCCATAGCGGGGGATAGCCCAGAGGTTACAAGACAAGTTGAGTAGTGCAGCTAGGATATATATTTTTAGGACTAAGCCGTCTTTCGCTCTAGCTACGAGATCCCACATAAGGGGCGCAGTGAGGTAGAAGAGCGGGAGAGAGAGTGCGAGAATGCGGAGAGTGGTGATAGAGAGCACCAATTCGCCCTTGATCAAGATAATCGCGGGTGCGAGGAGATAAGTGGCGACGGCTGCCAAAATCCCGAGTAACCCTAGAGCCTGGAGAGTAGGAGTGAGAAGATTCTTTTTGTTTTTGAGCATGAGAGGATAGAGCGAATTCATAACAAATACGGGCAAAACTAGGATTACGTCAAAGATCCGATAGGCAAAAGAGTACTGCCCAACTTCACTACTTGTGCGGAAGACCCCCAAGAGAACTGTGTCAATTTTGCTGCTTAAGATACTAAAGATGAGGATGGCGCCGAGAGTAGAGGAGCGCAAGATAGTGGGGACTATTTCTTTAAATTCATGGGTTTTCTGTTCTTTTAATAAGCTTTTTGGGAGTAGAAGCAGGGTCGTTACTGCCATGACCAGGTATCCGAGAGTCGTCGCAATTATTAAATTAAAGAGGGTGGGGGAGAACCAGAGGTAATATAAAGTTAGGGTGGTGGACGTTGTAGTTCCTAGAATAACAGAGAGTGTGGAGCGCCAATAACTAAGACTGTGTTGAAAATAGGCGTTTCCCGAAGTGTAGATACTCTGGAATATTATTCCTAAGCTCGCAACCCAAAAGAGAGATTTGATCTCCTGACTATAGCCTCCAGGGAGGAGGAGAACCAGAGTATTGAGCAAGATGATGGCAAGGAGGGCGAGCGCTAGCCGCGCTATCATTACCCGCCGAGTTAGCTGCAACATAGAGGTAGGCGTGGTCGCCCTGCGTACAGCGTCTGCGTTGAGCCCAAAATCGATTGCAGTAAAACCAAGAGCGACTAGGACCAGGATTTTGCTGAGGTCACCATATAGATCGAGACCGGCGAGTCGGATAGTGAAAAAAGTGGTAAGTAATGTTAACCCTGCACCAAAAAATTTGGCGGTTAGTTGGGCTAGGGTGTTACTTGCGATACTTTTGAGCATGAGAGTAGTTTACAACTTTTAAATATATTAGCAGGATGAGTAGGCCCTGAGGAGAAGTGAGTAGATAGTGGTCGAGGAGAAGGAGGGGGAGGAGTGGAATTATAAATTCGAAATTCGAAATTCGAAATTTGAAACAAAATAGAAAATATAGAATCGCAAAAACCCCAAAGAGGCCAAACCAGGAGACTGCGAGGGTAAGACTATTGTGATCTGGCTGGAGAGCGGCATGACGTAACAATTTAGACTGATCTTGAGTGGATTGTGCAGTGATGCTAGCCTGAGCACCTGTCCCAAAAACGGGGTAATTTACTATTGTTTTAATTGAGATAAGCTGCAGTGAGAGCCGTTCAGAATATGAGAGGTCGAGCGAACGCGAGAGAGTAGAGGAGTTTGTAAACAGCGTCCCACAAAGTATTGTCAAAATGGCGACAAAATAGATGAGTCTCTGGCGCAACCTAGTAATCACATAAAACGGAATAATTACCCCAAAGAGAGCGAGTAGCGCAGAACGACTCTGGGTCAGCATGACACCAAAAATGGTAATTATGAGCGCTCCATGTTTTAGTAATGTGTTTTTGGAAAGTTTGAGTGTGATAAGACTCGTAATCACTAGCCACCCAGCTAGGACGTTGGGGTGGCCAAATGTACCATAGGCTCTGAGCACTACTTCGTTCATAAACGTAGCTAGGGCGACTCCTGGTTGACCCACAGACACCATTCGCTCGCCTAGGTAGTAGAGAGGGCCCTGGATACTGTGGTCTAATCTTACTTGGGCGATTGAAAGTACGAGCTGGAAAAGGGAGGCGAAGACTAAACCAATGACTAATAGTTTATGATTAATGACTAGTGAGAATGAAGATATAAATAAAATGTAGAGCAAGAAGTGTAGAGACCAGGAGAGAGTGGAGACTGGGTTAACGCTAAAGACTAGATTGGCTAGGAGCATTGTGATCAAGTACCAGACCCCATGAACCCTCAACCCTGAGCGCTGTTGCTGACTAGTAAATCTACTAAGTAGTAAATATAAGATTATTAAAATATCGAGAAAATATAGCGTGGGGGATAGGTAGTCGACGCGGACACCATAAATCAGAGCTGATTCCGGCCAGAAATGTAATCCTAGCTGGGTAGGACTGAGAAAAAAGATGAGAAAGAGCGCGACTCGCTTAGTTTTTTGGAGCCAAGATAAGGCGGCGGTCGACCCCAGTCCCTTCGGAGTAGGTAGTGAGCGTTTCATGATCTTGGAAGATTAGATGGACGGCGCGTCTATCAGTTGAGCTTAGGGGAGGGAACGCGTGAGGAGTACCAGTTGCCTCTACTTCGGCGCTAATCCTCTCAGCCATACTGCCGAGAACACTCAACCTCTCCTGACGATAACCGCCAACGTCGACCGAGACGTGGAGATGAGACGTCTGACCATTATTGATCATGAGCGAGAGAATGAGTTGGAGCGAGTCGAGGGTGGCGGCGTAGCGTCCAATAAAGCGACCAGACTCGGTACTAGGAACATCGAGGGTTATTGTTAACATGTCGTCATTTTCGCTGATCTGAATTTGATCGCTGGTTAGACCAAAGTAACTAAAGAACTGGATAATTAAATCACTGTATTGCATATTTTTCCTTATTATTTATTAAACATTTTACTAATTTTTGCCCAGTAGAGACTGATCCCGCCGGGACCAGAGACTACTAATTGCTGGACGAGTGAGAAAGCAGTGGTTACAACCCAATAGAGAGCGAGGCCGGAGGGGAATTGGAGTGAGAAAATGACTGTCATAATGGGCATCATAAACACCATTTGCTGCTGCATACTAGTTGCCATCTCTGCAATATCTTCTTTTTGTTCTTTGGTTCCTTCCCTTTTAGCTGGCTCGTTCTCGATTGCTGGGAGGAGAGCGACGGAAGTCACAAACTGAAGGAGTCCCGCGAGTACCGGGAGAACAAAGGTGGTGTCTTTGACTTTGAGATCCCACCAGAGGAAGAGGGAGTTTATCTCACCCATCCCATTACCACCGAGAGTATTCATAAATACTTGATAGAGCGCGATAAGAACTATAAACTGAGCAATAAAGGGTAGGCAGCCGGCGGCGGGATTGATCTGATTTTTTTGGTATAGCTCGAGAGTTTTTTGCTGGAGTAGCTTTGCGTCGCTATCATGTTTTTTCTTGAGCGCATCAAGCTCAGGTTTGAGGGCGGCCATTTTTTTGGCTGACTTCATCTGGGGGAGCGTAAAGGGGATTAAAACGGTACGGACCAAGAGTGTTAAAACAATGATGGCGACACCCAGGTTTCCGCCCATAGTCTGATACAACCAGAGTAGGGTGTTTAGGATGGGTTGATAGATATAGGTGTGATACATACTTGGTTAAATCCTAAGCACAAAATCCGAAATCCTAAACAAATTAGAAATTCGAAACTAATTATATTTTAAACTTTACGGTATGGGGTTGTAGCCTCCCTTGCTCCATGGGTGACATTTTAACAGCCTAAGCGCAGATAACCAAGCTCCCTTGAGTAATCCATGTTTTTGAAATGCTTGTTTAGCGTACAGCGAACAAGTGGGAGTATAGCGACAAGCGCCTCGGGTTATCCCTAGGTTGTGGGCGATTGCTTTGAGATAAGGGGAGGTTAGTCGATAGAGTTTATACATGTAGATCTGTTAGGAGTATTTTCTTGGTTGCGATTGTTTTTTTGAGGGGAAGTGGCTTAAAGACCACAACCACATCCATTTTTTGATCTTTGATTTGAGGCCAGAGAGTCTCATAGACTAGGCGCTTGAGATAGTTGCGGGTCGTTGCGAGCTTGTTTACTTTTTTGGGGACTATCACTCCGAGACGCGAAGAGGATGAAGTAGACAATAAATGTATAGTAAGCGCAGGAGTGACTCTTCTTTTGGCGCGCGCTCGGAAACGCAAGAAGTCGGTGCGGAGAGGGAATTTGCTAGATTTAGGGATCATTAACTAATTATACAGTGAGACTGCGACGACCTGAGGCGCGGCGACGAGAGAGGACTAGGCGACCCTTATGAGTAGCCATCCGGGCGCGAAAGCCGTGGACGCGGACTCTTTTTTTCTTTTTTGGTTGGTAGGTTTGTTTCATGTGTTGGATTATAAGCGATGAGAGGGGATTTGTCACTGTGGGATACACTTGTGCCCTATTTTCAATTGTGGAAAAAATGGGGATAATCTTATTAGTCTATGGCATATAGTTCATAGCGTATAGTTTATTTAACTGCCCCGGAATAACAGATTATGGATGCCAACTCGGTATGGAGAGCGGTATTAACCGACCTAGAGCTCACACTGTCTAAGACATATTTTGCTGGATATATCAAACCTTTATCGTTAATTTCATTAGAGCAAGAGGGGGACAGAGTAACAGCTACTATAATGTGCCCGACCAAATATCACGTCCAGATGATGGATGAAAAATATGGAAAGCACGTTATAAAGGCAATTGAGCGGGTAGTTAACAGTCCTTGTACAATTAAGTATGAAATTGGCAAAGAAGGTGGGATGGAACAGACTGGCTCTATGCCGCTATTTCAACCAGCTCCAAAAGCCAGTATCCCAACTGGCACTGGCTCACACAACCTAAACCCGCGACTCACTTTTGATACTTATATTGTTGGCTCTTCGAATAACTTTGCTTATGCTGCTGCACAAGGTGTCGCGAAGAGTCCGGGAACCAGATATAACCCACTGTTTATTTATGGCGGGGTAGGACTAGGTAAAACGCACTTAATGCATGCGATTGGTCACGCTGTTTATGCAGACCACCCAGACTGGGATATTATGTATATCTCGGCAGAGACTTTTGGAAGTGATTTGATTGCAAGTCTCCAGAACAAGAGAACGGCAGCGTTTAAAAAGAAATATAGAGCACCAAACCTATTACTGATTGATGATATACAGTTTATTGCCGGCAAAGAATATATTCAAGAAGAATTCTTTCACACCTTTAACGAGCTATACATGTCACAGAGACAGATAGTACTTACGTCCGACAGGCCCCCACAAGAGATCTCACGACTGGAGGAGAGACTATCGTCCAGATTTATGGGCGGACTAATGGTGGACGTTCAAAGCCCTGATTTTGAAACAAGAACGGCGATTTTGACACAAAAGTGTATCGCGCTAGGACTAGAAGTTTCGCCTGACCTGATTGCACTAGTTGCTGAGAAGGCTGTCGGGAACATTCGCGAACTGGAGGGGACGCTGCAGGCAATCATAGCAAAGTCGCACTCGGAAAAGAGGCCCATCGACCAAGATCTAATTAGAGAGAACTTTGGAGCTACTTCTGAGAGGCGCAATCATCGAATCAGACCTCAATCAGTTATCAATAAAACTGCTCAGTATTTTAGCTACAAAGTAACCGAGCTTACAGGATCATCTCGCAAGGCACCACTAACGGCGGCGAGACACGCCGCAATGTATTTACTATATGAAGAGTTGTCTCTACCTTACGTACAAATAGGGGAGTTGTTTGGTGGGAGAGATCACACTACGGTCATTCATGCAGTTGAAAAGATTAAGGAAGAGTTAAAAACTAACCCTCAGCTCTCCAAAACAATTGCTGATATCCGACACGAATTATAAACACCACAGTTATCCACAATAGTTGTGGATAAGTATGAGGAAAAGTGCGGGAAAAGATGAGGATAACTTGAGGATATTAGTGGATAAGTCGGTTATCAACAATTGCCGATTATTTATCCCCAGCTCTTTCCTAGTGGTTATCCACAAGGTTTACCGGATAGGTATCCACTTATCCACAGACCCTACTATAATTACTAATTATTATTAAAATGAATAGTCTATAGTACATATAAGGAAAAAATGAAAATAGAAATCTTGCAAGAAGAATTATTGAAAGGCATGGCCGTTGTAATGCGAGCTGTTTCGAGCCGCACCCAACTACCTGTATTATCATCTATCAGAATTGAGGCAGAGCAAACAGAAGTTGTGCTCTCGGCGACTGATCTAGAGATTGGAATTAGATTAGTACTCCCCGCAAAGGTGGAGCAAATCGGGGTGGTTGCGGTACCAGCAAAGACTTTTAGCGAACTCCTCTCAACTCTCTCTCCAGGCAAGCTTTCGATGGAGCTCAAAGAAATGTCTCTCATCATAAAGTCGGGTAGCTTTAAGGGGAAAATAGCGACAGTTGATGCATCTGAGTTTCCAGTACTACCGACGATGAGTAAATCTATGATTGAGATGTCTGCCAGTGATCTATCGCAAGGGATCTTAAATGTAGGTTTTGCGAGCGCCAAAGACTCGCTACGCCCCGTGCTTACTGGTGTGCTCATGGAGGTCTCTCAGAGCTTGCGGTTGGTAGCAACTGATGGATTTCGGCTAGCAGTCGCCACAACTAAGATAAAGGGCTCCTCAGCCACTACCGCGACCTCGCTACTAGTACCTGCGAGAGCACTCTATGAGTGTGGCAAAATTATTAAAGAGGGTGTTATAAAAATAGACTACTTACCAGAATCTAAGCAAGTGTTGTTTGAAGGAGAGCAGCTATTATTTATTACTCAGATAATCGAGGGGAACTTCCCTGACTATAATAAGATTCTACCCAAAGAATTTGTGGAGAGAATAACTTTGTCTAGAGAGGAGCTTTTGAGCGCGGTAAAAACAGCGCTTGTTTTTGCGAGAGACAACTCCAACATGATGAAGTGGGTAGTTACACGCGGCAAATTATCCATTGCCTCGAGTTCGACTGGTAGTGGTGAGGGTTCTATTGAAGTGGAAGCCAAAACCGAGGGCGAGGAGTCTCTAGAAGTTATTTTTAATGCTAAATATGTAATGGACTATTTGCAGCTGCTTGATTCAGAATCCGTCTGGATAGGACTGGGTGGCAAGCTGGCACCCGGAATGATTGCAGAGAGCGAATCGGGTCGAGAAAATACTTTTTATGTAGTAATGCCGATAAATGCGTAGGATTTCGGTAAACCAGCGGTTCGGCAGGTCAGTTTATCAGTTGATCAGGTTTTGGAGACTGTGGGGTGGGTGCGGGAGAGTTTAGTTTTTGGGTTAGTGTGGCCTGAACAGACTTGGTAGCTATGGCTGCCGCCTCTTCCTTTTTACGAAGAGCTTCTCTGGGATCAGTGGTAATGAGTGCGTGTTCTTCGGGGGAGGCAACTACTCTCATAGCAACGTGGTTTTGGCCGGCGAAAAAGAGTGACTCTCCTACTTCGGCAGTTAGGAGGAGGTGGCGCTCGCCTTGTGAAAGATAAAAGACATTCGCTAGTTTTTCTATGGCGCTGGTACTTTGTTTCATTAAAACCTGGATACTAGCGTTACTCACAATCGCCTTGCCATGATCATCTTTTAAGAAATCCTCAACGTCTTGCGTGATAGTAGTTAAGCCTAAGAAATATTTGCGAGCCCGCTTGGCGATACCATAAAGGAAAGTGGCCGAGTCTTCGTTTTTCATTAGGTACCAGGCCTCATCAACTACGAGGAGGCGGCGCTTGAGATCGCGCTTTACCTTAGTCCAGATGTAATCAAGGATGATAAAGATGGCGGTCGGGCGCAGCTCATCCTGAAGATTTTTGATACCGAAGACAGTTAATTGTTTACCAAAGTCTACGTTACTTTTTTGGGAGAAAATACCCTGAAAGCTACCTTTGACATATTTTTCGAGACGGTCGGCGAGGCCGCGCGCCACTGTCTCTTCCATTCCGACGAGCGCTTTGTATAAATCTTCCATGAGAGGGGGTTCGTTTTTGTGGGTAGCAGGGTCCCTATTGATCCCCTTCATTTGGTAGGTCATGACGAGCGCGCGGTCGAGGAGTGCTTCTTCTTGAGCGGTCACATCACCGAGCATGATTTTGAGGAGAGAATGCAACGAAATAATCTTCATAGCGAGCTCGTTTTCGTCTGGCTCGGCAAGCTGAGGGAGTTCGAAAGGGTTAATGCGATTGGGTGAGGTAAAGCTGAAGTCGATATAGGTTCCATTAACTGTTTGGGCCATTTTGCGGTACTCATCCTCGGGATCAATAATGATGACTTCAGTTTCAAAAAGGAGGGAGCGAAGAATTTCTAGTTTTACCATGTAACTTTTACCTGAACCTGATTTAGCAAAGACGACCATGTTGGCATTCTCTAGGCTAAAGCGGTCAAAAACCACAAGACTGTCGTTGTGCTCATTGATACCATACATTATCCCTTCGTTGGCGGTTAGCTCACTACTAGTAAAAGGGAAAGTGGTTGCTAGACTGGTTGTGTCCATGTTGCGATTGATTTTTAAGAAATCTTTACCCATGGGGAGCGTGGTCTTGAAGCCGTCCTCGATCTGAAGGGTGGCGGTCTTAGCAACTATTAGGAGAGCTCCCAGGGTTGATTTAATGTGGTTAGTAACTTTGTCTAGAGAGTCTTTTTTATCATCGCGAATAGTAACGTAGAGCCCAAACTGAAAGAAGCGCTCGGCCCCCTTGGCGAGCTGCTCCTGGAGACTCCTGGCATCTTCGAGTTTGACCTGAGTATCAATGTTAATGATTTTGCCTCTTTGAATATCTCCCTGGAGCTCGGCTTCCATCTCGGCAATCTTGCGTCTTAAATCCTCGATAACCCCCTTGCCGTCTACTGGATAGATAAACATAGAGATGGAGAGGGAATGAGGGAAGTTGATTAGGGGAGAGAGCCAGTTGGCATTAACAAAGCGTGGGTAGCCGGCGACAAAGAGGGTGCGGTAATAGGTGTCGTTAATTTTGACGTCTGACCAGTCTACCTCGATTGCTTCGGGGGCGATAATATCTTTAACATTAGTGGTACCGGTTGCCAAAATCTGGATGGGTGGAGAGACATTTGGCCCCGACGCTTCGGTCGGGGTCTTCGCTCCGCTTCGATTTTTTCCAGCAAAAGGGAAGGGCAAGTTCATAATATATATCAGTTTATCAGATTATCGGCGATTCGGTTTGTCTGTAAATTCTGCTCGTCAGCTGACTCAGTCGACTAGCTGATCTACCTGCGTAGGCTGGCCTGCTGAATTGCTGATTTGCCGAAAGGCTATTTAGCAATATTGGGGGCGACGACGGGGGTTTCGTAATCAGAGGCGGTCGTAAACTTTTGACCTTTAACTGTCGAGTTGTAGTAGCCATGGAAGAGCTTCATGAGGTTTTGGCTGTTGAGCTGTTGAGCGGTTAGGCCGATTCTGGTTAGCTGTTTGATAATATGATCCCGCTTAGGCTCGAGGTCAGCTTTAGCGCGGCTTAGGAGTTCTTCAGTTATTTCGACTTTGCCCGACAAGGTGACCATTTGGTAGGAAACGATAATATAAAACTTTTTATCGAGGACGTTTTGTTCCTGGATCGTGGTTTCGATAAAATTTCTATACTGGCTCATCCGCATTTTCATCGTTTCGTCTTTGAGTTTTTTCTCTTGAGAGACTAATAATTCTAAGTAACTGCTAATGTCTTTCTTTTCAGATTTTATGACGATCTGGACGGGGAAGCTTAAGGAGTTGAGGAGACCAGCATGCGCATAGATAGTTGCATCCTGTTCTTCTTCGGAGAGGAGGCCAAAATTGATGGCCGAGGTCTGGATAACCACACTAATTAAACCATTTTTGAGGACGACCACATCGTCGCGGATTGTTTCGACTTCTAGATGATCCTGGGTTGTGGCGACTATAATTGAGTCAGACATACATTATCAGTTTATCAGATTGTCGGCGGTTCGGTTTGTCTGAGTTTCGGTTTATCGGATGTTTCAGATGAATATTTGATTAGTTGATTATCCGACCTGCTGAATTGCCGATTTTCTGGTTAGCTGGTGGCAGTGATCTCAAATGGCTGGATAATTTGATTTTGGATTATGAGCTGCTGGGCAGGGAAGGTGTGGCCATCGGCCTCGACTTCTAGGCGATAGGTACCAGGAGAGAGAGGAGTGCTTGTAGCAAACTGGCCGAGCGCGTTTGTTTTCATGGCACGAGCAGGCACGCCGGAGGCATCTAATACTTGAACAATTGCTCCCTCAATTAACTTGCCGTCTTTGCCGGTGGTAATACCAACTATGAGATTGGGGCTACGAGGCGGGACGGGGAGATTGATGGACTTTAATTTAGTTTCGACACGAGTCGTGGAGGCTGATGAGACAGGCTTTGATGTTGCGGAGAATATTATATTATTGGGAACAGAAGACTCTTGAGTTTTTTTGTCATTATCTTGAATATTGCTAACTACAGTTGGTTGAACCACGGGGACGATTACAGGCTTGTTGGGACTGACTGGCGGGGGAAGTGTTTTTTCTACGGCTTTTAATTTGCGCACAGTAATAGCTGGCTTATCAAAGACTACACTAGTTTGAGGCTCGACATTCTTAATTGGGAGTGGAGAATTCTGGGTATTGAAGAGAGAGTTAAGAGATTTTACCTGGCT
>JACCDN010592228.1_pt1 | contig 19018 bp, 14 predicted proteins | sample 7441691 | NCBI WGS metagenome assembly JACCDN01 (sample SAMN15323439, study PRJNA562643) | freshwater metagenome | isolation source: river surface water | place: USA:Blue River Watershed | collected 2017-08-16 | reverse complement strand
TCTGGCTCTATCACTTGCCGACCCGGACGCAGAAGCGATATCAGTTGTCCGACGCCTATCAATATGAGTTTGCACGATTCTACCCCAGCGGTCGCTATATCGTGATGACTCGCTATCCCAAGCCCGCCATTGCTGGCGAGCCTGCCTTCAGGGCATCTATTGCTCAGGGCGAGATCGTGATGATGAATACCGATGGAACAGACTTCAGGGTACTGCCCATCCCCAAGGGCAAGATCTTCTTGCCTGTCATGTCCCCGGATGAGCGGCGAATCGCCTATTGGCTATCGACGAAGGATCGTGCGCCGGGTGAGCGGACATTGATCACAAATTTCGAAGTACATGAGTTTGACCGTGACAAGGAAATCACTCGCCGATTTTCAGAGTACTTCAGTTTCTACGAGTTTCGGTCCCTTGCCTATATCGCCGACGACACCATCATGATGGGAGCGTATGGATTAATGCAGGGAAAAAGTAATCATCCGAATCCAAACAATCTGTTCGCAAGTCAGATTTTTTTATCGAAACGTGACAGCAAGGAGGTCATTCACTCCTTCATGACTTTCAGAAATGCGAATACGCCTGCAAGCGATTCGATTGGAAATACCTATTTTGGCACTGAAGTGGAAAAAATAGGAATCGCGGTCGCCCGACAATCATCGAATGGGAAAGTCTCTGTCTGGAGGGTCCCTAATAATCTAAGCAGAATAAATGATATCTGCGCAGAACCGGGTGGCAGATATCTCGCGATTGTTTACCATCTGCAGACAACAAATCAGTATCGCGAGAAAAACAAGAATCTCAAATCACTGGCGATCTTTGATCTGAAAAAGGAAATTTGGGTCGATGTGGCGCCTCCCGTTCTCCAAACGGCAGATTCTATTCGCATCATTGAGCAGAAAGATTCTTCGCAGGGAAAATTGGTGAGTTCGCGATGAATGCGACCATTTGCAGGACTTCGAAAGTCCGTGGCTTGGCAGACGTTCTGCATCAGTTCGTCAGCGCTATCGCACTCATCGTCTGCTTTGGTATCCCGGTTCAATCGGATGCCTACGATAACACCAGGAATCCTCCGTTTCAGCCGGCCATCACGGGGAGATATTTTGGTAACGTCAGCGTGCACCCGGATGGTGAGCACTGGCTGATTACGGAAAGCGTTGAAAAAACCAAAGGTATAGCGACCAGCATTGTCTGGCTCTACCACTTGCCGACGCGGACAATGAAACGATATGAGTTACCCGACGCATATCAATACGCGTTCGCACGGTACTCGCCCAGCGGTCGCCATATCGTGATGACTCGCTATCCCAAGCCCGCCATTGCTGGCGAGCCTGCCTTCAGGGCATCTATTGCTCAGGGCGAGATCGTGATGATGAATGCCGATGGAACAGATTTCAAGGTACTCCCTATCCCCAAGGGCAAAATCTTCTCACCTGTCATGTCCCCGGATGAGCGGCGAATCGCCTATTGGTTATCGACCAAGGACCGTCCTCCGGGAGAGCGCACGTTGATGGGAAATTTTGAATTGCACGAGTTTGATCGTGACACCGAAATGTCACGTCGATTTTCAAGATCGTTCAGTTTTTATGGATTCAGAACGCTTGGCTATGTATCAGCAGATGAAATCATGATGGGTGCTGATGGATTACTTTTGGAAAAAAATAAATCTCTAAGCTTTGGATCCATCTTTGAGAGCAAGATTTATTTCGTAAAAAGAGAGAGATCAGAAAAAATCCAGCATTTTCACTCGGATTTCAAATTTGCCAATAGTCCAGTGAGTGATTCACTTGGAAATATCTACTACGAGGCAGACGTTGACGGAGTGGGAATCTCGATTGTCAAACAATCTCCAGAAAGATTTACGTCGATCTGGCGCGTGCCTCGGGATGCAGTAAATATCTACGACATCTGTGTCGAACCCGGCGGCAAATACTTGACGATCATCTATCTACTGAAATCGACAAATGGATTGCGCGCGAACAAAGATGCTGGAAAATCAATTGCGATATTCGATGTGAAAAAAGAAATGTGGGTTGATGTCGCATTACCTGCTTTGGAGACGGCTGGCGGTATTCGGGCTGTTGGGAAAGAAAGTTTTTACCAATAAGAGTGTGTCAATTTGTTAGGGGGGAAGTCTGGTGACCGCAACTGTACGCATGCAAGGATTTCAATTCAGTTCGTTTTCAACGTGGGTTCCAGTATTCGGCGAGTTTTGTGGTCCCGGATGGAGTGCTGGAACAAGGATGCCGGTCGACGCTTCCGTAGTTGAAACTCATCCTTCGGCCAAAGTCATAACTCCTAATGGCGAGTCGCGAGGGAGTTTGTTAGACGAGATTTGTCGTCGACACGATGGTCGCTATTCAAATTCGATCGGCCAGATCAACGAGAGCGAACTGAAATTTCACGCCGATATCGAAATGCTTAACGAGATAAATTTTTACTTCGATCAGATGACTGACAAGGAAAAATCATACGCAAGAGCAGCCACTGTCTCGTTTTCAGCAAAACTCGTACTTGTTGACATACCTTTGTCCGTTCGGGAGGCATTAAAAAATGCAGCAGTATCTTTCCTCGAACGAGCCAATGAAGAAAAATCACTGCCTCCTGTCGAAGTGGTTGATTCCCGCGATGATGGATCAGCGCTGACCTGCGAAGAAGATCCTGATGGAAATTTCATTTTTGCATGCAAAAAAGACGGTCAGGTACAGAGCATCACCCTCGATAGCCAGTTGCAGGTGCGGGAACTGAGTCAGCAGTATCTCGATGAGCAAGGTAATACGACTGAGGAGACAGTCATTAGTCTGAACTCGGCCAAGAACATTGCAGAAGTCCACATCAGCATCAATGACGAAAAAATCGCTTCCGGCGTGGTGGTCGGAGAATTAAATCAGGAGAAGCTGGATAAATTTTCCGATTTGGCCTTGAGCATGTCTGATCCCTTGCCTGAGGCATCAGGCAATAGCAGCGGAAATGTCGCCGATGACGCAATCGATCATCCCATTGGTACGGCGGCGAGCATGCCAGTGGATTCCTTCGCGCTGCACGCGTCCTCGGTAATGCAGGCGATGAATATCGACCTCGATCCGACCGCAGCAGCGTCGGTCGATCACTGGTTTGAGCAGGCAGATCCGATTCATCTCGCCCCCTATCGTTGGACGTCCGTCGATGCAAACCTGAATAATCTGTGGGAAGCCTCTTCGGCGGGTAGCAATGCGTCATTTGATTTGTACGAAGCATTCAGGGATCAGGGACTGTCACTGAATGCCATGTCGAGCTACGAAGAACCGAGTCCGGGATTCATCGGGGCGAGTCGTGCATCTCCCGGCATGGCTGATTTTTACTCCCCTGATCAGTGGCTTTCTGCAGTCGATCTTTCTCAGGTTTCTGTCCCTTTACCGCCAGCCGAGTCAGCATTTTTCAGCGATGGAGCACCAGCGTTCGCTCCGTTTACGTATCAACCGGATATTTTTCAAAGTTATATTGATCCGATTGTGCTGCAATTCGGCAGCCGGAAAGTTCATACCACCAGCCGTGAGGCCTCAGGTGTGTTGTTTGATATGGCGGCCAATGGGCAGAAGGTGCGTACAGGCTGGATTACACCGGACGAGGCGTTTCTGGTGATGGACAGGAACGGCAACGGCACGATTGATGATAGTACCGAACTGTTTTCCGAGCACACATCCGCGACAGCAAAGAGCGGATTTGCTGCGCTGGGTGAGCTCGACAGCAATCGTAACGGATATGTTGACTCCAAGGATAAGCAGTTCAAGTGGTTGCGGCTCTGGACAGATATCAATTCCGATGGCGTGAGTCAGACTAATGAATTGCACAAACTGAGGGATAAAGGTATCGATCTTTTATCGTGCAAAAAGCCCGTTGCGGTGAATGTTTACGATAACGGCAATATGATTCTCTCCACATCGGAATACTTCACGTACGTCCGCCATTCAGGGGTCAGGTCGTCCCAGATGTGCGAGGTCTTGCTGAATTATGGCGATCAGCCGCGTGTCAATCAGGTCTACATTTCTGATCAGTCGTCTGCCGTGAGGATGGCAGATGGACGATCGATGGTGAACCTTCAGGGCGCAGCGGCACAGCATTTCGATGCGTTCGCCGGCGGCGTCAATATTCTGGCGGGCGGCAAGGGGGATATCCTGAGTGCCGGCAATGCGCGCCAGTCTCTGTTGATCGGAAACGGCGGCACGCAGATGTTTGGTAATGGCGGCCAGACGCATTTTGTCGTGAATGGCTCAGGAAACATGGTGACGACGGGCACCGGAAGCGCGTTCATTGAGGTGAATGGCGATAAAAATACGATCAGGGCGACGAAAGGCGACAACGCGATCGACGTTGCCGGTAACAGCAATTCGGTGACGGTGGGTGATGAAGATTCAATCATCCTCGGTGGGGACTCAAACAAACTGACGGCAACCGGTAAAACAGGCGGCAACGAGATCGTCATCACAGGTCATCATGGCATTGTCAATGCCAGCCATTCGGACATTGCTCTTGCCGAGTATGCGGATGTCACGCTGAACGGCCGTAACGACGACATTGTGCAACTGGGGCACAGCACGCTGAAGGGCAAGGTGAGTGGCGGTAGTTTGCTGGTATGGGGCGAGGATAATCAGGCAAGTATCAGCAACGCCTTCGTCGGCGTCATGGAAGGCGGTGAACTGGAGCTCAGGGGCGTGAATGACCAGGTGGTCATGGCGGGGCATGCGCAGCTCGATATCCTGGGGTCGGCCAGCAAGATGAAGGTCAGTGTCTTCGGAGAGGACAACCAGCTTTCCATGGCTGGCGGATCCGTCGTGCTTGACGAAGGCGCGGAGTTGTCGCTGACGGGTGCGAAGAACAAGGTCACGATGTTGGGTGACAATGAGCTAACCATGACTGGCGCCGGTAATCGTGTCGATGTTTTTGATGACAACAACCTGATCAACGCCTCCCGTGCCACGATCATTGAGCATTCGGGCGCAGATGCCGAGGTGTCCGGCAGCGGTAACCTGCTTCGGTCGATGTCTGAAACAGCCGCTCAGCAGGCCGCCGATGTTCGTGCCGAGGACGCGTTCGAGCAGCACGTGAGTTCCATCGTCGCTCAATGGAGGTTACTGCTGGACAGCCCGCTGGTGGACACCAGTGATCAGATGTTTGGCCGACCGGATCAGCCAGCTGGTGATGCGCCTCTCAACCTGCCTATCGACAGGTTCGACAGGTCTTTGCTCGCGCCGGACATGGCAGGCTCGGGCATGACCGCCGACCCGAGCCTGGGCACCGCCTGGCTGTCTCGTATGACATCGCCGCTGTCAGCCACCCCGTGGGTTGCCAGTGCGCCCACGGGAACCCATCAGCCCCCGCTATTCGGTATGGGCTGAGTGCTGCTGCTTAGCGGGTTATTCCGGCGGTGGTCAGCGCACCACCGCCAGCTGCTCACGTTTCTTGTTGCGGAAGGTGTAAAGCGTCAGCGCGCTGTTTTTCACATCGCCTTTTGCATCGAACTCGATTGGTCCGGTCACGCCAGCGTGTTTGGTCGCGGCCATCGCCGGCAGGTATTTTGCCGGGTCGGTGGAGTCGGCTTTTTTCATTGCCTCGATCATCAGCATCGTCGCGTCATATGCATAGGGTGCGTAGATCTGCACATTGCTGTTGAATTGCTTGCGGAAACGAGCACGGAAATCGTCCATCACTTTTTTCTGCGAGTCTTCGATCCCGCCCGGCTCCGAGCAGATCACGATGTCGTCGAGCAGGCCTTCGCCGGCCAGCACGGGCATCTGTTCCGAGCAGACGCCATCGCCCCCGAGGAACTTTGCCTTGATGCCCAGCTGCTTCATCTGCCGCAGCATCGGGCCGCCGACGGCATCAATGCCACCGAAGAAGATCGCATCCGGATTCTTTGCCTTGATCGCGGTGAGGATCGCGCTGAAATCCGTCGCTTTGTCATTCGTGAACTGGCGACTGACGATGGCCACGCCAGCGGCCTTGGCTGATTTGAGGAATTCATCGGCAAGACCCTGACCATAGGCAGAGCGGTCGTCAATCACGGCGACATTCTTCAGTTTCAGGGTCTGCGCCGCATAGCGGCCCATCACGCTGCCGGCCTGTGCATCATTCGTCACCACCCGAAAGGCGGTCTTGTAGCCCTGCTGGGTGTATTTCGGGTTGGTCGCAGAGGGCGAGATCTGCGGTATGCCGGCGTCGTGATAGATCTTCGATGCCGGGATGGTGGTGCCGGAGTTCACATGGCCGATCAGTCCCTGTACCTTCCCGTCTGCCATTTTCTGTGCGACCAGTGTTGCCTGTCGCGGATCACCGGCATCATCTTCGGACACCAGCACGAACTTCACTTTCTTGCCGCCGATAGACAGGCCTTTGGCGTTCGCTTCGGTGATCGCCATGCGCACACCGTTCTCGGTGTCCTTGCCCAGATGCGCGATGTTGCCGGTGAGTGGTCCGGCATGGCCGAGCTTCACCGTGACTTCCTGCGCCTGTGCCGATACCACGGGCAGGGAGAGGCAGAGGGCGACGCTGAGCAGGGGAAGGGGAGCGGGGTAGCGCATGAGAGTCTCGCTTTCATTTTTGTTTTTAAAAAGTCAATCTTTGCCGTGCCCAAACCAGCCGCAGTGCGGCGGTCTGCAGTGGAACAATCAAACGGCTCTTGGTAGCATAGCGAACCTTTTCGCCTGACCTCAAGCAGCTTTCGCTGTCGGGCCCTGCGAACCCTTCAAAATAATCAGAACTGCCCAACCCGGAGACATCATGGCCAACGTCAGTCAACGCGCGCAAAGCCTCGGCACGGAGAACGCCTTCATCGTGCTGGCGGAGGTCAACAAGCTTATCCGCGAAGGTCGCGACATTATTTCCTTCTGCATCGGCCAGCCCGATTTTCATACGCCGATGAACATTCAGGATGCCGGCGTCAAGGCGATCCGCGAGGGCAGGCATGGGTATACGCCGTCGTCCGGCATCCCCGAGTTGCGTCAGGCCGTGGCAGACGATTTCACCCGCACGCGCGGCATCAAAGTCGATGCCGATGACGTGGTGGTGGGCGCCGGTGCGAAGCCCTTCATTGGTTACACCATCCTTTCGACCACCGATTATGGTGCGGGCGACGAAGTCATCTATCCCGTACCCGGCTTCCCGATCTATGAATCACAGATCAAGGCGAATGGCGCGGTGGGCGTGCCGATCTATCTGCGCGAGTCGCGCAATTTCAGTTTTGATCCGCAGGAGCTGGCGGACAAGATCACGCCGAAAACCAAGCTGCTGATCCTGAACTCGCCGCAGAACCCGACCGGCGGCATCATCCCGAAAAAGGACATGGAAGCGATCGCCGAGATCCTGCGCAAGCATCCGCAGGTCTGGATCTTCGCCGACGAGATTTACGGCCGGCTGATCTATGACGGCGAATTCGTGTCCATCGCGTCGCTGCCGGGCATGCAGGAGCGCACGATCATTTCCGACGGCTGCTCGAAGACCTGGGCGATGACGGGCTGGCGTCTCGGTTTCATCGCCAACAAGAAGCTCGCGCCTTACTTCACGACCTGGATCACGAACACCGAGTCCTGCGCATCGCAGATCACGCAGTGGGCGGGCGTCGAGGCGCTGAATGGCCCGCAGGATGATGCGAACCGCATGCGCGAGATCTTCCACAAGCGCCGCGACCTGATCGTCGGCCTGCTGAACGAGGTACCGGGCGTGTCCTGCAAATCGCCGGGTGGTGCGTTCTATGCATGGCCCAATATCACCGAGGCCTGCAAGATGATCGGCGCGAAGGATTCCGAAGAGTTTCGCCGTCGCCTGCTCAATGAAGCCGGGGTCGCGGTACTGGCCGACATTCACTTCGGCCCGCGCGTCGATGGCGATGGTCAGCATATCCGCTTCAGCTATGCGGCATCCGATGAGGCGATCCATGCCGGTGTGCAGCGCATGACGGACTTCATCAACAAGAACCGCGTTGGCTGATCTGACGGTGGTTGCGCTGTCTGCCCGACCTGGCAGACAGCGCGTTGCACGAGCGTTAACCCCATCCTCCGCAGCGCTCCCCGCGCAGCGTGTCGGCCTGAACAGGCCGGAAAACCCCTATCTGCTTCCTGAATTAACTGGTCGCGTGCAGCGGCATCCTGTGAGCATTGCAGGCAGCTCGTCTGCCATCCAATTACGGGAGCATCATGCGCGTCAATCTGCCAGTCACCGCCAACGGCGTCGAGTTGTCCGACGATAAATCCATCGTCTCCAAGACCGACCTGAAGGGCCTGATCACTTACGTCAATCCTTATTTTGTCGAGATCAGCGGTTTCACCGAAGATGAACTCATCGGTGCGCCGCAGAACATCGTGCGGCATCCCGACATGCCGCCCGAGGCCTTTGCGGACATGTGGCGTGTACTGAAGTCGGGCCTTCCGTGGACGGGGCTGGTCAAGAACCGCTGCAAGAACGGCGATTTCTACTGGGTGCTGGCGAATGTGACGCCCATCATCGAGCGCGGGCAGATCGTCGGCTACATGTCGGTCCGCAGCCGGCCGAGCCGCGATCAGGTGGCCACTGCAGAGACAGCCTACCGGCGCTTTCGGGAGGGACGTGCGCAGGGTCTGGCCATTCAGCATGGCGAGGTAGTGCGAACCGGTCTGTCAGCGACGTTGTCTGACTTGAGGAACATGTCGCTGCGCACGCGGCTGGCCCTGTGTCTGGGTGTGCCGGCGGCGCTGCTCGGTGCCTCGGCCGTGGCCTCGGTGATCGGCGGGCTGCCCGCATGGGCCGGCGTTCTGAATGTCAGTGCGGCGTTGGTGCTGCTTCTGGCGTGGCTGGGCCTGTACCAGAGCATCATCACGCCGCTGCACGCGGCGACCCGGATGGCACGCGCGATCGCCGGGGGCGACTTGTCCACCCGGCTCGCCGCCGCGCGGCATGACGACATGGGGCAGTTGCTGCGCGCGCTGCAGCAGATGAATGCCAATCTCGTGGCGGTGGTCGGCGATGTGCGCGCGAATGTGGAAGCGATACATTTGGGCAGTGGCGAGATCGCTAAAGGCAACATGGATCTGTCATCGCGCACCGAAGCACAGGCCTCCAGCCTGGAAGAGACGGCCGCCAGCATGGAAGAATTTGCATCGACCGTGAAGCAGAATGCGGACAATGCGCAGCAGGGCAATCAGCTCGCGCAGTCGGCGGCCAGTGTCGCCGCACGCGGCGGTGATGTGGTGTCGCAGGTAGGCAGCACGATGGACGAGATCAGTGGGTCGGCACGCAAGATCGTCGAGATCATCGGCCTGATCGATGGCATCGCTTTCCAGACCAATATTCTTGCGCTGAATGCGGCCGTTGAGGCAGCGCGCGCCGGTGAGCAGGGTCGAGGCTTTGCGGTGGTTGCATCGGAAGTGCGCAGTCTTGCGCAGCGCAGCGCCGGTGCGGCGAAAGAGATCCGTCAGCTGATCCATGATTCCGTGGGCAAGGTGGATGCGGGCAATCAGCTGGTACGCAACGCGACCACGACGATGGATGAGATCCTCGGGTCGGTGGGGAGGGTGACGGACATCATGTCCGAGATCAGTGCGGCGAGTCAGGAACAGAGCGCCGGCATTGAACAGGTCAATCAGGCGGTGGTGCAAATGGATCAGGTGACCCAGCAGAACGCTGCGCTGGTCGAAGAAGCGGCCGCCGCAGCGGCGAGCCTCGAGGAACAGGCCGCACGCTTGTCACAAGCGGTGTCGGTGTTCAAGCTGCGCTGAGACCGACCTGTGGTGCTGCGGCGCTGCGGCCGCCGCTCCGCTGACTTGCCGCGCGACCCACTGGCCGGACTACAATAGCCGGCATGGCTACCGATACCTCCATCCGACTGTCCATGCTGGACCTCGTGCCCGTGCGCGAGGGCGCCACAATAGCTGATGCGCTCTGGCAGGCGCAGCGCACCGCGCAGCATGCCGAATCGCTGGGATTCTGCCGCTACTGGGTCGCCGAGCACCACAATCTGCAGGGCATCGCCAGCTCGGCCACCGCCGTGCTGGTGGGCCACATCGCGTCGGGCACGCGCCGCATTCGCGTGGGCTCGGGCGGCATCATGCTGCCCAATCATGCACCGCTGACGGTGGCCGAGGCCTTCGGCACGCTGGCCGAGCTGTACCCGGGCCGCATCGATCTCGGACTGGGCCGCGCGCCGGGCACTGATGGCGTGACGATGCGCGCGCTGCGCCGCGACCGGGTCGAGACTGAGGAAGATTTTCCGAGAGAGGTCGCCGAGTTGCAGCGCCTGCTGGCACCGGCGGTATCGGGTCAGCGCCTGGTCGCGATTCCCGGTGCGGGCACGCAAGTGCCGATCTGGCTGCTGGGATCGAGCCTGTTCTCCGCATCGCTGGCCGCAGAGCGCGGCCTGCCGTTTGCCTTCGCATCGCATTTCGCGCCGCGCTTCCTGATGCAGGCGGCCAATCTCTACCGCAGCCGCTTCCAGCCGTCGGCCGTGCTGGACAAACCGTATCTGATGATCGGGGTGCCGCTGGTGGCCGCGCCCACGGACGACGAAGCGGATTATCTGGCCAGCAGCGTGTTCCGTCGGGTGCTGGGCATACTGACGGGCGATCGTGGGCCGCTGCAGCCGCCCGAGCCCGGCTTCATGGAGAGTCTGTCGCCGCAAGAGCAGCAGGGTATCGCGGGATTTTTGGGCGCAGCCGTGATCGGCGGGCCGGAGCGCGTGCGCGACGGGCTGGTGCAATTGCAGCAGGCCACCGGCGCCGACGAGATCATGCTGACCTGCGATATCTACGATCCTGCGCTGCGGCTGCGGTCGCTCGACATTGCTGCCGAGAGCGTCGCGCTGGCTACGGCCTGACCCATCTCACGCGTCTCACGCATGCTGCCTGCCCCCGACCAGCGGGGCGCTGTCATCGGCAGCATCGCGTCTGCTGAATCGCATTTAATGGTATTTGACCTTGAACCGTTCGCGGCAGGCCTGAGACATGGTCTGGAACTGCCGGTCATTCTTGGCCTCGCGTGACGCCTGCAGCAGACAGGCTTCGTAGGTTTTCGGGCCATTGTCGCAAGCCGCCAGTGCGACCAGCAGGGCAACCGGCAGTACGGCACGCAGCGCGAGCGCTGGCGCACGGTGAACTGGCCGAGAAATCCGGGCGAAGGTCATGATGGCTGCGTGCGGCGGTGATGTGGCTGTGTGCTGAATGTGCGGCGGGCTCGCCGCAGGTGTATCCAGCGAATATTCTAGCCAGAATTTTTCTTCCCCGTTTGGCCCCCGGGTGCAAATCTTCAGACAGCGTCGCGCGGCGGGAGCGGGGCAGTGTGCGGACGGATCTCGCTGTCGGCAGGTGTGAGGCCATAAGGACTGACCAGGGGCCAGAGATGGTCGGGCACCATCGAGCGGACGCGCGCAGGCTGTTCCCTGCGCAGATGAATCACGGTCTCGATGGCTTTCATTTCCACGCGTGCCCGCGCGAACTCCAGACCGCGCGGGCCGATACGCGGCATCAGCCAGCCGACCACCGGCCGCAGCCAGTTCGGCATTTTTCGCAGCGGCAGCCCACCAGCGGCGCGCACCGTGTTCTGCAGGAAGCCGCGCACCGCGCCATGCCGCTTGCCGGCGCTGCCCGGGGCGCTGAGCTTCACTTCATCGCCCAGCAGATCCAGCATCTGCTGTCCGCGTGCATTGCGCACCAGCAGCCATTGCTCGCCCTCGCCGCCCATGTAACCGACCGTAATATCGGCCAGTGCATTGGTGTAATCCACGCAGCTACGGCAGGTCAGCGGGAAAAAATCGCCGGGCAGGTCCGAGAGCGGCAGCTGCAGGAAGGGTATCTCTCTGCGGCGTCCGTCGTCATAGCGGATCTCGACGTGATAGTCGGCGCGGAATTCCAGATAGGTGATGCGCGCGGGATCCTGCTCCAGCAGCGACAGAAAGCGATGAAAGTGCTCGGTGGTGGTGTTGTCCGAACAGGGCGTACCGATCACATACAGCTGTTCCAGCCCCCAGCTTTTTTCCAGCGCGCGCAGCGCATACACCTGACAGGGAATGCCGATCACGGCCAGACGTTTCACGCCATCGCGCACCGCAGGTTCCAGCAGCGAGAGCAGTGGCGCGTACCCCATCCGCATGCCCCGGCACTGCGCCATGTCTTCCGTTTTTCTGATCAGCACGGGCTCTGGCTTCCAGCGGTCGTGTGCATCCGCTTTCATCGTCAGCACCGCATCGACTGCACCGGTTTCCAGCAGCCGCTCGGCAAGCCGGGTCGTGATGCCTGTCCATTGCGCGTCTTTGCGCGGTGTTTTCAATGCCGCCCGGTACATGCCGAGCAGGGGGCCGAAGTGCTGCTCATTAGGACGACCTGGCTCTCGCGCGCGCCCATGCGCCTGCTGCTCCAGCGTCGGGTAGTCGGGGCGGATGAACTGACAGGCCTGCCCGCAACGTTTCGGATCGTCGGTGCGGGAGATGCCGCAATCCGTACACAGGCTGCGGAAGGGGGGGGTGGGTGCATTCACGGCGTGATGATCAGACGAATTGTCTGGCCTGTCTGTCAGGAAAAGTTGACGTCATTAAAGAGGCTGGCGCCTTCTCTGTCCACAGTTTTCGTGGGTAAGTCTGTGGATAGTGACCCGAGAATTGTGGCAAGTAATTGATTTCATTAAGTTAATCGTGTTTGGGTGAAATCAGTTCAATTAAGGAAAACCTGATGCTCGGCGGCTTGATTTTCGCGCAATAAATCTTTATGATGCAAAACGAAACGAGAATGATTCGCATTAGTGATCACATTAAGGCCTCACCCGAAGAGGCTTGCCTGAGCCACTTTTCAGCGGATCGAGACTCGCCGGCATCTCTTTGTCAGCAGTGCCGGGGACAGACAAGACACACATTTCTTTCAAGGGGTTAGTTCGATGGGCAAGTCAAACAGCTTCACCGTCCGCCGCAGCGCTGCGGCCCAGACTCATGGATCGGCACTGCTGCCGATCGTGGCTGCCGTGTGCGCCGCCTTCTGCGTGCCGGTGTACGCGCAGGGCGCCGCTGAGGCTGGCAATGCGCAGGAAGAGCGCAGCCTGCCGCGCGTGGACGTGGTCGGCACCGCCACGGGCGCAACGAAAGCGCCCGGTTCGGCGCAAGTGATCGATGCAGCCACGCTGGAAGAGAGCCGCGTGTTCAACGTGAACGAAGCGCTGCGCAAGATCCCGGGTCTGCATGTGCGCGACGAGGAAGGCGTGGGCCTGCGTCCCAACATCGGCATGCGCGGCCAGAACCCGACCCGCTCGACCAAGACGCTGTTGCTGGAAGACGGACTTCCGCTGTCCTTTGCACCGTATGGCGACAATGCCAGCTATTACCATCCGCCGATCGATCGCTATGACGCCATCGAGGTCAGCAAGGGCAGTCAGGTGATCCGTTTCGGCCCGCAGACGGCCGGTGGCGTGGTCAACTACATCACGCCGATGCCCCAGCAGGAGCGCGGCGGTTTCGTCGGTGTGGCCGGCGGCACGCGCGGCTATCTGAATGGTCACGTGATGGTGACGGGCAATGGCGCGATGGCAGACATCTATCACAAGGAATCGGAGGGCGCGCGCAACAACATGCACAGCCGCCTCGATGACGTGAACTTCAAGTGGGTCGGCAAGCTCAATGACGACCAGCAGCTCACGCTGCGCGCCAGCCATTTCCGCGAGCATTCGAACCTGACCTATGCCGGTCTGACGCAGGCCGAGTACACGGCGAATGCGCGCCAGAATCCGTTCAAGAATGATTACTTCGACGCCAACCGCACCGGTCTGTCGGCCACGCACGACTGGCGCCTGAATGCCGACCAGCGACTGCTGACCAGCGTCTATGGCGCGTACTTTGACCGCGACTGGTGGCGACAGGCCTCGCAATCCACCGATTGCAGCAGCCGCAACCTCACCAGCTGTCAGGTCGATGGCCGTCTGCGCGCGTACACGACGATGGGCATCGACAGCCGCCTGTTCCAGAAGCACGCCAGCTTCGGCCTTCAGAACGAATTGGAAGTCGGCGTGAAGCTGCAGTCCGAGATACAGAAGCGTCGTCAGGAGCGTTATTCGTCGTACACGAATTACGTCGCCAACAGCGGCATGACCGTCATCGAGAATCAGGAACGCCGTTCCGACGCGATGACCGCCTTTGCGTCCAACCGCACTCAGGTCAGCGACCGCCTCGCCGTCACGCCGATTCTGCGTGTCGAGCACATCAAGTACGAGCGCAACCTGTTCGCGACCACCAGCTCGGCCACGACCGCGTCCGGTACGGCGAATTTCACCGAATTCGTACCCGGCATCGGCGCGACCTATGAGCTCAGCAGCGACTCGCAGGTGTATGGCGGTGTGCACAAGGGCTTCAGCCCGCCGCGCGTCGAGGATTCGATCAATGGCACGGGCGGTTCGGTGAACCTGAATGCCGAGAGCAGTGTGAATGCCGAACTGGGCCTGCGTTCGTCGCCGAGCAAAGATGTGCGCTTTGACGTCGCGGTGTTCCGCAATGATTTCAGCAACCTCGTGCAGGTGGGCAGCATTGCGGGCGGTGGCTCAACGGCCTACTCCGAGGGCAAGGCGCTGTTTCAGGGCGTGGAACTGGCCGGACAGGCAGACCGCCTGACCAGCGCGGTGGACGGTAACGTGTTCGCCCGCGTCGCCTTCACCTGGCTGCCGACAGCGGAGCAGAAATCCACCTTCAACAGCCCGACCTCGACCACGCCGGTCGTCAACCAGACCGGCAAGCGCCTGCCGTATGCGCCCGAACAACTGCTGACGCTGACGCTGGGCTATCGTGCACCGCAACTGTGGAATGCGCGTGTCGAGTATGTGTATGTCGGTGAGCAGTATGCGAGCTTTGACAATGTCGAGACGGCGACGGCAGACGGACAGAAAGGCCTGATTGATGCCTATGGCATCTGGAATGCGGTGTTCAACTATACCCTCGGCAAGGCAACCTTCTTTGTCGCGGGCAAGAACCTCGGCGATTCGACCTACATCGTTGATCGCACCCGAGGCATTCAGGTCGGTATGCCGCGCACCTTTCAGGCGGGCATGAAGTACGCGTTCTGATCCGCGACGCTTTACCGCAGCATTCCCGTCGCCCTGTGCAACGTCACTCTCCTCCGCCAAGCGCGGGTGCGACGGGAAGTTTTTTAGCGACGCGACTGCCCTGCGGGCAGCGAGTAGGCGCTCTGCCACGCCGCTGAAGAAAAGAATGCATCGCCCTGCAAACAGGCAATCAGCATGTCGGTAGCATCCACGCCCCAGAAACACCGGCCGTCAACCACGGCAGTCGGCACGCCGAACACACCGGCTGCGATCGCAGCGTCACCGTTGGCGATCAGCTGAGATTTCACGGCATCCGAGGCCAGCGTTTCCTCGCTGACGCCCAGCTCGTTCAGCAGCCTCCCCCAGTGCTCTGCCTCATCGGGCAGATGACCGTCTTGCCAGACGAAGCGGAATAGCCGATCCACGATGTCCGGCGAGTTGTCCAGTGCGATCGACAGCCGTAACAGCGGCAGCGGATTGAACGGATGCCGTGGCGGCAGGGTCATCGGAATCTGATGGCGGTGCGCGATCCACAGGCAGTGCGCATACGTCCAGCCGCGCTTCGGCGGTATCTCGACCGGCCCTTTGTTGTCCCAGTGTTTCAGTAATCCGGCAAAGAGGACGGGATGCGGGGTGATCGCCAGCGAGGGCGCTTCGCGACGCAGGCGCTGCCACTGCAGGTAGGCAAACGGCGAAATGACATCGAAATACCAGTCGATACGCGAACCGGCCGGGAGTGACGCTGGGATTGCCGCTGGGGTTGCCTGATGATCACTCATGGCTCACCGAGTCTCGGGCGGAAGGCAGTAGGTAGGCATCTCGCAGTCGGTACAGGCGCACTGATTCCGCACGAAGGCCATGCACTTCCCGGGGCCGCGCGTCTCGATCATGCCTTGCGTGATCGGATTGCTCGGGTGGGCGCACTCCGCCTGCAGGCGCGCGTCCAGTGCGGCCTTCTGTGCGTCACTCAGGGTTCCCGTGCGAACGGCATGGACAAATTCCATTCTCCCGCCATTGTCGATCGCCATCGGGCGGTCAGTCGATTTGTCCGCTGCCGGGGCGTTCGTCATCAGGAGCCCCAGCAGGGCGGCAGCGACAACACGAGATCGCATCAGATCACTCCAGCATGTCAGCCCAGATGCTCCGGGCCCAGGTGTTCGCATGCCGGCCTTCCAGCTCGGTCGGCCCGGCGGACAGGCCACCCGATCCCTGCACGACCTTGAAGGTACGTTCGGCGGCGACATATTCATGCACGCTGGCGACATGCACCACGTGGCGGTCATCCACATAGCTGTAGCAGGTATTGGTGAGCATGGGCGCGGGGTTGACGTCGAGTCCGTTGAGTTGTGCAACGATGGCGGCCGCGGCGACCTTCGCATGATTGTTGGCCATGTGGCCGCTCTTGGGCATCAGCTGGGCAACCTGGATCGCATCGCCGATCACGAACACATCTTTTGCGACAGCGGACTCGAAGCTTTGATAATTGACACCGCACCAGCGGTTGTTCGCCATGTTCGCCAGACCGGTCTGCAACGCGATCTTCCCGGCACGCATCGCGGGCAGCGCATTGATCACGTCCGCCTTCACATCGCCCTGCACATCGAAGCGGATCAGGCCGTCCTTTGGCGAGACCGCGACGGCCTTGTGCTGGTTGCGGTACTCGATGATGCCCTTGTACTGCTCGTCCCAGACTTTCTTGAACAGTGCGGGCTTGGAGACCACGTCCTGATTTGCATCGAGCACCAGCACCTTGCTCCTGGGCTTGAACTGCCGGAAGTACCAGGCGACCTGACAGGCGCGCTCATACGGACCGGGCGGGCAGCGAAACGGCGCCTCCGGAATCGTGATCGCATACACGCCGCCGTCCGGCATGGCCTCGAGCTGGCGACGCAGCATCAGCGTCTCGGCACCGGCCTTCCATGCCTGCACGATCTGCCCGGCGGCATTCGCGTCAGCCAGCCCCTCGATGCTGTCCAGCGCCATGTCGATGCCCGGCGAGAGCACCAGCTTGTCATAACGGAGCTGGCTGCCGCCGGACAGCCGGACGGTGCGCGCCGTGGTGTCGATCGCCGTCGCCATCTCATGCACGAGGCGCACGCCATGATGTTTTTCCAGCGTGGCATACGGTCGGCTGATGTCCGCCAGCGTGCGGCTGCCGCCGAGCACGAGATTCGACAGCGGGCAGGAGATGAATTCTTTCTGCGGCTCGACCAGCGTCACATCCAGCGTGTGGCCGGACAGCAGGCGCATGTATTTGGCCGCTGTCGCACCGCCATAACCGCCGCCGATCACGACGACTTTCGCGCCGCGCATCGCGAACGCCGACACCGGGCCGGAGAGCAGAGCGGCCGCAGCCCCGGCCTTCACGCCGGCCTTCAAAAAACCACGTCGGTTCATTGTGCGCCCCTTACGGTTGCTGGCTGGCGAAGTAGGTCGCCATCAGCCGTATCTGTTCATCGGAATAGCCCTTCGCGAGCTGGTGCATGATCGTCGCCTGTCGCGCGCCCGATTTGAACGCCTGCATCTGCGCTTCGATGTAGTCGGCCTTCAGGCCGGCGAGGCCGGGCACCGAGCTGTCCTTCACGCCCTTGCCCTGCGTGCCATGACAATTCGCGCAGGTCGCCGCAAGGCTCTGGGTATAGAGGCTCTGCTGATCGACGGCGAGCGCGCTGCCGGTCGCGCACAGCGCCCATGCGAACAACAGCGGCCGGAGCAGCGCGCGGGTGGGTGGGGGGTGGTTCATTGTTTGTCTCCTGCGGAAAACATCCGCGCGGCGTGGGGGGAAAGGGACGTCCGTCGTCTGTCGGATCGCGGAGCCGGTGCGCTGGCGCGGGCGATCTGCACCCCGTCTGCATTCCCGGCTCGTCTGCAATGGCTCGAACGGCCAATAACCCGACGGCTGATGGTTCTGATTGTAACTGTAATTTTTTCCACTGATATACTGCGGCGCTGCATCACCTGAAGAACAAAGTACCGGGAGCTTACCCAGATGAAGAAAACTTTGCTCGCGCTGGCTGCGCTGCTGATGGCCGGCGCTGCGCAGGCCGACTGGACCCGCGTCGAACACGCGGCGAGGGATTATGCGCTGTACATCGACAAGGAGACGCTGCGGCCCTCCGGCGCAGGCACGATGCTGCTCTGGCACCTGCTCGATTACACGATCGCGCAGGATTATGACGGCAAGCCCTACCTGTCGCTGAAGGGCGAAATCGAATACGACTGCGACAAAGGCCTCAAGCGCAACCAGATGCATCTGCGTCATCAGGACGGCATGGGTAACAGCCATCTGGTGCACGCGGCGTACAAGCCGGGCCCGTGGGGCGCGCCGGCCGAGGGCACGCACGAGACGACCCTGATGCGCATCGTCTGCAAGGACCGCTGAGCCCGGGGCGAGCGATGGACACCCGCAACAAGCCCGGTCGTCTGCAGCCTGCGCCGGAGAATTTCATCCCTGACGCAGTGATCGATGAGATTCGCGCGAATGGCCTTGATGACGGCCGGCGTCAGTTTCTCCGGCAAAGCTTTGCGGCAGCCAGTGCGGCACTGGTGTCCGGCGGCGCGCTGGCGGCAGCCGATCATCCGGGCGGCGACGGTGACGCGGCGATCCTGCGGCTGCCCAAACACAGCACCAGCCTCGGCAATCCGGTCGCGCATCTGCCCTACGGCCTGCCATCGCGGCATGAGGCCAATCTTCAGCGTCGCGAATCGCCCGGGCTGACCCGGCGCCGCGAGAGCAGCATCGCGTTCACCCCGCTACAGGGACTGTTCGGCATCATCACACCCAGCGGCCTGCACTTCGAGCGTCATCACGCAGGCTGGCATGACATCGATCCGTCGTCGCACCGGCTGATGATCCATGGTCTGGTCTCGACGCCCAAGGTGTACACGATGAGCGAACTGATGCGGCTGCCGTCGGTCTCGCGCATGCATTTCATTGAATGCGGTGCCAACTCCGCGATGGACTGGGCATCGCCTGCTGTGCCCTCGGTGCAGTACACGCATGGCATGC
>JACCDN010390483.1_pt1 | contig 19022 bp, 14 predicted proteins | sample 7441691 | NCBI WGS metagenome assembly JACCDN01 (sample SAMN15323439, study PRJNA562643) | freshwater metagenome | isolation source: river surface water | place: USA:Blue River Watershed | collected 2017-08-16 | reverse complement strand
TGGAGGTGTTGCCCGCAGCATCCAGGGCGCGCACCGTGTAGCTGTAGCTGGTATTGGGAGCCAGTGCGCTGTCGCTGAAGGTGGTTTGGCTGGCTGGGGTGAGTTGGATGCGTGCGCCGTTGCGCCAGATCTCGTAGCCCACCACGCCGACATCATCGCTACTGGCCAGCCAGCTCAAGGAGACGCTGTCGATGGTGCTGCCGCTGACCCGCAGGGTGCTGGGTGCGCTAGGAGCTGCGGTGTCGACTGCTGCGGGGGCTGCTGTTGTTGTCAGCACAGGGGCGGGGGCCGCGGTGGGCGCTGGGGCTGCTAGGGCTGTGGGTGCTGAAGGGCCGCCTGTGGTTACCCCAGAGGTTCCGCCACCGCCGCACCCGGACAATGCGGTCACACTCAAGACCCCAGCAACGGCCCAGTTTGAACGAAAGCAAGCAACCATCACAGACTCCTCGTTTATAGATTCCAACGTATCTTGAGATACTGCAGCCTTCAGGAGGATAGCGCTAACTAAAGATGGGCTGAATTACATCAAATTGCAGTCGCCGAGGGAAGGGGTGTTTACAAATGTTACGAGTTTGCATAGGCTGCGATGCCTTATTCGCTCCTTCCTGGCCAACATAGCAGACAAATTACTCCTGGGTGGAGTGGCAGCCGGGCACCCAACAGCCTTGGGTTTGCAAGCTGCGCCGTCTCATTTCGGCATCAACCCCCATCGCTTGATTGCGCAATTGTGAAGAACTAGCTTCGCATTTCACGCCATACGGGGCAGAATTATTTCGATGCAAAAACATGCTGCTTTCCCACCCCTGCCCAATTACGCACGCAACGCACGTCGCATGCTATTAAGGTTTGTCTCGCTCGCTACTTTGGCAAGTGTTTTGGGTTGTGCCAATGCACCACAAGCGACCGCAGACTTTTCAAAATTGGTCAATACATTGGGTATGCCCTTGGTGCGCATACCCGCTGGCGAATTTTTGATGGGTAGCGAGGAATCTGTCGAAAGCTTGCAGCAGACTTTTCCGGACATGGAGCGTGCGAGGCTGGAGGACCTACGTGACGAAGCCCCTGTTCACCGTGTGCGCATCACAAAAGACTTTTATATTGGCGCAACCGAAGTCACGGTCGGTCAATTCCGCCGCTTCGTACGCGCATCCGGCTATGTGCCAGAGTCCATTACAGACGGCACGGGCGGATATGGCTTCAATGCCGACCACATGGCAAGTGGCGCGCGGGGCGAGCAGTTTGAGGGGCGAAATGTACGCTACAGCTGGACCGATCCCGGCTTTGCACAAACCGATTCTCATCCAGTGGTAAACGTCACGTGGCGTGATGCCCAAGCCATGGCCCAGTGGCTCAGCCGCACGGAGGGGCGCACCTACCGGCTCCCCACGGAAGCGGAGTGGGAATACGCTGCCCGCGCGGGCACCCGCACGCGATACCACCATGGAGATGCACCACAGGCGCTCGCCGAAGTGGCCAACACTTTTGACGCCAAGGCTGCGCCGTTCTGGCCTGCACTGGCGGACCATGCTAGCAACAGAGACGATGGCTTTGCATTTACGGCACCGGTTGCAAGCTACAAACCAAACGCGTTTGGGCTGTATGACATGCACGGCAATGTCTGGGAATGGACGAACGACTTGCACGACGAGAACTACTACGCAAAGTCACCCGTTGACGACCCCCAAGGACCCAGCGAAGGATCGGTCTACGTACGGCGCGGTGGCTCATGGCACACCTGGTCGTTGTATACCCGCTCTAGCTACCGCAACTGGAATTCCCCGCAAACGCGCTACACGCTCGTGGGTATTCGCCTGGTGATGGACGCGCCCTAAAGCGCACAACGCACGTCACCGGGGTCATTTCGTTGCTGAACACAGCGAGTTGATCAGCCATGTGGCCTCTGTGCCCAATTTGTATATATCCGCAGCAGCCGCGGCTTTGGTAGCAAAGAGGCCACTTGCGTTTTGCGGGTCATAGATATAGAGGTTGTTGTCGACCCTGGACACGCCGACATAAATGCCCGTATTGGCGTAGTACCGGTAAGTGAATGGGCCCAGCACATTAAAAGGCGCAGGCGTATTTGCCGCAGAAATTGTGCTGGAGCCAGCACCATCCACGCTGGCCGGTGTTAGCAGTGAAGCGTAATTGCGCTCACCCCAGCTAAACAAACAATCGTCCTTGGTCCAGGATACATTGCTGGAGGCGGATCGGTTGGCTTGCAAAACTCCAGAATCAATCGTTGCTGCGGTGATTTCAGCCAACGAGGGTTCGCTGGTAAATGTCGTATTGAGGGCATAGACCGTGAATGTATAGCGGTGGTTGTTTGGCGCAGGTGGGCACGCACCTTCGTAGCCCACCGTGGCAGATGAGTTCCGACCTTGCTGAAAGCCACTGGAAATGACCGCTGCATTCAATGGCAGTCCCGTGGTTGACGCATCAATATTCCATATTTTCCAATGGAGATAATTGCCACCGTCAACGTCCACATTCATGATGGCGAAGCTTCTTGTTCCTACCGGCACATTGGACCAATTGAGCGGTGGCGACATATTAGCCCCAGAGCACTGGTTGCTATAAGAATAAGTAAACTCATTGGGCAAGGTCCCATTATTTGAAAAGGCGGGTGAGGTCACCGTGATTCGCGCCAAGGCATGGCACGAAATAAGGCCCAACGCCGTAACCGTCAAAATATTTCGAATGTTCATAATTGCTTCAAGATAGGAAGATAAATGCCATGCAACAAGAGAGGTCGCACGCAACTCTCGTTCGGACCACCGAACAGAGTGAATATCCCCTCCGGCGATGTTTTTAAGGTCTCAACCGATCGGCGCGGACATTCTTACGTGGTCTTTTCGCCACTGAGACGGTGTCTTACCAGCAATTTTCTTGAATGCCGTATAGAAAGTGGACTTGCTGCTAAAGCCAGCCGCCAGCGCTAGTTCCAACAAAGGTGTGTCGCCGGATGCTGTACTTTGAAGCATGCGCTGGACCTCGGTAACGCGCAAGCCATTGATGTAGTCAAAGAAACTCAGTCCAAGCTTTTCGTTCAGATACTGCGACAACAGTTGCGGGGAGGTTCCAATGCTTTCCGCCAAATCCGTCAACTTCAGATCCATGGTGAGATAGTCGCGTTGTTGCGTCATCCGACGCACCAATCGTTCGCCGATAAGTTCACTAGCCGCCTCGGTCATGCCTGAACGCGCATAACGATTGGTTTCCAGTACTTCGGCCCCTTCTTGTGTATTGGTGCTTAGATTATTTGGTGTTTCACTGATCGCAATTTTCGCTTGAGGTTCTGTATTGGTGTGCACAGTCGGCATCAATGGCAAAAACACAATAATCTGGCGCATGCCATACCAACCAACAAAATACAAAACAGCAACGCGCCCAATCACGAGAAACCATACCCATGGCCCACCCACCAATGAAGTCATTACACAAATCAACAAAATGGCAATGACCACCACCGATAGCCACGACAACCAGATGAGGTCACGATTATTGACAGACGAATAACTCTCGCGCACCAGAAGGCGGTATTGATAAAGCCGGTATACCGCAGCCAATACATAAACCGTTGCGATTATTTCCCACCCCATAAAGAAAAGGTCAAAATTAAAATAGAAACCTAATCCATCGACTCCGCTTCGCATCCATATCAGAAAACCAATAAAGCAAAACGTGGGTACAAAATGCCAGATTTGTCGAAAGCTATTACCGCACCCCACCATGCCGCGCACATAACAATAGTAAAAAGGTCCGAGGGCAATAATAGGCCAGTCCAACAGACCAAATAACTCTGGCCGTTGGTGGTACATATAGGTGCCAGAGAGAGACAACAGCGAAATCGAAAGCACAAACATTCCGAGCCAAAAATTGGCCGCACGTTGTTGGCGCAAGACCATTAACGGCAATGCCATAAACAAGCCCAAAACTGCACTGCAAAAAGAGAGGATTTCAGGCATTTTTTTCGGCGGATTGGGTAGTTTGGGGCAAATTGGCGATGCACACGGTGTGCGACGAGTCCGCGGCCCTGGGAACTACTTGGCACATTTCACACTGACAGCAATCGATCTATTGTTTTACTAGGCGGGCGCTTGCGACGTGTGAAGTTCACCCAACAATCGCGCAAGCGCACGACCTGCCGCTTCGAGCACGGCCTGCCCCTTTTCGGCGCTTGCCGCACTTGCATTGCCAACCGCGCCCTGCGGGTTGTAGTCCTGCATCTGCCAGCCCAGCTTGGCGCTCTTACCGTTACCAAGAATAGGAAACTGGGCTGCACGGTCTTCGGATGTGGATGCGAAGTTCTGGGCGCGCGCCATAGGCACCAGCTCCGGAGCCAGCGCCAGCATCATGGATGTTTCAATATCGCCAGCGTGGATACCAAAGCGGTGTTCGTGTGCACTGAACAGGCCATTCACGTCTTCTCCTGCAGGGCCTGTCAGCGGCAGTCCAAACCAGTTGACGCTGTAGACGAGCATGCCCAATCGGGCGCGCAAATCGCGCGCCACAATGTCCATAACACCCACTTGACCGCCATGCGAATTCAGTAGCAACAACTTTTTCACCCCGCTGGCTGCGACGCTCTCCCCAATATCGGTCCACAGGCGGATGATCGTTTCTGCCTTGAGCGTCAATGTGCCGGGAAATTTTGCGTGTTCCGGACTGAGGCCAACGGCCTGGGTTGGCAAAAACAGAGCGGTAACAGGCGACTCAATATGCGCGATGGATGCGGCGACCACCCCGTCTATTAACGCTGTGTCAACTTGCAAGGGCAAGTGCGGACCATGTTGCTCCGTGGCGGCAACAGGCAGGATCGCGACGATTTGATCCAGCGTACCTAGTGCCTTTCTTTGTTCAAAGTCGTAGGTACTCCAATCGGCCCAATAGCGCGATGGAATCGGAGCAGTTGCGTCGACAGCAGTGTGATGGTCAGTCATAGTCGAAAACGTAAAGGAGTCGGGCAATGGTAACGCGGTCGCACTCCAGCGGCGCGCGGTATCATCCGCCCATGTCGACCACACGCCCTCGCAATGCCACTGGCGATTCATTCTTTGCATGGGACGGTGACACACTGATTGTCAACATATTAGGCAAGCCATCGGCCAGCAAAGACGCGATTGGCAAACCCAAAGGTACGCAGCTCAAAGTCAGCGTAACAGCGGCACCGAAAGATGGCAAAGCGACAGACCACATGGTGCGTTTTTTGGCTCCGCATTTTGGCGTCCCGGCATCGGCCATTGAGGTCGTGTTTGGACAGGAAAATATCAACAAACAATTGCGCATTCACGCGCCGAAAAAATTGCCTCCTGTGTTTCTGCAGGAGCGCGTCCCTTCGACGGAACTTTCAGCAGGCCACTGACTCCCATTTTCGCAATGAACCAACATCTGACGCCCCTTTGGCACCCGCTCCTGGGCATATCCAAACGCATTTTTGGCCTGGTATTTACTACTATTTTTATAGCTGCTTGCGCAATACCAACGAGGGCTAGCGCTGATTTTCTCTCCAAGATGTCAGCCCAGGCCGTTGGCCCGGGCGCTGTTGTACAAACCGAACAGGTGCGCGCCGAGCTGGTAGCACATGCGCCAGACGGTGTGGGCTCTGGAAAGACCGTTCTATTGGGTTTGCAACTACAGCATCAGCCGCACTGGCACACCTACTGGAAGAACCCTGGCGACTCCGGATTGCCGACCACCTTGCAATGGACCCTTCCCACAGGTGTGACAGCCGGAGACATCGCCTGGCCAACGCCCCAGCGCATCACGATAGGCAACTTGGCAAATTATGGCTACGAAGGAAATGTCCTGTTGCCAGTAACACTGAACATCGACAAAGCATTTCAAGCTTCCGCCACTGGCACGCTGGACGTTCGCCTCACGGCGTCGTGGCTGGTGTGCCGCCAGGAGTGCATTCCGCAAGAAGGCCATTTTGTGCTACAGGTGCCCGCAAAGGGCTCAACTGCCTCGCATGCAACTGATTTCGAAGCAACCCGCGCAGTGAGTCCCCGTCCACTGAACGGCGCTGCAAATGCCAAGGTATCCGCAGATGGCTTGGTCTTAACTATCAATGGTCTACCCGCCAGTTGGAAGGGTCAGGCGCTGCAAGCGTTTCCAGAGACACCCAATGTCGCAGAGCCTGTCACCTCACCCCAAAGCAGCGACAGCGTGCAAAACAACGCAGCCGCACCAAGGCCGGGAGTACAAGCATGGGCCGATGGTGTGTGGACCGGGTACTTCCCGCTATCCGCACAGCGTGAATCAACGATCGATACCCTGCCGGTGGTGCTTGCGCTGGGCTCACATAGTGTTCGCGCCATCGCAACGGTCAGCGGGCCATGGCCTGCAGTACCCGTTCAAAACGTTGCGCCCTATTCATCTGCAACGTCAGTAAGTCAGTCCATGACCTTGGGTGGCGGATTGAACGGCACGCTTGCAGACACAGGCTCTGAAGGCAATTGGGGCACGTGGGGTCTGGCCCTGGCATCGGCTCTACTGGGCGGCCTGCTCTTGAACTTGATGCCGTGCGTGCTGCCCGTGCTGGCGATCAAGGTGCTGGCGTTTGCGCGCCACAGTGAACACAGCCGTGCGCTGCAGCGCGCGCAGGGCGTGGCCTACACGCTCGGCGTAGTGGTGTCGTTCGTAGCCCTCGGTGGCCTGGTTCTGGCTTTGCGCGCCGGTGGCGAACAGCTGGGATGGGGCTTTCAATTGCAGTCGCCCGCCGTGGTGGCGGGATTGGCCATTCTGTTCACGCTGCTGGCCTTGAATCTGGCGGGCGTGTTTGAAATTGGCAGCGTGTTGCCACATCGTCTGGCGTCCATGCAAGCACGCCACCCGGTCGCAGACGCCTTTCTTTCCGGTGTGCTGGCTGTTGCCATTGCCTCACCCTGCACTGCCCCGTTCATGGGTGCTTCGCTGGGGTACGCAATTAGCCTGCCGGCCGCGCAATCATTGGGAATTTTTGCCGCATTGGGAGTGGGCTTGGCACTGCCATTTTTGGCGGCTGCGTGGGTACCTGCCGTTGGCAACTGGTTGCCACGCCCCGGTGCGTGGATGGACACGCTGCGCCGCTTTATGGCCTTTCCCATGTTTGCCACCGTAGTGTGGTTACTGTGGGTGCTGGGACACTTGAGTGGACTGGATGGCGCGAGCGCTCTGTTGGCGCTGTTACTGGTACTGAGTCTGGTGGTGTGGGCGTTGAACCTGACAGGTCGAAGTCGCTTGGTGCTTGCTATTATTTCAATAGCTGCTCTTGCAGGTTTATTGAGGGCTATAGGCCCATTTGTATTGCAACTGGATGACACAAAGACATCATCTAGCTATGGCCCTGCCGGCAACGTCGATGCTGCAGCTCCGTGGCAGCCTTGGGCGCCGGGGCGCGTAGAAGCCGAGCTCACGGCAGGTCGCCCTGTGTTTGTGGATTTCACCGCAGCGTGGTGCATTACCTGCCAATTCAACAAGAAGACCACGTTGAGCAACGCCGATGTTCTGGCCGATATGCGGGCCCACCAAGTCACCCTGCTGCGCGCCGACTGGACGCGACGCGACCCCGCCATCACCTTGGCGCTGGAACAATTGGGGCGAAGCGGTGTGCCGGTTTACGTGCTGTACCAAGCCGGACGGCCTCCAGTGGTTTTTTCGGAAATTCTGGATGCGCAAGTTCTAAGAGCGGCATTGGCTAGCTTGTAATAGCTCCCAACTAGAAAGGCCAATTCCCGATGAACAAAGACCCTGCGGCCCAGGCCACCACTGAAGTCGACGAAATCCTGGCCCATTGCCGTACGGTTGCAGTTGTCGGCCTCTCGCCCAAGGAACACCGCGACAGCTTTCGGGTGGCCCACTATATGCAAGCACAAGGTTGGAAGATTGTGCCGATCAACCCCAATGCGGCGACGATTCTGGGCGAAACAAGCTACGCATCTTTGCCCGAAGCGGCACAATTCCACCGCATCGATTTGGTTGATATTTTTCGTAACAGCGACGACGTGCCGCCCGTTGTTGATGATGCGATCGCCATTGGGGTCAAGGGCATTTGGCTGCAAATGGGCGTGACCCACGAGGCTGCAGCAGCGCAAGCGCATGCCGCAGGATTGCTCGTGGTGCAGGACAAGTGCTTGATGGTGGAGCATCGCCGCAGGGCTTAGCGCCCCCTACCGGACGGCGCGTCGTTGTAGTGCTCTGAACTGCGACAATAGGCGCATGAACGCACCGCACATTGCAACTGGCACGCCTGTTGCCCAAAACCCTACTTTCGACAAGCACCATAACCCTTCGTTTCTGCAAGCATGTTTGCGTCAGGCAACTGACCACACACCCATGTGGCTCATGCGCCAAGCGGGGCGCTATTTGCCAGAATACGTGGCCACAAGGGTCAAAGCGGGCAATAGCTTCATGGGCCTTGCCACTAACGTGCAATACGCCACAGAAGTGACCTTGCAGCCACTGGACCGCTACCCACTGGACGCTGCCATTTTGTTCAGCGACATACTGACGGTTCCGGATGCAATGGGTCTGGGATTGAGCTTTGGCGTGGGTGAAGGGCCGCGCTTTGCGTCGCCTGTGCGCGATGAAGCGGCAGTGGCCGCGTTAGCGGTGCCAGACATGGACAAACTACGCTACGTTTTTGACGCTGTGGCATCGATCCGCAGGGCATTGACCCTGCCAGACGGAAAGTCGCGCGTGCCACTGATTGGGTTTTCCGGAAGCCCCTGGACACTTGCCTGCTACATGGTTGAAGGAGCCGGTTCCAGCGACTACCGGCTCGTCAAAACCATGCTGTACAGCCGTCCCGATTTAATGCACCGCATTCTGTCCATCAATGCCGACTCTGTTGCGACCTACCTCAATGCCCAAATCGATGCGGGCGCGCAGGCGGTCATGATTTTTGACAGCTGGGGTGGTGTGCTGGCCGATGGGGCCTTCCAGGAATTCAGTCTGGCCTATACGGCGCGGGTGCTGGCGCAACTCAAGAAGACCCATACAGATGCCAGCGGCAACACAGTACAGATTCCACGCATTGTGTTCACCAAAGGTGGAGGCATGTGGTTAAACGACATGGCCGCGCTCGATTGCGAAGTGCTGGGGCTAGACTGGACGGTGAATCTGGGCGCCGCCCGTGCGCAGGTCGGTGGAGTAGAAAACGGCCCCGGCAAAGCGCTACAAGGCAATATTGATCCCAATGTGTTATTTGCAAAGCCCGATCAAATTGCGGTGGAAGTTGCCCGCGTGCTCGACAGTTTTGGTGCGCCGTACCAAGGTGCAGGCACCGGACCCACCCATATTTTTAACCTGGGGCATGGCATTAGTCAGTACACACCTCCAGAACATGTGGCTGCGCTGGTGGAAGCCGTCCACCGCCATTCCCGCGCAATGCGTGCATAAATGCATACCACTTTTTAAGGCCAAATTTTGCGGAGGCTGCATCACTTATGCACAAAAATAGGGATAGGGTTATAGGGACCCCGGGATTCAGGCGCTAAGACGCTATGAAACCCATAGCGCTTGTAAGTGCTTGATTTATAAAGGATTCAAACTTTGCTTTTTTTGTGGGCATTCCAGCTGAAGCCTTGATTTTGAAGGCTCCAGCGCCTCTCAACGGGAGATATCAACAAAGTTATCCACAGAAACCTTGGATTTGTGTCAAAGTCGATTTAAATCAACCACTTAGCGCACTTTTCGCAAGTTAACATCAACAAATAGACTCAAGTCGCCACTCGCAGGACAAGTGTCCAGGTGGCCCCACACACTCCACCATGACCCATTGGCTTTCTGTCTTGGTCCATACCCCAGCGCACGCCGCACTCGGGTCCATCTTGAGCTATCAAAGTGAGTCAGCACTACCGCCCGGAACACTGGTGCGTGTGCCGTTGGGCTCGCGTGAAACGCTAGGGATTGTGTGGAACGCGGACCCCGCGCAAGCCATCGGTGCGGTCGACCCCGCAAAAATGCGTGCGGTGGCTGGCGTCATTGACGGCATCCCGCCACTGAGCACACAGTGGCAACAGCTCGTTACATTTTCGGCGCAGTATTACCAGCGATCGATCGGTGAAGTCGCACTTGCGGCATTGCCACCTCAGTTGCGCGAGCTATCCCCATTGCAAATGCAACGCCGCTTGGCGCGCAAGAAGCGACAGACAGAAGGCAGCGTTGGCGGCGTGGCGCCACCCGCAGCGACCGACACCTTGCGGCCAGTGCTCAGCATGGAGCAAACACAAGCCGTCGACAGCATTCATGCCCACGATGGCCCCTTTTTGTTGTTTGGCGCAACAGGCAGCGGAAAAACAGAGGTCTACCTGCAATGTGTGCAATCCGTACTGGCCAGTGCCGCGCATTCCCAAGCGCTCATTATGGTTCCGGAAATCAATCTGACACCGCAATTAGAAGCGCGGTTCAGGGCGCGTTTTGCACCGCTCTATGGCGATGATGCGGTGGTCTCACTGCATAGTGGCATGACTAACCCTCAGCGACTGCGAAGCTGGCTTAGCGCACATAAATGCAGCGCCAGAATTGTGTTGGGCACGCGCATGGCGGTGTTTGCTTCGATGCCCAATTTGCGGCTCATTGTGGTCGATGAAGAACATGACCCAAGTTATAAAAGTAGTGAAGGCGCTCGCTATTCGGCACGTGATTTAGCCGTCTACCGTGGGCGCCTCGACGGTGCCAAGGTCGTGCTGGGTTCTGCTACTCCGTCGCTGGAGAGCTGGCACCACAGCCGCCCTGCCGCTGAGGGCGGTCGCTATATGCGACTGCATATGCCTAGCCGCATAGGCCCGGCTACTCCAGAGCATTACGCAGCGTCGGATCCTGCGCGTGCGGCGCTTCAGGCGACACGCTTGACGGCCGGTACACCGCAGGGTCTTCCGCTGGTACGTCGCGTGGACATGAACCACCAGCATCGGCATGCTGTGTTCTCTATTCCGTTGTTGGAAGCTATCAAGGACCGGGTCGCACGGGGCGAACAATGCATGGTGTTTCTCAACCGGCGGGGTTATGCGCCGGTTTTGCACTGTACCGATTGTGGCTGGAAGAGCGAATGCCCGCACTGCAGCGCCTTTCGCGTGTTTCACAAGATTGATCGCACACTGCGTTGCCATCATTGTGGTTTTACCGAGCGCGTACCGCGTGCGTGTCCGTCCTGTGGCAACCCTGATATTGCGCCGTTGGGCCGTGGGACCGAACGCCTGGAGGAGCATCTCGCGGAACTTCTGGCCGATGTGCGCCGACCCAATAGTTGCAGCGATATGGCCCCAGACGGTGAGCCGGTGCGTGTTGCTCGGATCGATGCCGACACCACGAGACACAAAGGTGAACTGCAGAGCCAATTGGCCGCAGTACATGCTGGTGACGTGGACGTGCTGGTCGGTACGCAGATGATTGCAAAGGGGCACGACTTTCGCCGCATCACGTTGGTGGCAGCGGTCAACCCGGACGGCGCGCTTTTCTCCAGCGATTTTCGCGCAGCAGAAAGACTGTTTGGCTTGCTCATGCAAGCAGCAGGCCGCAGCGGGCGCGACGCTGCTTTGGGCGAAAGGAGTGAAGTCTGGATTCAAACGTTTCAGCCGTCGCATCCGTTGTATGCAGCCCTTAAACGGCATGACTACCCGGCATTTGCAGCAGCACAATTGCAAGAACGTGAACAGGCGGGGCTTCCACCGTTCACCGCCCAGGCGCTGGTAAGAGCCGAAGCACGCACACAAGACGCCGCGCAAGGCTTTTTGAATGCTGCAAGCCGCGCAGTACAGACTGACATGGAGCAGTGGGAGGGCTGGTCAGCGGTGCGGTCACAAATCACCCTGTACCCTGCAGTGCCCATGACGATCCAGCGTGTTGCGAATATTGAACGGGCTCAAATGCTCATCGAAAGCCCCTCACGCGCAGCGCTGCAACAATTTTTGACCGCGTGGCAGTCAATTTTGCACGCCACACGCCAAGCTCCGCAAGCCAAAGGCTTGATCCGGTGGGCAGTCGACGTCGACCCACTAGCGATTTGACACCAAGAAAAGCCTAAGCGTCAGTCTCGGGTTGTGCCTTCAGAACTCTCGGGAACACGACGCGCACGCTTGTTCCTTCACCCGGTTTGCTGTGCACCGTGATATGCCCTTCCAGGATGCGGGTAACTATGCTGTGGACAATATTCATCCCAAGGCCTGAACCACCGCGGCCCAATTTGGTGGTGAAGAAAGGATCGAATACTCTGGCGCGAACGGATTCATCCATGCCGACCCCATCGTCTGCCACGATCAGTTCAACATTGTCCGCATCCAAAGCGCCAATAGTCACCGTAATTGCGCCTGGTGCGGTTGCGTCAAAGGCATGGATCGTGGCATTCATCACCAAGTTGGTCAACACCTGACCGTACCGGCCTGGAAAACCGTCACATGAAAGGTTGGCCCACAAATTCTTTTTGATCTCGCATCCCGACTTGCGAATGGTCGGGTTTAGCATGTTGAGGACTTCAGAGGTTACTTCTGCCAAGTCAAACTTGCGACGTTGGTCACTGGTTTGGTCAACTGCAACTTGCTTGAAATCAGATATCAAGTGTGCGGCACGCTGCAGATTGTTCATCGACAGCGCCAACCCCTCATCAGCACGCTCAACAAACTGGAGCATGGACGAGCGTCGTAGCGATCCATTCGCCATTTCAGCCTTTAACTCAGCCAAATCGGACTGGATGGTGGATGCAACGGTCAACGCATTACCAATGGGCGTGTTGAGTTCATGGGCCACGCCCGCGACGACGCGCCCCAGGGAGGCCAACTTTTCGGTCTGAATGATTTCTTCCTGCGCATGCTCAAGGGTCAGCAGGGTCTTGCCAAGGGACTCTGTGCGCTCCAAGACGCGCTGTTCCAAATTCTCGTTGGCATCGGTCAACTGCTGATTGCGACTTTCAAGCTGCGCAACAAGATTCAGTAGCGCCAATCGGGTTGCCTCAAGACTATCGGCCAACGCGCCTACTTCGTCATGGAAAATGCGCTCAATGGGCACCGCAAGCTGCCCGCGCTCGATGCGCCCAGATGCTTCCACGAGCTTTTCCAGTGGGCGGACCAAGCGCCAATGCATCAACAACAGAATAACAATCAGTGCGCCAACCGAAATCTGGGCCCCGTGCTTTACATATTGCAGCCGGACTTCTTTAACCTTGCGCAGATAGCCGGCTGTAGACATATGGATCGTAAGCGTGCCCACAACTGTCTTGTTGCGCTCCACAACATGGTTGGTGCTCGCCATCAGCCGCGCGTCTTCTGGCGGTCGTTTACGGGTCGCAAATGAGGTTCCTTTGTCGTCCCATATCTCGATCGACACTACTTCTGGGTTGAGAAAAGCCGCCTCCATAATGGAATTGGTCTGTTCGGCCTCAAATTGCCATAACGGCTCGCGTAACGCCAGTGCGGTCAATGCGCCCAAATGGTCCAATTCGTTGAGAATCTGCGCGATGTGCTGTTCACGCAAATCGGAGGTTTGCTCCACATACGACAGAAACGATGCCATCATGCCCCCCACCACCACGGTCAACGCAATGGCGACCCGCAATGATCGCACCCGAGCCCACAACATGCGAACGCGAGAGTGTACGAATGAAGGCCCAGTAATTGGCATAAAGTGATTTTGGTTTGCGCGACTGTAACGCAAAGAAGTTGCAACACCAAACTTATCCCGCGCTTACCTGCCTCCAGTATCTGCAAGGCTCCAGCGGAAGATTAAATGAACATGGAGACCACCGCAGAGAAGGTAAAAAAAGCAGCTGCCGTCGATACCAAGATGATGCGAGCGATGCGCCCGTTGTCAGCATGAAACCGCTCTGCCAGCAATGACACATTGCTCGCACTCGGTAGCGCGGCAAGCAAAACCAGCACGGTCAACGCAAAGCGATCCAGCGGGACGCCCATGCGAATGGCACTTGCGCCCAACATAACCACAAGCAACGGGTGCAGAAACAGCTTCACCGCCACGACCGGCAGCACCTCAGCCCAATGCACGGTGTGAGTCTCGCCTTTGCTCGCCATGATGTGCGAGCGGGCGAGGACAGCGCCAATAGTGAACAGCGCAACCGGTGAAGCGGCATCGGCCATTAGCCCAATGGTTGCGACGACTGGCTTTGGAAAGTAGATGTGGAATGCGGATGCAGCCGCACCCAACAGAATCGACCACGGCATGGGATTTGCCAAAACACCTTTCAGCGCACCTTTGGCAGCTTGTCCGGCAGAAACACCCGAGCGCTCATCGGCTACACCATCCAGTCGCGACAGAGCGATGCACAAAGATGTCGTAATGACCATATCGACCAAGATAGTGACGATGGCAGGGCCAGCGGCCTTCGGCCCTAGCAATGCCACCAAAAGGGGCACACCCATGAAACCGGTGTTAGGGAAGGCCGCGACCAAGGCACCAAACGACGCATCGTTCCAACCAATACGCCCATGACGAGTCACAGCAATGACAAACCCAACAATCAATAGGGCACTAACGAGGTACGTCAAGGCAACGCTGGGGTCTAGCAGTTGTGCGATGGGCGTGTTCACACCAAATCGAAACAACATGCAGGGCAACGCGAAAAATAAAACAAAGGCATTGAGGCCTGGTATGGCCAGAAGGGGCAACAGACCGCGTTGTGCGGCTATGTAGCCGCACAAGACAAGAGCAAAGAATGGAAACGTTACGGTGAATATTTGTAACATCCGGCCATTGTCCAAGCTTTTATAGCGAACTGGCCACACAACGGTAAGATGGCGTGCTTTTCCGTCTGTTTAGCTTGATGTCTGCCCCTTCGTCTCCAAGTACCGCCCCCCCATCGCATGGCCTCAATTTGGCCCAGCAAGAAGCCGTGAACTACATGCACGGACCCTGTCTTGTTTTGGCTGGGGCTGGATCAGGCAAAACCCGGGTCATCACCCACAAGATCGGACGTTTGATTCAATCCGGCATGGCACCACAACGCATTGCAGCCATCACATTTACCAACAAAGCTGCGGCCGAAATGCGCGAGCGCGCCAAGGGCTTGATTGGTAAAGCCGCTAAAGACGTGGTGGTGTGTACGTTCCATGCCTTAGGCGTACGCATGCTGCGACAAGACGGAAGCGTTTTGGGCCTCAAATCCCAATTCAGCATTTTGGATAGTGATGACGTGACCAGCATCCTGAAAGATGCCGGCGGCAGCACCGATGCGGTCACCGCTCGCCAATGGCAATGGACCATCAGCGCATGGAAGAGCGCGGGGCTCAATGCAGAGCAAGCGTTGGCACTGGCTGCGAATGACAACGAAAGAATCACCGCCACCATCATGGCCCGCTACGAGGAACGCCTAAGCGCCTACCAAAGTGTCGATTTTGATGATCTGATCAGCCTACCCCTCAAGCTACTACAAAATTATGAGCAAGTGAGGCAGAAATGGCAAGGGCAAATGGGCCATATTCTTGTAGATGAATACCAGGATACGAATGCCACGCAGTATGAAGTGCTTAAACTCTTGGTAGGAGGCAACGCACCGGACGGCGCGCGATTTACTGCTGTGGGTGACGATGACCAGTCCATTTACGGCTGGCGTGGCGCAACCTTAGACAATTTGAAGAAGCTTCCAGTGGACTTCCCTGCGCTCAAAGTCATCAAGCTTGAGCAGAATTACCGTTCGACCAGCGCGATTTTGCGTGCTGCAAACAATGTGATTGGCCCCAATCCCAAGCTATTTCCCAAGAACCTGTGGAGTGATTTGGGTGAAGGCGAGCCGGTCCGCGTCGTGGATGCAGACAACGAAGAACATGAGGCTGAACGCGCAGTAGCTCGCATCCAGAGCCTGCGCGCAGAGGGCAGCTTGGCACAAGCTGGCGCGCAGTACATGGAGTTTCGTGATTTCGCTGTGCTGTACCGGGCGAACCACCAGGCGAAGCCATTTGAAAAGGCTCTGCGAAAGGCGAACATCCCGTACAAGGTGTCTGGTGGCCAGAGCTTTTTTGACCGCGCCGAAATCCGCGACTTATGTGCCTGGTTTCGTCTGTGGAGCAACAACGACGATGACCCGGCCTTTTTGCGGGCAGTAACCACTCCCAAGCGTGGGATTGGCCATCAAACACTGGGCGCGCTGGGTGTTTTCGCCAGCCAGTACAAACTCAGCCTGTTTGAGTCACTGTTTTCTAACTCGCTAGGCTCCGTATTGGCCGCCAAGGCGGTCGGCAGCTTGCACGAGTTTGGGCGCTACGTAAACGATCTGGAGTACAGGGCACGCAGCACTGAGGGAGCCGAGGCCGCCCGCACCTTTCTGATGGATTGGCTCAAAGACATAGGCTACGAAAAGCATCTGCTCGACGGTGAAGACAGTGACAAAGTTGCTGCGGCCAAATGGTCCAATGTCTTGGAGTTTTGCGAATGGATGGCACTGCGATGTGGTGGTGACAGGGAAGACACTACGAGCGGACCCATGGGTGAAGTCAAAAGCCTGTTGGAGGTCGCACAGACCATCGCACTCCTGTCAACCATCAGTGAGCGCGAAAAAGACCAGAATGTGGTAACCCTGTCCACGTTGCATGCTTCCAAAGGGCTGGAGTGGCCACACGTGCTGTTGGTGGGTGTTACTGAAGGAATGTTGCCTTTCAAATTGAATGAAGGGGCAGACAGTTTGGGAGGAAGCGAACGGGCACACGAGGGCGTCGACGAAGACATGGCGCAGCGGCTGCAAGAGGAACGCCGTCTGATGTATGTTGGAATAACCCGCGCTCAGCGCAGTCTTGCAGTAAGTTGGACACGCAGACGAAAGAAAGGTCGCGAGATGATTGCGGTTTTGCCAAGTCGGTTCATTGCAGAAATGGGTTTAGACAAGGCCACTGTCCGCGAAGATCCGCGCGAAAAACTCAAAGCCCTCAGGGCCGAATTTGCCCAAAAAGCACTCAACACAGCAACCGCAGCTGCGCAAATCCGGTAGTGGGCGGCTTAGCGAAGGCCACCGAAATCCGTACCACCGTGCAAATCCCCAAAGCCAGTACCGCCAATAGAGGCGTTCAGACCAAAAAGAGTGTCGTGCAAATCAGAAAGAACCATCATGGCCAAAGCAGCGTCCTGATTGAAACCAATCCGCGCATGACCCATGCCATCTCCACCACTCAGAATTAATTTGGAAATGTAATCACTACATTCCTTGTGGCCCCATAAGCTGCGCAAGGTCATTGCAATACGGTGGTGGTGCAATTCGACAATATGCAATGCGGCAACTTTGCGCTCATTGACAGGCAACCGATACAGCTGCTCAGGCTGAATAGGCAATCCATCTTCCATCATGGGCAGCGGCACTGTCTGCAAAAAACCACCAGAAGCATCCGGCAGACTATCCAGGATAGGTAGCGGGCAAAAGCTTGAATCCCGCTCGGCGACAGCGCTATCCCATAGACTCCAAGTGGTTTCCGGGTCGTTTTCAATGACTTCCAAGCCACGAGAATCTACTGAATCCTTGTTCGCATCACCGTCAACCTTATCGCCATTGCCAAGAAAACGACCAAACATGGAATATCTCCACAATTTTTTGTCAATACTACTCGAGCTCGGACAGTTTTGCCATTGCGTTATGAATACGCGACAAAGTCTGGGCAAAAACGACAAAGCCGACTTAGCAGTCGGCTTTGAATTCTGGTGGCCTGGGGCGGAATCGAACCACCGACACAAGGATTTTCAATCCAAAGCACAGTGGAAACCGAAAATCCCCTAAGCTGAAGAATTGTAACGAGTTTTTCTGTTTTCTCCGTGTGGGTCGCCGCCTCTACCGAACCTGTTGCCGAACTTTTCCGAGCCCTCCGGTTGCATGGCCATAGGTTTTCTCGAATGGAATCAACGCAATAGCGATACCGAACGCCGAACTTTTTGGCCGAACCTATGGGGTGGCGGGTGCGCGGTGTTAGGTGGTTCCATTTAGTGAGGGCGCACTGGCACCGATGCGAACTGCATGCTAGTTAAACAGCAGCACCTACAGAATGGCAATTGGCATGTACGATCTCATGTGCTTGGCTGAATACGAACAGGGAGGAAATATGAAAAGAACATGGATGATTCGAGGCGATGGAGGTCGGCTATACGACGTATTTCGGGATCAAGCGGTCGTTGCCATTGGCTGGGCAGAAATTGCAGCGGAAGTCCAGCCCGGCATGACGAAGAAGGAGATTACTGCTCTATATCGAAGGATAAACCCCAGATTGAAAGTTGGTAGCGCGATATCCGGCGCTGCACAGGTTTGGCGGTTTTTGAACGAAATCACCGTCGGAGACCAAGTTGTTACATATGCACCAGGCAATCGCACTTATTTAATTGGCACAGTGCTTGGCGCTGCGGTATACAAACCGCATTCGGCGCAGGAAGGCTTGGCTCTAGTGCGCCCTGTTCAATGGCTGGACGTAGAGGTCGATCGAGACAGTCTGCCGCAACGCACAAAGAATAGTTTGGGCTCAACTCTGACTGTGTTTGTAGTGCCTGAAATTGCTGCAAGCCAAGTCCGCGACGCGGCAGAGGGGAAAACGACCGCGCACAGCTCCTTGGTCGGAACAGGGGAGGAAGTGGAAGAGGAAGAAGATGAGGAAAGTCCAGAGGTTTTGCCCCCTACCGATCTCCTGGACGGCATCCAAGCATTGGCGATTGAGCGTATCAAGGACCTGGTGGTTGATTTGAACTGGGACGAGATGCAAGAGTTGGTGGCAGGCATCCTTCGCGCCATGGGATACAAAACTCAGGTTTCGCCACCCGGTCCAGATCGAGGCAAAGACATCATTGCTTCGCCAGACGGATTTGGTTTCGAGCACCCGAGAATCATCGTCGAAGTTAAGCATCGCAGCGGACAAATGGGCAGCCAAGCCATCAGAAGCTTCCTCGGAGGGCGACACAAGGATGATAGAGGTCTATACGTTAGCACTGGGGGCTTCAGCAAAGATGCCTGTTGATTCCAGAGGCAAACTGAGCCAGATTCCAATCGAATATTGAGCCACTCGATTTAAAGGTATTTTTGGCTAGTCGATTGTGGATAAGTCTACATCCTGTGCGTTTCCCTTCGGTGTTTTTGG
>JACCDN010427947.1_pt1 | contig 19040 bp, 18 predicted proteins | sample 7441691 | NCBI WGS metagenome assembly JACCDN01 (sample SAMN15323439, study PRJNA562643) | freshwater metagenome | isolation source: river surface water | place: USA:Blue River Watershed | collected 2017-08-16 | reverse complement strand
CAACGAGCAGTAGCTGCAGCGGTTAAGAACAGCCGTGAAATGGCGCTTCTGCCTTACACCTCAACTGCGCGATAAGGAGATAATTAAAAATGAAATTAATCCTTACTCGTGAAGTTCCAGGCCTTGGTGGCGCTGGTGATGTTGTAACTGTTAAAGATGGTTACGGCCGCAATTTTCTATTAGCTAGAGGCTCTGCAATTATGTGGACCAAAGGTGGCGAAGGACAGATTGAGGGAATCAAGCGCGCTCGCGCATCCCGTGAAATTCGCGATCTAGATCATGCTAAAGAGATCAAAGCAAAGCTTGAAAAAGCTAATGTGATTGTCAAGGTAAAGGTTGGCGCAACCGGCTCAATGTTTGGCTCTGTAACTGATAAGGCAATTGTTGCTGCAATCAAGAGTGCAACTAGTGAGACTGTTGATCGTCATAAGATCAAGATGGATAAGCACATCAAGAAGGTTGGCAAGTACACAGTCAAGATTGCACTTGAATCTCAGGTTGTGGCAAATGTGCCAATTAATGTGGTTTCAGATAAGTAAATAATTACCAAAACAGCCTCTTCAGTTAATCTGAAGGGGCTTTTTTGTTGTGACCAAATAATGAGATTAGTAAAAAAAGTTTTCTCCACAGCCGCTTAGCTGTTTTTGCGCTCAATCTAGCTTGATCACAAAACTTATCCACCACATTTTGTTACTTACCCACACCCTTATCCACCTTATTGTGCAGATACTGCACAGGTGATTACACAGGTGAGAAAAAGCTTTTACCAGCCAGTATCTAAAGGGATTATCTTTGGCTCCTAGCGTAAAAGTATTGAATTTAAATGGTTTTGATTAATTGTCAGTGGTAGATGGGAGGGTTGGTTTATGAGCATCGCAGAGTTTCCAAGTAATTCAAACCGGGCCAAAAACAACCCAGCTGAGTTTGAACGCACCCCACCACAAGATGTAATTGCCGAGCAATCAGTATTAGGTGGAATGCTTTTATCTAAGGATGCAATTAGTGATGTTGTTGAAATATTAAGAGAGCGAGATTTTTATCGCCCAGCCCATGAATTAATTTATGACGCGATTATTGATTTGTATGGCCGAGGTGAACCAGCAGATCCAGTAACAGTTGCAGCTGAATTAACAAAACGTGGTGATTTAGTAAGAGCAGGTGGTGCGCCATACCTTCACACATTAATTTCATCAGTTCCAACTGCAGCTAATGCTGGTTACTACGCAAAGATTATTCGTGAGCGAGCGATCATGCGCAGATTGGTTGAGGCAGGAACCAAGATTGTTCAACTTGGTTACACCGATGAAGGTGAAGTTGATGATGCAGTTGATCAGGCACAAGCAGAGGTTTATGCAGTAACTGAAAGACGTGAAGCGGAAGATTATGTTCAGTTATCTGAATTACTACCTGCAGCCTATGATGAGATTGAAAAGATTTCATCCGGTGTAGTTGGTGAAGGTGTTAAGACTGGTTTTAAAGATTTAGATGCATTAACAAATGGTTTCCACCCAGGAAATATGATTGTCTTAGCTGCAAGACCTGCAGTTGGTAAATCAACACTTGGATTAGATATCGCACGTTATGCCTCAATTCATAAGCGAGAGACCTCAGTAATTTTCTCACTTGAAATGAGCCGCTCTGAAATCACAATGAGAATGCTTTCAGCCGAAGCACGAGTTCCACTTAACAACATTAGATCTGGCCAACTTGGTGAAGAGGAGTGGGCAAAGATGGCCCGCCGAATGGGTGAGATCTCAGATGCACCACTATTTATTGATGATTCACCAAATCTATCGCTGATGGAGATCAGGGCTAAAGCTAGAAGATTAAAGCAACGCCATAATCTAAAACTAATTGTCATTGATTACCTACAACTTATGACTAGCGGTAAAAAAGTTGAAAACCGTCAACAGGAGGTTTCAGAGTTCTCTCGTCAATTAAAGTTGCTGGCAAAAGAGTTAAATGTGCCAGTAGTTGCAATCTCTCAGTTAAACCGATCTCCAGAGCAGCGTTCAGATAAGAAGCCAATGCTCTCAGATCTTCGTGAATCTGGTTCGATTGAGCAGGATGCAGATGTGGTTATCTTGCTTCACCGCGAGGATTTATATGATTCACAAAATAGATCAGGTGAGGCTGATTTAATTGTGGCAAAGCATAGAAATGGTCCAACTAGAACTATCACAGTTTCAGCTCAACTTCACTTAGCAAGATTTACTGATATGGCCACTAATTTTGCGCCAAGTGAGAAGTTTGTTAAAGATAATTAAATCTTTTTTAACTCACCTGTCTTAACATTATAAACAGCACCAACTACTGCAATATCTTTTGGCAGTAGTGGGAATTTTTCAATTCTAACTAAATCAGATTTAAGGGCTGCGATTTGATCGCTAACCGTTCTGATCTCAATGCTTCTGGTATCTATTGCACTCTTTTCAAAGATTGCAGCATGAATTTGCTCCTCAGTACCGGAGGCCATTTTGCAATCGGTGTGTGGCATGACTAAAACTCGATTTACACCAAGCAGAGTGGTGGCAAGAATTAAAGTTCTAAGTACATCCTCAGTAACTCTAGCTCCAGCATTTCTTAAAATCTTGGCATCTCCTGCACTCATGCCAACTATTTTTAAGGGATCTATTCTTGAATCCATACAGGTAACAATTGCCAAACCTTTTTTGGCATGTCCGGTTAGCTCTTGAGATTTAAAGTTTTTAACAAACTCGGTGTTTGAAGCAAAAAGATCATCAAAATTACTCATTACTTTGCTACCTGCGCCCTTGCCTTATCTGCAAGATAGATACCAAGCAATACGACGGCACAACCAAGAAGTTGGATTGAGTTAAAGGCTTCACTTAGTAACCACCAGGCAATTACACCGGCAAATATTGGTTCGATCATGCCAATCACACTACCTGTACTGGCTGATAATTCTCTGATACCAGTTACGGTTAATAAATATGGGATCACTGTTCCGATAATAATTATCCAAAGAATTAGCGCCCAGCCAGGTGCGCTGTAGTTGGAGAGGTTTCCTTCAAGTGAGTATGTATTAGTTAAATACTCAAATGGGAAATTCCACCATGGTAAAACTAAAGCCCAAAAGATTGCAGCAACACCAATTCCCCAACTCATAAGAGAAAGCGAGCTCCGAGTTTGTGATAATCGATCAGCAAATAAGAAGTAAATTGCCAGAGCAAAGGCATCAGCAAATGCAACTGCGACCCCAAGTGGATGAAGTGATGTACCGGTCCAAATCTGGGAGAGCAAAGTTAAGCCAGAGAATGCACAAAGAATGCCCCACCACATAAGTGGAGAAATTTGTTTCTTCTTAACAAATCTAAGGTAGAGAACAATCCAGATTGAGGCTGTGAACTCAATTATCAAAGCAACAGAAACATAAAGATATTTAAGGGCAAAGAAATAAAATGATGTAACAGCAGCAACTCCAACTGTTCCAAAAATAATCAAATCTTTTAATTCATCCTTGCGTGCATAAAGTTGGCTTTTACCCTTTAAAACTGCAAAAGTAATTAAAATCAATGCAGCACCAGTTGTTCTAATTTGAGTCAATCGGAAGGCATCCATATCAGCGGAGCGCAAAACCTTTGCAGCTACGCCACCTAGAGCAAATAGCATTGCAGCTGAGATCATGAGGAATTCGGCGCGATGTTTCACAAGAAGCACCTTACATTAAGGTACTTAGATTAATTAAATTAAAAGGCGCTTTCTGCGATATTCATGATTTCACCAGTCTCAGACTCAACCACTGCGCGCTCAACTGAGATGTGTGGCAAAACAGATCTAACAAAAAACTTAGCAGACGCAATTTTGCCATTATAAAACTCAGTATCTTTCCCAGCATTTGCTAATTTACTTTGAGCAATATCTGCTTGGCGAAGAAGTAACCAGGCAATGATCAAATCCCCGGTTGCCATTAGCAATCTAGATGTGTTTAGTCCGACCTTGTAAATCTCCTTTGGATTTTCTTGAGACTCCATTGCAACACCAACCATGTGGCCAATCATTGCTTGCACATCTTCTAATGTTTTTAATAAAGCTTTCTTTTCTTCTGGCAGGTTTCCACCAGCTGAGGCAAATTTGGCAATCTCTTTTCCTAAGATAGTGATGGAGCGGCCACGATCTCTAACAATTTTACGGAAGAAGAAATCCAATCCTTGGATTGCGGTAGTTCCTTCATACAAGGTATCGATCTTGGCATCCCTTACATACTGCTCAAGTGGCCAATCAGTGGTAAAACCAGAGCCACCAAAGGTTTGTAGAGATTCAGTACCTAGTAATGTCCAAGATTTCTCACTGCCATAACCTTTAACAATTGGTAGCAGTAGATCATTTATTAGGTGGAGATCTTCAATTTTTTCTTTATCTGTTCCTTCTGCTTGTGCTAACTCAAAGGCATCTTGAATTGTTGCTGTGTAAAGAACTAATGCGCGCATACCTTCTGAATAAGATTTTTGTACCATCAAAGATCTGCGGACATCTGGGTGCTTGATAATTTCAACTCTTGGACTGTTCTTATCTTTTGCAACAGTTAAATCAGGGCCTTGTACGCGGGTTTTCGCGTAGGAAAGTGCTTGTTGGTATCCAGCACTAAGTGTTGCAATCGCCTTAGTTCCCACCATCATGCGGGCATACTCAATAACCTTAAACATCTGAGCAATACCATCATGCACATCTCCTAGCAGATATCCAACTGCTGGCTCTTTCTCGCCCAAATTCATCTCACATGTGGTTGAAACATGTAATCCCATCTTTTCCTCTAACTTGGTTACATAAACACCATTTCGCTTACCAAGCTCACCAGTTTCAAAATCAAACATAAATTTTGGAATCAAGTAGAGATCTAAACCTTTAGTACCAGCAACCGCACCTTCAGGACGAGCCAATACAAAGTGAATGATATTTTCAGTTAAATCAGAGTCACCTGAGGTAATAAATCTTTTTGTACCGGTGATGTGCCATGTGCCATCTGGTTGCTTAACAGCCTTTGAACGACCTGCACCGACATCACTTCCAGCATCTGGTTCGGTGAGCATCATGGTTGCGCCCCATTGCTTGTCCACCATTAATTTTGCAATCTTCTTTTGCTCAGGTGTGCCAAAGACATGTGCAACATGTGCAAAGGCAGTTCCTGAAGCATAGATATGAATTGCAGGGTTTGAACCTAAAACCATTTCAGCAATTGCCCAACGAATTGATGGTGGAATTGCTGTGCCACCTAATTCAACTGGTGCATCAATTCGCCACCACTCATTATCCATAAATGTTTTGTAAGATTTTTTAAATGACTCTGGCAGTTTTGCTTCGCCAGTTTTTGGATCAAACTTAACCTCTTGTCGATCACCATCAATGAATGAAGCAGCTAAATCATTTTCTGCCATTCGCTTAACCTCTTCGAGCATACCCATAGCTGTTTCGCGATCTAGATCTTTATAAATAGATTTTCCTAAAATTGATTCGCGTTCAAACAAATCAAAAAGGCAGAATTCAATATCCCGCAGATTAGCTATGTAATGGCCCATGGGATAAGCATGCTACCCACGAGTAACTTAATCAATACCCACCAGTAGGTTTCCCAGCCCTTTTGCCAACTTCAGGATAGGGTCAGCGACTGTGCTACTAAGTGATCGCGATATTCGGGCTGAAATCTCAGCTGGCCGGGTGAAGGTTGAACCTTTTACCGAGGCGATGGTGCAGCCATCAAGTGTTGATGTCAGGCTAGATCGATTTTTTAGAGTTTTTGAAAACCACAAGTATTCAGTAATTGATCCATCAACTGAGCAACCAGATTTAACCCGTGAGGTTGCAGTAACACCAGATGAACATTTTATTTTGCATCCAGGTGAGTTTGTTTTAGCAAGCACCTATGAAGTAATTACTTTGCCAGATGATATTGCCGGAAGATTAGAAGGAAAATCATCCCTTGGCAGATTAGGTTTACTAACTCATTCAACTGCCGGATTTATTGATCCAGGTTTTTCAGGACACATAACCCTTGAGCTTTCAAATGTTGCAAATCTGCCAGTGAAATTATTTCCTGGAATGAAAATTGGCCAACTTTGTTTAATTAAACTTTCATCTCCAGCTGAGCATCCATATGGATCAGCAGTTTATGGATCAAGGTATCAAGGCCAACGCGGGCCAACTCCTTCAAAGTCTTGGCTTAACTTTCACAAAAGCAAAATCGAATAATTTAATCTTGGTTTAAAAAGTGCAGTGTGAAGGTTGAGCCTTCACCAACTTTAGATTTAACACTGACATAACCACCATGTGCTTTCATTACTGCATCGACAATTGATAAACCAAGACCACTTCCTTCACCACTACTTCTTACTCTGGCCGGATCTGCTCGATAAAACCGTTCAAAGATTCGCTCTTGATCAGATTCTGATAACCCAGGACCGGTGTCGGTAACTGAGATCGTTGTTTCCTGCACACCTTGCATCGCAGTAATTGTTATCTTCGTGCCATCAGGCGTATGAGTTCTAGCATTTGCTAACAAGTTTGCAATGACTTGATGGATTCGCTGTGAATCTCCTAATACAAAGATTTCATTCTCATTTAAATCTATTTTAATTGGATGATTTGGCCCTGCGGCGGCAGCGGATGCAACAACTTCGGTGATCAAAGTATTTAAATCAACTGGATCCATAGCTAGCTCTCTAGATTGATCAAGTCGGGCAAGCAGGAGTAAATCCTCAACGAGTGAGCTCATTCGAATAGATTCTTTTTCAATTCGAGTAATTAACTCCTTAGTTTTATCCTCACCAACAACTGCGCCTTGGCGGTGTAATTCTGCAAAGCCTCGAATTGCAGTAAGTGGTGTTCTAAGTTCATGAGATGCATCTGCAACAAATCGACGCAATTTGCTTTCACTTGCAACTCGTGCGGTGAATGATTCTTCAATTCGAGAAAGCATGGTGTTCAAAGAGGTGGTTAATCTGCCAACCTCAGTATCTGGTTTTGCTGCAGGCAATCGAGCAGAAAGATCACCGGACGCAATTGCTTCGGCTGTATCTTCAACCGCTTCAAGTGGTCTTAATCCGATTGCAATAATCCACCTGGCAGCTAGTGCGATGGAAAAGAGTGCAATTAATCCTAAAATTAAAAAGAGAAACCTTAATTGACCTAAAGTTTTATCAACCTTCTCAAGTGAATCAGCAACAATTACTACACCCATTCCAGTCGGTAAAACTTGAGCAAGTGCGCGCACATCTGGTTGATTATCTCGACCATTTATTGTAAAAGGTTTATTTTTATACTTTGCAACCTCAGCAACACTCATTCCAGTTACAGCAAAGTTTTTTCCACTTAATTCACCACCTACTTGGCCAATTAACTTTCCATCAACATCTAATAAAGTAATTGAGGTCGCAGATGGAACACCACGTAATGGCGCTAATAATCTAAAAGGAGATTGGTTTTCATCACTTTCAAGGGGTGCAATTCCAGCACGATCTAACCTGCTTAATGAGGTGGATGAGATATCTATTAACTGATCATCAACTTGTGAGATCAAATATGTTCTAAGCGCTGCATTTGCGGCGAAATCAGAGGCAATAATTGCAAGACTTGCTAAAACCACCGAAGCTAAAATAAGTCGGTTGCGCAAGCTCCAGAGTGAGAGCGGAGTGCGCACCCGACTTAGCGGTGAATTCATCTGCTAATTGTGATCAATTACTTACCTGCTGGCAACCTTAACCGGTATCCCACTCCTCTTACGGTGTGAATTAGCGCTGGTTCATAGATATCAATCTTTTTACGAAGATAAGAAACATATGTTTCCACAATTCCCATATCTCCTCTAAAGTCATACTGCCAGACATGATCAAGAATTTGAGATTTACTTACTACGCGATCTGCATTGATCATTAAATAGCGAAGCAGTAAGAATTCTGTTGGGGATAGATCAATTAGATTTCCCGCTCTTTTTACCTCATGTGTTGCCTCATCTAATTCAAGATCGGCAAATCTAATTTTTTCTTCATCTGCTAAAACCTCAGTAACGCCGGTGCGACGAAGTAAAGCTCTAAGGCGAGCAACCAACTCCTCAAGTGAGAATGGTTTGGTTACATAATCATCGCCACCAATTGTTAATCCAGCAATCTTGTCCTCAACTGAATCTTTAGCGGTTAAAAACAGAACACCTACGTTGTGTCCTTCACTTCGCAATTGGCGACAAACCTCAAAGCCATTTTGATCAGGCAACATCACATCAAGAATTAATGCATGTGGTTTGAACTCTTCAGCAATTTGTAGAGCTTGGGAACCAGAGGCTGCAGTTCGAACATCAAAGCCAACAAACTTTAAACTGGTGGCAATTAGTTCGCTAATGCTGTTCTCATCATCTACAACGAGAATTCGCTGCGTACTCTGATTAACTTCTTGGTTACTACTTACTCTTTCTTTAAGAGTTGTCATTTGGCATCACCTCGAGATAGATGATTATCTACTATCCTGAGTATTTACTGAGAATATGGGGTGGTTTAACTAGGTCTTTTCACGCTGCGCAGCATAATTTGAGCAACATCTAAGACCTCAACTGAGCTCTGCTTGGCCACCATTCCATCAGAGACCATAACCCGGCAAAACGGACAGCCCACTGCAACCTCCTGCGCTCCAGTTGCGATCGCCTCATCAACTCGGTTTAGGTTAATTCGCTCACCGATTTTTTCTTCCATCCACATTCGCCCGCCACCTGCGCCGCAACAAAATGATCGCTCCTTATTTCTTGGCATCTCATTAACCTCAACACCAGCAGATTCCAATAACTCCCGTGGTGGTTCATAGATTTGATTGTGTCTGCCTAAGTAACAAGGGTCATGATAGGTAAGTTTCTTTGCATCCTCTTTTGCTGGTGCAATTGGTTTTAACTTTCCTTCTTTGACCAATTGGTTTAACAGTTGTGTGTGGTGAACCATTTGCAATTCAAAACCTTGTTGCTTGTAATCTCGACCAATTGTGGTGAAACAATGTGGGCAGGTAACAACAACCTTTTTAACACCACGAGTGCCAAAGGTTTCTTGAAGAGTTTCAATATTTTCTCTAGATAATATTTGATATAAAAATTCATTACCACTTCGTCTTGCCGGATCTCCCGAGCAGGTCTCTCTCTTTCCTAAGACACCAAAGGTAACTCCGGACATATACAAAAGCTCAGCTACTGCCTTGGTTGTTTTCTTTGCCCGCTCTTCATAAGCACCTGCGCAACCAACCCAAAATAAATATTCAACATCTTCTGGAATTACTGAATCAATTATCGTAATTGGAAAATCAACCTCTTTAGTCCAAGCATCTCGGTCTACTCGATTAGCACCCCAAGGATTTCCTGCCTTTTCTAAATTACGGAAAGTATTTCCTAACTCAGTTGGAAACTCAGACTCCACCAACACTTGAAACCTTCGCATATTAACAATGTGATCAACATGTTCAATATCAACTGGGCACTCTTCCACACATGCACCACATGTTGTGCAGGACCATAAAACATCTAGCGAGATGGCATTCTCATGAGCATTACCAACAATCTTGGTAGTAGCCGCCGCTTCCGTTCCAACCTTTGCAAGTGCGTGATCTCGCATCGCCATGATTAAAAGCTTGGGAGATAATGGTTTTTCAGTATGCCAAGCCGGACACTGAGATTGGCATCTGCCGCACTCGGTGCAGGTGGACATATCAAGTAGGCCTTTCCAAGATATATCAGCTGCTGTTCCAATTCCAAATACATCATCCTCTTTTGGATCTTCAAAATTAATCTCATGTCCATGGGAGATCATTGCCGGTAATGGGCCGAGCGCATTTAATTTATTTGGATTTCGCTTAAAGAACACATTGAAGAAAGCTAAGAATCTGTGCCAAGCAATTCCCATAGTTAGGTTGATACCAACCACAATAAACCAACTCATCGAAACTACAATTTTTGAAAAAGCAATAATTTGAATTAAGTTTTCAATCTGAATAGTTGAATACTTTGCAAAGAATAAAACCGCTGGGTATGAGATTGCGTAATGCCAACTCCAACTATCAACACCAAGTAGCGCACCTTCCAAGCCGCGCAGTGCGATAACACAAAAAACAACTGCCAAAATCGTCGCTTCAACATAGTAAGCCTTTTTATTTCCAGATCCATAAAACCTTGATTTTCTGCCCGGTCTAAAGATCCGGGTTGATTGTCTAATTCCAATTAAGGCAACAATTCCAACTCCAGTTGCGGCTGCGATAAGTTCAACAAAAAATTCATAACCAACAAAGTGGCCAATTATCGGAAGTACAAACTCTGGATTAATTAATTGACCATATGCGGTGATTAAAGTTCCAAGCAATGCGCCAAAACCAATCATCACAAACCAATGTGCAAAACCGGTTACTGTGAAGTTAAGCATTTTGGTGTGAGATAAAATCTCCACCACCATATTTTTAAAACGCTTACCCTTATTATTAAAACGTGATGGATCACTTTGACCCTTTGATATTTTTTTAAATAATTCAAAGCTGCGGTAACCAAAAATGCCAACTGCAACTGCAGTAAATAAAAAGGCGATTAGGGCGAGCACGGCTTAAGGGTAGGTCAGAGGAGCGGTTTTAGCGGGCAAAACTTATCCACAACACTTATCCACCGTGTGGAGAATTACAGGATTGTAATTAGTGCCAGCGGGTGGCAAGGGTAAAACCAATACCCACAAAGCTAAAGCCGACCAGCATGTTCCAGGCGCCGATGCCTGGGATTGGATATCTAGTGCCGCTGATGTAGAAAACCACGATCCAGATCAAACCAAGCAGGAAATTTGCCAGCATAACTGGGGCTAGCCACTTTGGGCTTTCAATCTTGTCGTTGGCAGCAACTGCAAGTTCAGCCTCTGGGGCTACCTTCTTGCGCTTGCGGACCTTATCTCGGACCTTTGACTTCGGCATGGTGGCAGATTACTACACAATTGGCCTATGAGCACCACACCCTGCAAAATATTAGTAGTCGATAATTATGACTCCTTTGTTTTCAACCTGGTCCAATACCTGCAGCAATTAGGTGCGCAGTGCACTGTGGTTCGCAATGATGAGATCAAAGTAAGTGAAGCTGATAAATATGACGGGGTATTAATCTCACCAGGGCCTGGCACACCAGAGGCAGCTGGCATAAGTGTTGAATTAGTTAAGTATTGTGCTGAGAAAAAGATTCCACTCCTTGGAGTTTGCTTAGGACATCAAGCAATTGGTGTTGCATATGGGGCAACTGTTTCACGAGCACCTGAGTTATTACATGGCAAAACTTCAGTAGTTACACATTCAAATAAATCTGTCTTAGAAAATATCCCCTCCCCATTTACAGCAACGCGATATCACTCACTTGCGATTGAGAAAAACACATTACCGGCAGAGCTTGAAATTACTGGCGCAACTGAATCAGGAGTTGTGATGGCGGTACAACATAAAACATTGCCAATCTGTGGAGTGCAGTTTCATCCAGAATCAGTTCTTACCGAACATGGTTATCAAATGATTGGAAACTGGTTAGAAATTTGTGGTGATAATGGCGCTCGCGCAAGATCTGAGGGTTTGTCGCCAGTTGTGATTAGAGCTTAATTTTTATTAATTGTTATTGTCACAATACTTCCAATAGTTTTTGTTGCACCAGCCTCCGGTGCTTGTGCCAAGATCTCACCGACTGGCTTTGTTGGATCTGAAGCTGTGATCTCTCTAATTAAAAATCCTGCTTGAGTTAAAACAGTTTTAGCACCAATTTCATTTAAGCCAACCAAGGATGGTACCTGTACATTTCCACTTGCAATCTCTAGCACTACGCCACTGCCAGCAGTAATGGTTGTGCCAGGGATTGGATTAATACTTATTACAACACCGGGTGCTTGATCTGAATCCACGGCAATTGTTTGAGAAATTAACAAGCCTGCTGAAGTTAATCTATATCTTGCCTCTTCAAGAGATAAGCCAATTAAACCAACAGGAACAGTGGTATTTCCAGGCCCGTCAGAAAGGGTCAAGGTAACGCTGCTGCCAGCAACTGCATCTGATGTGGCAAGGGGTAATTGAGATGCAACTCTATTAATTGGAATTTTTGGATCAGGTGCGCGTTCAATATTGATATTAAAGTTCCTTAATAATGCCTTTGCCTCATCCTCAGTTAAGCCAACCACATTTGGCACCTTTAAAGTTTGTGAACTTGGAGATGTGGCAAAGTAACCAAAACCAAGCAAGGCAACTAGCGCAACTATTAATCCAGCTGTTGTAAGCACCCGGCGGCGCGGAATAACTTTTTTAATTCTTGTTGTTACCGGCTCACCCTTTAGTAAATGTTCTAAATCTTCAAGCATTGCCTGCGCATCTTGATATCTATTTGCAGGATCTTTCGCCAGCACAACATCAAGTAGGCGATCTATGTTTACATCTAAGTCAGGAACTAAATTTGAAGCAGGTGTGATTGGTGCTGAAACATGTTGGTAGGCAACTGAGACTGGTGTGTCACCGGTGAAAGGTGGCCGGCCAGTAAGTAACTCATACATAACACAACCAAGTGAGTAAAGATCACTTCGACCATCTGCAACCTCACCAGTTGCTTGCTCTGGAGATAAATACTGCGCGGTTCCAACCACATTCCAAGTACTTGTCATTGTTGCGCCAATGTCATCTGTGGCACGTGCAATTCCAAAATCCATCACCTTGATATCGCCACTTTCTGTAATCATGATATTTCCTGGCTTTATATCTCGATGCACAATGCCTTTGTTATGTGAATAATCCAAAGCTTGCAAAATTCCTTTAATTATCTCTAATGCTCTGCTTTGTGGAATTTGGGTAGTTTGCATTAATTGTCTAAGAGTTACACCACCAATTAACTCCATCACAATATATGGTGAATCATTTTCTTCACCTGAGTCATAAACTGCAACAATTCCTGGGTGATTTAATCCACCTGCAGCTAATGCTTCTTTCTTAAATCTAGCCACAAATGCTGGATCTTTTGCAAGATCTCGACGCAAAACCTTTATCGCAACCTGTCGATCAAGTCTGGTGTCTAAACCAAGATAAACATCTGCCATGCCGCCGGTGCCAATCATTTGGCGAACCAGGTAGCGACCATCTGCTAATTGATTTACAGAGCTATTCATTAGCAGCTCCAAATCTTTTAACTGGCTGAGTTATCTCTTGCGAGATTAACTGGCTCCAAATAATTGTGATGTTATCCGGGGCCCCTTTAGCTCTTACTTCAGCAATTAAAGCAGGAACCACCTGATCATTCTCATTTGCTTCAATAATCTTTGAAATTTCATAATCGGATAAAACATTGGTCAAGCCATCACTACACAACAAATATTGATCATCTTTTTTAATCTCATAACTTACTAAAATTGGATCAATCCCAGAGTCACCCATTAACGCTTGAGTAAGTAATGAGCGTTGCGGGTGATCAATTACCTCCTCCGGTGTTAAACGCCCCTGATCTAGCAACTCTTGCATAACTGTGTGGTCATAACTTAATTGTTCAAGTTTATTTGCGCGGTAGCGATAACAACGTGAATCACCAATATGCAGTAACTCAAGATTTTCTCCTGAAATATTCAATGCAGTTAATGTGGTACCCATGCCCGATAAATCTGGATTGCTCTTACTTTTTTCTAAAATCTGATTATCAATTTCATGAGTGATATTTAAAAACAGATCCTCTTTAGATTCGCTATCAATATTCTCATCAGCTAATAAAGGTTGTAATTTGAAAAGGGCATTTACTGCAATGGATGAGGCAACCTCACCACCAGCATGACCGCCCATGCCATCGGCCACAGCAATTAAATTTGAAGCAGTCAGCGCTGAATCTTCATTGCCATCTCGCACCAAACCAAGATCTGTTTGCGCAAAGGAGTTAAACTGCCATTTCATAGAGCCAATCTCACCACATATTTGATTTGAAAAAGAAGGGGCGCCAGATAATGCTGATCTATGCCCACCGAGGTGGTGCTGGTGAATTTCCGGAAGCCAGTTTGCAGGCTTATTTAGGTGCTATCAAAGCTGGATCAGATGGTTTTGAGTGCGATCTTAGGTTAACCAAAGATGAGCAAATAATTTGTTATCACGATCCAACCACTAAGAGATTATCAAATCTAGATTTAAAGATCGCAAATACCACTTTGGCACAATTAAAAGAGCAGGTTGACCCACTTGGCTTTGTTGAACTACTTGAGTTAGCAATTGCTAACAAAAAGGATTTAGTAATTGAGTTCAAGCACCCGGTGCCAAGTAGAGGGTTAATTGAAAAAAAGACTCACCAACTCCTTAACAAATATGCAGCGCAAATTAAATCAAGTGGGATAAATATTTCCTTAATCTCCTTCTCATTGCTTGCCACACTTCGAAACAAAAAAAGTTCATACCAAACAGGTTTTTTGATAAAGAGAAAATATCTAGCAAGAGTTAATCCCAGCCAAGTCGTTGCAGCTAATCTTGAAATTATCAAAGCTGACCATAATTTTGTTTCTAATGAGAAAAAGCGGGGCAGGAAGGTAATGGTCTGGACGGTAAATGAACCAGAGGATCTAATACTTTGTAAAAAACTTGGCATCGATGCGGTAATCACCGATTATCCGGCGCGAGCCCGTTTAACACTCGGCTACTCTTAAGCCATGTCAATTAAGTATGCCTACTTAGGACCAGCTGGAACATTTACTGAAGCTGCCCTATTAAAAATCACAAATCAGGGCGATCAATTAATTGCGTATGCAAATGTCACAGCTGCCCTTAATGCGGTCAGAAATGGCGAGTGTGAAAAAGCATTAGTGCCAATTGAAAACTCTATCGAAGGAGTTGTGGCTAGAACTTTAGATGAGTTAGCAATAGGTGAGCCATTAGTAATTACAGCAGAGACCACTTTGCCAGTTTCATTTGCCTTAATGACATTACCAAATACAGATGCAAAGCAGATTAAATCAATTGCTACCCATCCACATGCAGAGTCTCAATGTAGAAGTTATATTGCAAAGAATTATCCAAATGCGCAGATCATTGAAACCGCCTCAACTGCGGCGGCGGCAAAAGGTTTAATTAAAGGCGATTACGATGCAGCGATTGCCGCAAGTATTGCAGCGAAAAATTATCAGCTAAAGATTATTGATGAAAATATTGGAGATAACACTGGTGCGGTAACAAGATTTGTTTTGGTGGAAAAGCCTGGCAAAACCCCAACCCCATCTGGCCGGGATCGCACATCACTTGCTGTCTTTATTGCAATCGATCATGCTGGTGCTTTGCTTGAAATTTTAAATGAGTTTGCAAAACACCAAGTGAATTTAACTTTTATTCAAAGCCGGCCTACCGGGGTTGAACTTGGCCACTACCACTTCATTATTGATGCCGAGGGGCATATTCAAGATGCACCGGTGAGTGCTGCGCTGGCTGGGCTAAAAGAAATTTGTGAGGATATTCGTTTTCTAGGTTCCTATCCTCAAGCAAAGTAATCGGTAGGCTACTTTCATATGATCGATTTAAAAGCATTACGTGAAAACCCAGCGGCCTTTAAGAACTCTCAAAAGGTGCGCGGGGAGGATCCAGCTATTGTGGATCAATTACTTGCTGCCGATGATGCAAGGCGTGAGGCAATATCTGAGTTTGAATCATTAAGAGCAGAACAAAACACATTATCAAAAGCAGTTGGTGCAGCTAAAGGAGATGAGAAAAACTCATTACTTGAAAATGCAAAACAACTTGCAACAGCGGTAAAAAGTGCCGATGCAAAGCGAGCTGAAGCAGAAGAGAGTGCAAACAAGCTTGCACTTTTGATCGCCAATTTAATTGATCCTGCAGCACCAATTGGTGGTGAGGCAGATTTTAAAGTTATTGAAAAAGTTGGCACACCACGTGATTTTAAAGCTGAAGGATTTGAACCAAAAGATCATGTCGAAATTGGAAAGATAATTAAAGCCATTGATACTGAGCGTGGTGCGAAGGTGGCTGGCGCTCGCTCTTATTACCTAACCGGTGTTGGTGCATTACTTGAATTAGCATTAGTTAATTACGCGATCTCACTAGCGGTTAAAGCCGGATTTATTCCAATGATTCCGCCGGTGTTAGTAAAACCGGCAGCCATGGAGGGAACAGGATTTTTAGGGCAAGCTGCTGAAAATGTTTACCATCTAAAAGAGGATGAACTTTATTTAGTTGGAACATCTGAGGTACCACTTGCGGCCTATCACATGGATGAAATTTTGGAGCAATTACCAATTCGCTATGCCGGTTATTCACCATGCTTTAGAAGAGAGGCTGGTAGTTACGGTAAAGATACCCGCGGAATCATTAGAGTGCACCAATTTGAAAAGGTTGAGATGTTTACTTTCTGTAAACCAGAGGATGCTCAAGCTGAACATGAAAAATTATTAAAATGGGAAAAAGACTTTTTTGATTCACTTGAGATTCCTTATCAAGTAATTGATGTGGCAAGCGGTGATCTTGGTGCAAGTGCGGTTAGAAAATTTGATATTGAAGCATGGATTCCAACACAACAGGCATATCGTGAAGTAACTAGCACCTCTAATTGCACCCAATTTCAAGCTCGTCGATTAAACATTCGGTATAAAGATGAGAAAGCAACTAAGCCAGTTGCAACATTAAATGGCACATTAGTTGCAGTTCCCCGCACAATCGTTGCTATTTTAGAAAACTACCAACAAAAAGATGGCAGCGTTAAGGTGCCAAAGGCATTAATCCCATTTATTGGGTTGGATACCTTGGTTTGCGCGTGAGTGTTTTAAAACCTGTTACTGGTAAACGCCCTAAATTAATCGCAACTGATCTAGATGGCACAATCGTTGCTCACTACGGATTTATCTCTGATCGAACAAAAATAGCTTTTGCTGCAGCACATGCAGCTGGTATCCATATCTATTTCATCACCGGTCGTCCAATTAGATGGATGAAGGAAATAAAAGATAACTTTAATTTTGGATTAGGAGTTTGTGGAAATGGTGCATTGCTTTATGACTTTATTAATGAAAAAGTATTAGAAGAGTGGTCTTTTTCGATTGAAGCACAACTTGAAACTGTTAAAAGGCTTCGCCAGGTTATTCCACCTGTTTCATTTGCAACTGAAATTGGCGAAGATTTTTTAAGAGAGAAGAAATATGTGCCAAGGTGGGATATTGGCGAAGATAATGTTGGCGTAGATTTAATTGAAGAGGTAATCACCGCACCCGCCTTAAAAATGTTGGCAAGATGTAGTGATGGTGAGTTTTCATCAGATGAGATGTTGGCACTTGCTAGTAAAGCTCTAGAGGGAATTGCCACCGTTACTCATTCAAACTCAACCGATTCATTATTGGAAATTTCTGCAGTGGGTGTAAGCAAAGGTGCAACACTTTCAAGAGTTGCCGGCCGATTAGGTTTGACTGCAGATGATTGTGTGACATTTGGCGATAATCCAAATGATTTTTCAATGCTCTCTTGGGCTTCAAGATCCTGGGCGATGGCAGATGGCCACCCAGATTTAATGAAATATGCAAAGTTTCAAACCGATCCACACCAAGAAGATGGTGTGGCAAAGGTGATTGAGCAGTTACTACAACTTCCCGAATAATCAAGCCGTAAATTTTGGCGCCACCGCGATTGCGGGTAAGTTTGTCCACGGAGGGCTCGCATAGCGGCCGAGTGCACCGGTCTTGAAAACCGGCAAGGGAAACCTTCGTGGGTTCAAATCCCACGCCCTCCGCCAGATTTATTTAGTTTGTGGTTGATTTCATATCCACTCAGCGCACTCTCACCTAGCGCATACCAATTACTGCGAGCAAACTTAGCCCATGGCATTAATCGATTCTGGAAAAGAAAAGACAGGTGTTTTTTCTACCACCCGTGCCAGCATCAACGAGCGCACCCTAAGAACTGATCGTTGGTGGTTACAACCAGCAATCACAGTCGCAGTTTTAGTTTCATTTATTATTTATGCAACCATCAGAGCTTTTGAAAACAAACATTACTTTGCAAAGCCATTAATCTCACCATTTTATTCACCATGTTTATCAACAGCATGTGTTGAAGGCGCCTCTCACTTTGGTACGCCAATTGGCAACATAACAATTGCTGGTTTGTTAATTTCACCTGCATTATTTATTTTGATCTTTCCATTAGGTTTTAGACTTACCTGTTATTACTACCGCAAGGCGTATTACCGTTCTTTCTGGATGTCACCACCTGCATGCGCAGTTGCAGAGCCACATAAGAAGTACACAGGTGAAACTAGAGCACCACTGATATTGCAAAATGGTCATAGATGGTTTTTCTACGCCGGATTAGTTTTCAACGTATTGCTTACCCATGACGCAGTGATCGCATTTAAAAATGAAGAAGGACAATGGGGCCACATGAGCGTTGGCACCTTGGTGCTCCTGCTAAATGCAACATTGCTTTGGCTTTACTCTGCCTCATGTCACACATGTCGCCACACAATCGGTGGCCGGTTGAAAAACTTCTCCCAGCACCCAGTTAGATATAAAGCTTGGACAGTTGTTTCAAGGTTAAATCATTACCATCCTAATTTTGCTTGGGTATCACTCTTTGGTGTTGCCTTTGCAGATTTCTATGTCCGCCAGGTCGCAAGTGGGGCCATTACCAATTTCTACTTCTTCTAAAGGGTAATCAAAGATGAGCGAGAAAATTCAAATGCAGCGTCACAACTTTGATGTTGTCGTTATTGGCGCAGGTGGTGCTGGATTAAGAGCTGCAGTTGAAGCCCGTAGCGCAGGACTTAGAGTTGCAATTATTTGTAAATCTTTATTTGGCAAAGCCCATACCGTTATGGCAGAGGGTGGCGTTGCTGCCTCAATGGGAAATGTCAACGGTAAAGATGGTTGGCAGGTTCACTTCCGAGACACAATGCGTGGTGGAAAGTTCTTAAATCATTACCGAATGGCTGAATTACATGCCAAGGAGTCGCCAGATCGTGTTTGGGAGTTAGAGCTTTGGGGCGCGTTGTTTGATAGAACTAAAGAAGGAAAAATTTCACAACGTAACTTTGGTGGCCATGAGTACCCACGTCT